>ENA-UEPH01000002-UEPH01000002.1-human-gut-metagenome-genome-assembly--contig:-NODE-2-length-292764-cov-7.757352_pt1 | contig 292764 bp, 221 predicted proteins | sample MGYA00242891_ERZ507898 | MGnify/ENA primary metagenome ERZ507898 (study PRJEB26167, sample SAMN06115411) | human gut metagenome | host: Homo sapiens | place: China:Guizhou | collected 2014-10-15...
GATACTCCCCCTCCCTTCCATTACGCCGCACAAGCGTTTCCTTTGGCGGCAAGGCCGCCAAAGGAAACGCGCCGCCGGGTCAAGGGGGCGCTGCCCCCTTGCGGGGTCCCGAGGGGCAGAGCCCCTCGGCGGGGTCCGGGGCAGAGCCCCGGAAAAAGGGCAGACAGGGTTACTTGGAAGGTTCACTTTCGCGCTGGGAAACGTAAAGGGACTTGTCGTCTATGTTCAGCACCGGAAGGAACTGCCCGGCCAGCGCGTACAGCCGATAGGCTCCGACGATCTCGTTTCCGCGCGCCGTGGCTTCCTGCGTGGCGGAATTGAAGAGCTCGCTCTCGGCGTCCAGCACGTCAAGCAGGCTGCGCTGCCCAAGGTTGAACTGCGCCAGATAAGCATCCCGCGTCTGCGTGTTGTAAACGACCGCTTCCTGATAATACTTCCGCTGTTCAATGGCGGCCATGTAACGGGTCCACGTGTCCGCGATTTCTAGATTCAAATCATCAAAGAAGTTATAGGCGGTCTGACGCGCCTGACGGATGCGCGACTCGGCGGCTTCCGTCTCGGCCTTATCCGCACCGCTGTTGAACAGGTTCCAACGCATGGTCGCCATGACGTCGAAACTCGACGTCCAATTGCTCCCCCTGCCGCCGCGATCCGAATAGTTCGGCCCAACTTCAAGATTGATCTTCGGATGGTAGGCCGACTGTGCAAGTTCCTTCTCGCCGCGTGCCGCCCGGATGTCCGCAAGATACGCCTTCAGCTTGGGGTTCCCTTCCTCAGCCGCCTTCATCACCGCGTCGGGGTCGGCAAACATCCCTTCAGGGACATATACTTCCGCAAGCGACGGGGGCACGGGCTTCCCGGTCAGCCGGATATAGGAGGCCTCGGCTTCGCGCAACGAAGCCTCGGCGTCCGTCAGGGTGGACATGGCGCGGGAAAGGCGGCCTTCCGTCTGGGTCAGGTCGGCCGTCGTGGATGCCCCGAGGTTCAGGCGCTCGCGCTGCGAAGCGAGGATTTCCTTATGCCGCGCCACATTTTCCTGTGCGAGGCGCAGGATTTCACGCCGCCGCAGGTAGTCCACATGGGCGATGAGGCCATCCAGACCGAACGAGGTAGCGTTGTCGAACACGCGGTATTCCATCGATTCAACGGTGGCTTCTCCAGTACGGACACGGCTGCGGGTGGCGAAGCCGTCCCACAGGGGCTGGGTCAGGGTAATGCCCACGCCGCTCGCCGCGTACATGCCCTTATCCGAACCGTAGGAGCGCGTGGTATCGTCGCTCAGGCGGCTGGCGCCGTAGCGCCCGGTCGCGTCCACGCTCGGCCCCCATCCGGCTTTTGCCCGGCGCAGTTCATAGCGGGTCACATCCAGATTTTCCTGAATGACCTTGAGTCCCCGGTGGTGGGCGATGGTCTCGGCCACGGTTTCCCGGACGGTGACAGCACTTTCCCGCACGGGCGCGGAAGTCACGGCGGCGTTGGAGGTCGGAGCGGCCGGGGCATTCGTCATTCCGCCGAGACACAGCACCGCCGTCATAAGGATCATCGCAAAGGCTCTACCGTACATATTTTGCTCCTCCGGAGGGCAACTCACCCTCCTGCGTGGCACTCACCCACGCGCTCACTCGGGACACCCCCCAAGCGTTTTCCTAAAAAACCGTACCGCGCACAGGCGGATCGGCGTTTCCCTCGACAAGCGCCCTCTCCTTTCGAAAGACGGGAGGGCTTGCTACGCCACCCCCTCATCCTCTTCAGGCAGGTTGGCGGCGACCCTGTTCCTGCCCGCTTTCTTGGCTTTGTAGAGAAACGCGTCGGACACCTGCACAGCCCGCCGTATTTCCGCATGACATTTCCGCGTTCCGGCGTAATCGGCAACGACGATTTCCGTCACCCCGAGGCTGATCGCCACCCGGATCTCCTCCCCTCTGGTGGAGATCGGTTTTCCCGCGATGCTCTTGCGCAGCCGTTCCGCAACCAATGCCGCCCGGATCACATCCGTATCGTACAGCATGACGAGGAACTCTTCCCCGCCATACCGGCAGCAAATATCTTCAACCCTGAGGCAGTCCAGAAAGCGCTGCGCCACCACGCGCAACACCTCGTCCCCCGCCTCATGGCCGTGCCGATCGTTGACCTTCTTGAAATGATCGATGTCCGCCATGATAAAGGAAATGCTCTGCCGCTTGCGGCTTGCGCGGGCAAAGCTCTTTTCCGCCAGCGCGAGGAAGCCGCGCCGGTTCGGCAGGCCCGTCAGCATGTCGGTCAGGGACAGGTTCCTGTACTTCTCGATGAGCCTTCTGTTTTCTTGCAGCGTATTGCCGATAAGCTCGAAGTACGTCCCGAGGGCCCCCAGGCGGGGAAGTTCCGGCGTGTCGCCCTCCGCGAGTTCCTTGATCCCCCGCTCGACCGCCTTGAGCCTATCCATGATGTCCTTCAAATACGTAGCCATACAGCCGCAGTTTTCGAAATGGACTCCCAGTTCCCCGTGCGCGATGGATTGCGCGGCCCGGCGCAGTTCGTAAATCTGGAGGCAGAGCTCACGGATCTCCCTATCCTGCACAGGTATTTCGTCGACGATGCGGACCGTACATCCGCTGTCGTTCACGATCCGCGAAATGATCTCAAGAAGCTTAGGCAGAGGTAGATTCGAATACATCGTTTCCCTCCGCGAGTTGTATTTGTTGGGCGCGCCAATGGCTGTAACGGTCCATCAGGAAAGCAATATGCCTTGGTAACAGGGTATTTTTATTGTGTTTCCCAAAAACGGTCTTCCGGGCGTTCCGGCGTATGGAGAGCAGCTCGGATCGCCTTTCGAGCAACAGGGTTATGAGCATGACCCAATTCATCCTGCGCCCGGAAGGGTACAGAAAACCGTTCTGGCCGTCGCTGAGGACTTCGCGGACGGCTCCGGTGTCGGGCGCGAGCACGACGCACCCGCAGCTCATGGCCTCCAAGAGTTCGGAAGGCAGCATAAAGGAAATATCTTTGCAGAGATGCAGCGAGGAGACACACAACAGGTCGCGGTAGGCTCCCGGAGGGAGGAAATCCAGCAGGTGGATCCGGCCCCTCATGCCGGAGGGAAACGCCGCCATGCTTTCCCGGAGGCTATCGAGGCGGACCTCCTTGCCCGTGCTGATAAGAACCACATGGCAGTCCGGCCGCGCCGAGAGCAGGGACGGCAGCTCGCACCAGAAACCACCCTCCCGCAACCGGGCGGCGTCCCGCACGGAAAGGGTCACGATCTCTTGCCGTTCCGTCAGTTCGCAGTCCCCGAAACTGAATCGGCTGGCGGGGGCCGGAGCGAAAAACTCCGTGTCCACACACTTCCGCAGTACGGAAATGAACCCGCGCATCCCTTCGGGGTATTGCTCCCGTTGCCATTCCGTCGTCGTAAAATGGCAGTTACAATCAAAAAAGTTTTTCGCTTGCAGCGTGTTGCGGATATTGCGGGGGGCCAGGGGGATGTCGGGCATGGTGCTGAGAGGATAGCGAGTCTCGACCTCATCCCGAAAATACCAGTCGGCATACCCGACAAGGAAAGCTTCCGGAAACAGGTTCCGCACAAACAGACCGTTGCCCATAGAACCCGACAGGATCACCATGTCGGGCTCAAACCCTTCCGCAAGCACGCCCATGAGCGACGAAGCCGTGGCCCGGCCGCGCAAATAGGCCATGGTCCAATCCCGTTCCCCGGCGTCAAGGGCGGGGGTCGATATCGACGCCGCAGCCTTCTTCCTGTCCTTGGGCTTCTTCAGAAGAACCCTCTTGACGCCAGGGAGCGAGAAATCCCGCCTCCCGTACTCCGACGCGAACAGCACCTCGTTGCCCGGCAGTGCGGCCAACGAGGCGGCCATCGTCCCCAGAGGTCCGGGAAAAGTATAATTCAAAAAGAGGATACGCATAGGCCCTTCGGGCATCCTCCCGGATTGCGCGGTATAGTCGATCCGGGAGGATGCGTGTATGTTACTGCGCGTTTTCCAGAATGAACTTATGGAGCATCGCCTGATCGTCCGTGACGGTTTCCGGCGTGAGGCCATGCACTTGGATGGTAAGGCCCGCATCCGCATTCACGAAGGCGTCGTCCTGCTGTATCCATGCATCGGTCAACGTCAGCGTTTCCTTGTCCCCGTCAAGGCCGAGCACTATGCCGTACTGCTTCAGCGCGGCCGTATCCGTAAGCGACAAGGCATGGTCCCCGGAAATCAGAACTTCCACATTTTGGACGATTGGGCCATTATTCGGATCGGTGTTCCGCAGCAGCTCGTCGAGGCTCAGGTTCTTGTTGTCGGTAATCAGGAAGTCGATGCCGTCGCCGCCGTCCACAAGGAAGTCGGAGGAGTCGTACTTGATGATGTCGTTCCCGGAGCCGCCGAACAGCCGATCGTGCCCCGCGCCGCCGTCAAGGTAATCATCTCCGCTGCCGCCAAAAAGGATGTCGTCTCCAGAGCCGCCGTACAAGTGGTCATTGCCGCCCAGACCGAAGAGGACATCGTTCCCTTCGCCACCGAACAGCCAATCGTCACCGTCGGACGAGTTTTCCAGATGCTTTTCCGACCAGTCCGCAAGCTCATGCAGCTTGGCGCTATCGTGGCCCAGATTCAGGATGGCATCGCTCAGGGATGCCGGAGTGACCCCGTGTGAGCCCCCCGTAAGAGTGCCGAGTTCCTGCGCGAGCCGGTGCAGGGTATCGTCCGCGCCTGAAGTATTGCTGCCGTCGCCGATGAGCAGATCGTTGCCGCCCTGCCCATACATGACGTCATTGCCTTCCCCGCCGATCAGGGCATCGGGCATGTCCGGCTTGCCCTCGTTGGCGTTCGGAACCAGCGCGCTGCCTATTTCCTCAGGATGCTCGCGGACGTAGTCGATAACGTCGGCCGTGCTCGGATTGAAGCCGAGCTGCGCCTTCACATACTCCGCGAGGGAGACGATGGCCCCATCCACGCTGAACTGCGCGGTGTCTCCGAAGACCACGTCATCGCCCTTGTTGGCGAAGATGGTGTCCGAAACGGGCTTCGTCACCGTGGACGAAACAATGGCGTCATACAACTCATTCGCGTTGTTGATGATAGTCGCGTTGTGGGGAGAACCCTCACTCGGAGTATTATCGAACTTGTCGAGCACGTCGAGGTCGTTCGCGCCATTCCCAAGGATGCCTATGGCGTGGACGTCGACCGGGTGTGCGCTGTCTCCGACGATGCGGTTATAGACCTTTTCCGCATTGCCGACGTGGTCCCTTCCTGGACTGTTGGACCTGTTCGGATCCCCGTCGGTGATGAAGTACAATCTGTTGTCATGCCCGTTTGCTTCCACCGAATGGAACCATGTTTCAGCCTTCAGCAACGGATCTTCATAGTTTGTTGCACTAAAAAGTTCCTCAGACTTCAAATAACTGTCGATGATTTGATTCAACTCTTCTTCGGTCACCGCACCGCTCAACGAGAACGTATCATTGGCATTGACGTCTCCGGCGAACTTAACAAGCTGAATGTTGATGACAGCATCGGTTCCCTTGATATCGCTCCACAACTTGGTGATGTACTGAGCAACAGCTTGCTGAGCCATGTCATAAGAACATCCCTTCTCGTACCTGTATGCACACTCACCGTTCCTCCATGCACCCATTGACCATGAATTATCCAACACAAATGAAATGTTGTAACTCATAGCGACGTTTTCCGTCGTCGTCGCGCCTTGCAGGAGGTCGTCGCCGATGGAGCCCGCGCCGGTCGTAGCGGTCACGTTGACGGTGATGTCTGCGCTGTCGGTCGCGCCGTGCCGGTCTTCCACCCCGTAGCCGAACCGGATAGATTCACTGTTCATTCCGGTATTCGTAACCGAAATCGTGCCCTTCTGCCAATCGATCGAGATCTTCGTCGTCTCGTTGTACGAGATGTCCGTGGAAACGTCATGGGAAGTATATCTCTCGCTGCCTATGGTGATCTCCGTGATATGCAGACCGTCCTTGGACACGGACGCGTCATCCCTGTCCATGTCGTTGTGCAACAGATCCTCAAACGTGATCGTGATCGATGTACTCGGCACCTCTCCCGAGGGGACCGTGCTGATGATGACCACGTTGTCGGGCGTGAAGACATCGGCGGTATGCTCCACTTCAATGGATGCGGACCCCCTAAGATCCCCGCCCACGGCCAAACCGCCGCTCACCGTGAAATCCTCTCCGGCGTGCACATTGCCCGTGACATACAAGAAGCTGTTCGCGCCGAACCCTTCACTGTTGATGGAGAGGTTGCCGTTGACGATGGTGACGCAATTCAGGGGCGTATTCCCCAGTAGCGAACTGTTTAAATCTCCTTCGATGTACAGCAGCAGGTTGTGTTCCGAGGCGTACTTGACCGCGGCCTGAACCTGATCAGCACTCGTCCCGGTGGAAATCTTCAACGTGTAGATGTGTGCGGCGTCCTTTAAGGTATCCAGTGTCAGGTTGTTGCCGCCCAGATCCGAGAAGAACTTGCCGAAAAGGTCACCCGCAACCCCATCTTCCAAAACTGAGAACGCGTCATCCTGCTTGTCCGTCATCCATCCGGTATGGATACGGTCGCCTACAGTACCGCCCACCGTAATGATGCTGTCCCCGAGCACCGCGCTCGCCGATGCGGAGATGATGCTTTCTCCGGCCACGGCCTTGTCGATGTCATAGATATTGTCCGCCGCTTCTGGAGCGGTATTGGTGACGGCGATATGGACCGTATCGGTTGCGGTATCCAGATCTCCGTCCGTGGCCACCACCTTGAGATCGCCGCCAAATCCTTCCTTGACCTTGGTCGAATCATATTCCAGCGTATAGGAATACCGGAATTCATTGCTGTCGGTCCCAGTCTGGACGACGGTTATGGTGTAGAGGCCGTCCGGGTCCGTATACTGCCAGTTGCCTTCAACGTTCTTTTCGAGCGCATGCCCGTCGAACGTGAACGCCGCGTCCCCCGGCCCGTCCGCACCGAAATGCACCATGAATGTATCCGTAATGCTGCCGCTCTCAGAGTCCGCAGCGTGTTCGACTCGATCGCCCTGAACAGTCAGCACCGGCGCGTCGTCAAGCGCGTCCACCGTGATTTGGCCGGTCGCCGTACCGCCCGTGGTCGTGATGCTCACGTCGAACGCGTCCGCGTGCACGGCCTCCCCGCGCCCCGCAGCGTTGTCGTCCGGATAGTCTTTGCCGTCCACGGGCGTGGTCAGGGTATAGGTGTAGTGCACGGTCCCGTCCGCATCCATGCCCGTCACCGTCAGCGTGCCGTGCGCGCCGCCGGGCACGGACACCGCGGCGTCCGCCGTCACTTCAACGCCGTTGTGGTACAGCTTGCCGTTTTCCACCTTCAATTCGGTGCCGCCGATGCTCACCGTGGCGTCCGCGCCGTGCAGCTCCATCTTGAACGAGCCGTCCGTCGCGGCTCCGAAGGGCTGCGTGGCCGGCGTCTCGTGCTGCGAGCCCATGCCGGGGATGTTGCCTTCGTCCGTGGTCACCACGCTCGAGCCGCCCGAGGGGGCGTCGTTGAACAGCGGGCGTTCGGGCACTATCACTTCTTCAACGACAGTCTCCTCTTCCTCCACGCCTCTGTTGCCGTAAGCCTCTAATTCACGATCAGGTTCAGCAGCGCGGTTCAAGCCGAGATCAAGGCCGCCAAGACGTTCGACCCCATCCATGAGGGAAGCGTCCGTGTACTCGTGGAAGCGGCCGCCGTCGGCGTTCGAAGCCGCTACCGCCGGACCTGCCGCGGGCATCAGATCGGGTTCGTTAAGGGCTGCAAAAAACTCGGAGCCGGAAACGGACGTTCCATCCACGATGAAGTCCGGGATGCTGTCCTTGGAGAAAGTCGTGTAAAAATCAGTAAGGGTAATCCGGCTTCCGTCTTCAAAGGAAAGAAGCAGATCATTGCCTTCCTTGGAAAGAACCACGCTGTCCGAAGGAAAATCGAACGCGATGTGGTCAAATTTTTCGCTAGGGATAACCTGATTGGCTCCATTCGCAGGATGTCTGAGAGTAAGGTCTGCCATCATATGCTCCGAATACTGTTAAGTGGATGAAAAAATATCGTTTGGCGAACACCGCGGAACGTTCGCCTCTCATGCCGGACTGAGTATCGACTTCTTGTCCATCACCATGATGGCGCCTTCCTTGTGCCTCATTTCGACAGCGCCTTTGGGCAGGCCGTTCAAAGAGTACGAAAGGAACCATCCATTATCTTTCGTGAAACCAAAAAGTTTATTCCTATCAACCCAAAGGCCGAGGCAGGCTTTCAGGTCACCGGAGGCGGCTATCGGCAGAGACGTGTCAATGAACACATCAATCCCCGAAACGGAGGCAACGCCTTCCCGTCCATGTCTCAACAGTACGTCCAACACCCCTTTTCCGATGAGAAACGTGAACTGCCCGTTGCCGTCTATGAAATAATCCGTGGGATCATACTGAATGATTTCTAAAGGGATATCGCCTTCGTCCAGAGGCGCCTCTTCCGCAAACGCACAAAAAAGGGGCACATCATATTCTTCCTCCGGCCATGTGCAGGACTCAAGAGAGTGCTCTCCCTGCGCAACGGATCCGCACATGGCTTGTAAATTCTCTTGAACGGTGCCTTCATGAAAGGGACATGCTTCCCGCCTCGATGCCGCATCGTCTTTCCGCAACATGGAAACTCCCAAGAGAAGATGGACTAGAAAAATCTGTCCGCCGTGCTTCCAAGATTTCCTGAAAAAACAAAACGCCCCGTGCCGAAACGATGTTTCGGCACGGGGCGTTCTTATCCTGATCGATAGAAGACAATGGGCCCAGAAAAATCAGGCAGAGAGAGAGAGAGAGAGAGAGAGAGAGAGAGAGAGAGAGAGAGAGAGCATAAAAAAACCTGCCGATCCAATGGGTTACTGCGTGCTTCATATAGAAAACACACGTCTGCACACCAACTTACTCAGTTGTATGCAGCTCCCCAATAAATGGCAGGGAACTTAGGGGATTCATTACTGGAATCCCCATAAAATTATTGTTTAATAGATAACGCTATCACGCTATAGTGTCAAGCTTTTCTAGAAGTATAGCATTTTCTATATATTATAAAGAGATAGTTCATCGCGGTATAGGGAACATAAAAAGATTTCCTCAAAAATACCTATGGCCCGCGTGTATTACCTCTTTTGTTTGTAAGATTTTTTTGTAATCAAAACAAATTATTGTGATATATTTTATCCAGCAGCATCAAAATGCAAACCCAATATGAAAGCGGCTCCGCCCGCTATAGGTTTCAAAGCGGAGAACGCACCCCCTCCACTTAGGGCACGGGGCCGCCCCACGGGATATCCCTCCAAAAACATAAACCCCCTGCCGACGGCGGGGGAGCGTCCTCGGCAGGGGGCCGGATAGGCAGGGGCCAAGAGGATCTGCCGCCGTGCTCATCAGCGGCATGAAGAACCCCGGCCTTTCCGGAAATCTGATGTACACAAAAGGCTGTATCGCGTTCCGCCGTTTTTCGGCACAGGTGAAACTATCCCGGCATCAAAGGGAATGCCCCTCTCAAGCATTTCCACCTTGAAATTTCGTGCCTGCAATTCGATAACCACAAAAATTTTGAGGAGAAAGAGTGGCACGAGCACGTTGGCAATTCTGGGTAGGGCAGAAACGTGGGGTGTTCCCCTCTCTTCTCTAGAAAGTTTCCCCTCCCCGATGCCTCTATAGTCTTTTCAAACACATCCAAACCGTCTCCGGAGGAAACCCGCCGAAAAGCGGAGCCGCCTCAGGGCGGGCTTCCCTCCCGGGGACGCGTCCGATTGGGGAACAGAGCCGGATGTCAGCCTGCCAAGACGTCCGTACGGCCCTGCCCCCCTTCCAGAAAACCGGGATTTCCCGCTTTCCTAGAACTTGTAGCCGATGCTGAAGGTGCCCTTGAAGTTGTTTTCCTTCGCTTCGTAGCCCACGCCCTTCCACAGATCCTTATCCAGATCGAGGCGGATGTAGCCGAGTTCCACGAACAGGGAGAGGTTCTTGTACAGCTTGTATTCCGTGTCGAAGTTCACTTCCACGGCCTTGTCGCCCGTGGTCAGGTACATCATGCTGGCCACGCTGTCCTGCGGGTTCGAGATCATCTTGCTGCGGACCATTTCCTTGTTGTTCGTGCCCTGATAGTACACGACGCGCAGGACGTGGGAGAGATCTTCCATGAACGAGATGTCCTTCACACGAGCCATGACAGCCCACGTGCCGGAAATGCCGTAACCAAGCGTCTGGGCCGCGCCGCCGTAGTTCGTGCCGTCGAAGCCGTAGGAGGTCACGTACACGTCGGGGTCGATGGAGGGCAGACGTTCGGAACCGTTGTAAGGGTTGGCGTCGTCGCCCGAGGAATACCAGAACAGCAGGCCGGGGGTGCAGGATTCCAGCTTGTATTCGGCGAGGAACGCGGCGTACCAGCCGGAGCGCTTCACGTCGAAGTTCTTGTCCTTGTATTTGCTGATTCCCATATCCACGCTGCCGTAGGCGGCGTCGAGGGCAAAGCGGAAAGGCTCAAAATAGGTCACGTCCGCGGCGATGCCGCCGTACCAGATGCTGCCGTGATCCTTGTCGGAGGAAGCGGCTATGGCCGCGTCGCCGCCGAGAGGCAACATGCCGGGCATGGCGATGCCGGTCATGTCAGGACCGCTGCCCTTGAAACTGTCCTGCCCGATGATGCCGCCCATGCCCCACGGGGTTACCTTCACGCCGTCAAAGGTCAGCGGCACGGTCAGGCCGATGAAGTCCAGCGCGTCGTGGGCGTCGTGCTTCGTCATTTCGGGATCATTGTCGTTCGCGGCGCGCAGCCAGAACAGGTTCGTCCCCACGTTTTCAGTGAACTGGTTGCTGATGGTGATGCCCGCGCCGTCAGCGTCGAGGATCGGGGAACCGATGCCGGTAAAGTTCGGCAGCGTATACTTCTGGAGGCCCATGCGAACCTTGACGTCGGTCTGCGGGACAACCCAGTCCACATAGCTGTAACGGACCTTCACTTCCTTGCCGTCCGTGCCAAGGGCCGCACCCTGAGCGGACTTGCCCCAGTTCTGGTGGCCGATTTCGAAGAACATCACGCCCTTCAGGGATTCCGAAGCGATCACGTCGATCTGGGTACGCAGACGGCTGGCCGCCCGCAATTTGTCATCGCCGTTGTGTTTTTCGAAATTACGGTCAGCGAACGATACACGGTGCTGCCACAAGCCCGAAACCTTGAAATCGACCGCCTGAGCGGCGGAGGTTGCGCCAAGAATCAGGCCAGCGGCGAGAATCAGGGTTACAATGCGCTTCATACGTTCCTTCCTTCCGTTAGAGGGTTAAGACCGGACAACTCCGGCCGTTATTTGCCGTTATGGGAAAAGCGCCGTGAGGCGCACATTCGCTTTGGGAAGGGGGCGGCCCTCCCCAGGCCGCCCCGGATGCCTTAGAAGGCGGGCTTTCTGATCATCTTGAGGAAGTACATGACGATGGGGGTCACGACCGTCACGGCTACGAATATCCACAACATGGGGAAGCCTTCCACTGGGACGAACGGCATTGACCATGATATCGGCTTAAAGAGGATGGTGGCGAACACGTTCATGAGGCCCACTTCAACGGCAACCGGAGTATCGAATTCGGGGTCGACGATGCGGAGCAGAAGCAGGCCGGAGGCCGCCGTTCCGGTGCAGTAGCCGAACAGGGTCAGGCCGCGTTCGAAGCCGTGTTCAGGGGAACGGCGGCCAAACCACAGGCAGATGAACAGGGTGGCGATGGTACCGAGCACGACAGCAATGAGGAACGGCATAGCCACTTCCTGGAGCTGGCGGACCTGAATGCCCATGAACACGGCGCAGATCATGAAGTCCACGGTGGCGCCGGTCAGGCGGCGGGTCGTCTCGCCGTCGAGGAGGTGGATGAGGTCGAACTTGGCCATCAGCTTACGGGCGATCATGGCGAAGAACATACCCCACGCGAAGATCATGCCGATGCCGAGGCCGTTGATGCCCTTGGGCATCGTGCACAGCCACCACACGCCGAAGGCATAGGCGAGGGCGTACAGAGTGGCCATGATTGCGAGGTGGAAGGCCACGCTGTCAATGTTGGCGGGGTGGGTCGTGGAGCGGGCGCAGGTGGGGTTGTCGCCCTTGTCCATGAGGCCGCGCAGGAAGCATTGGGGAAGCTTTCCGCCTTCGATGGAAACCCAGCCCTTCTTGATGCCGTAGAAGGCCAGCGGCACGCCCACAAGGCCCGCGACAAGGAAGCCGACGGCGGCGAAGGCAAGCCCCACGTTCAGCGAGTTGCTGATCTTATACGTGGTTTCCCAAATGCTGGCGTACGCCTGCGTCTGGCCGGGGCCCTGCGTAAAGCCGGCGCCGAGCAGGTAACCGTTGCCGGTGAAAAAATCGCCGCCGAAGAGCAGCTTCCACACATCGAACGTCCCCTTGCCGACCATCGCCTGCACCGAGAAGAGCAGCCCGAAGATGAGCGCGATCCACAACGCGCCTCGGGCCACGACCTTACCGCTGGTGCCGCTCTTGGCCTGCAAAAGCCCAATGCCCACAAAACCGAAGGCGAACAGGTGGAAGGTGATCGTGCTGAACGTCACCGGGGTGATCGTCTTCCAGCCGGTGGAACTGGGGATGCCGAGCCAGCCCGCGTTCAGGACGAAAAACCCGATGATGCCGCCGATAAGCGAGGCGGGGAAGAGAAAGGTCTGGAAAAACTTTACCTTTGCGCGGATGATTGTGCCGATCAGGAGAAAGAGGCCAGTCCAACCGAGTGCGCCCAGATAAGGATAAAATGTGCTTTCCATACTCGTTCCTTGCTTTTGTTACAGTATACCCGTCAGGGTTTGCGTTTTATGGAAACGCCGGAGCGGAGGGGAGGAAGGGTTGCCCGCCACCCCGGCGGCGAGGGAGGAGCGTTTTAATCCAGCGAGCCGTAGACGACTTCGTCGCCCACGATGGTCGCCGAAATCCCGATATCCTTGATGGTTTCCTTGGCAACCGTCAGAGGATTGGCTTCGAGGATCACGAAGTCGGCCAGCTTGCCGGGTTCAAGGCTGCCCTTGATGCGTTCTTCGCAAGCCTGATAGGCGGCCCACGAGGTCACGCTGCGCAGCGCATCCATGACCGGGATGGTCTGGTTTTCGCCGAGGATGCGTCCGCCGCTGGTGCGCCTGTTGACGGCGGACCAGACGGAAAGCAGAGGATCGATGGGAGTCACGAACGTGTCGTTGTGGTTGCTGAACGGGATACCACGCTTCAGGGCGCTGCGGAGCGGGCTGATGCGCTCGGCGCGGTCCTGGCCGAGGAACATTTCATAATGGCGGTCGCCCCAGAAATAGGTGTGGACCACAAAGAACGAGGGCACCACGCCAAGCCGCTTGATGCGGTCGAGCTGATCCTCGCGCACGGTTTGGCAGTGGATGACGATGTGCCGGGCGTCGGCGCGGGGATAGCGCTTCTGCGCCTCTTCGTAGGCGTTGAGGATCATCTGGATGGCGTCGTCGCCGTTGCCGTGGATGGCGAGCTGCCAGCCCTGCCGGTGCAGGCCCACGACCTTTTCGATGAACTGCTGTTCCGGTTCCATAGGATAGCCGCGCCACATGGGGCCGTCGGGCAGATCATAGATGACCTTGTGGTACGGATTGCTCAGGTAGCCGGTGTAGCACTGGAGGCTGCCGTCCGCGAGGAGCTTCGCCGCGCCGAGGCTGATCTTGCCGTCGGCGGTGAGCTGCGTACCGGAAACGTGCGTGTTGAACGTGTTGATGTCCATGCGCGACACGCCGGGCAGGATCTGCACGCGGTTGCGGAGCAGCCCGAGTTCGTGCGCCCGCTTCAGCGCGCCCCAGTCGCCCGTGGCGGTGAAGCCGTCCTGCGCCGTGGTCACGCCCTTCGCCGTATACGCGGCGCAAGCGGCTTTGATGCCTTCCATCCAGTCGGCTTCCGTAGGAGCGGGGATATGGCGGAACACGGGTTCGCGTGCCGGGGGTTCTTCCAGCACGCCGTTGGGGTTGCCGTGCTCGTCGCGGCGGATCACGCCGCCCACCGGGTCGGGGGTATCCTTCGTATAACTGGCCTTCGCCAGCGCGAGGCCGTTGCAGGCGGAGAGGTGGCCGGACACGTGGCGCAGGAGCACGGGATGCTCTGGGGCGACTTCATCAATGTCCGAGGCCAGCGGGTGGCGCTTGTCCTCAAGGCCGGTGTCGTCGTAACCGAAACCAAGAATCCATTCGCCCTTCGGAGTTTCTGCGGCCTTCGCGCGGATCAGTCCCTTGATCTCGGCGATGTTCTTCACGCCGCCCACCGGGGGCGAGGAAAGATCGAGCTGCGTGGCCGCCATGAGGCCAGCGGAGACGAAGTGGCTGTGCCCGTCGATGAAACCGGGGAGCATGGTCCTCCCGCGCAAATCCGTAACCACCGTATGCGGATCGGCAAGAGCCATGATTTCCGCGTCGGAGCCGACGGCGAGGATGGTTTCCCCGCGTACCGCGAGCGCCTGCGCCTGACTCCCTCCAGAATCCATAGTCAGGATGGCCCCGTTGCGATATACGTGTGTTGCAGATGCCATCTGAAAGTCTCCTCTCTCAGTTACAAGTTGAAAACACGTTTCCTTCCGCCGCCTCATGTTCCCGGATGGTCGACGTCGCGGCAAAAGCCGCCAGCAACAGGATGACCATCCCCATATATGCCATGTTGTAGTTGCCCGTGAGGCTGTGGGAGAGCCCGACAGCGGCGTAACCGAGGGACTTCACAGCCACGAACAGGGAAATGTACTTATAGACGTGGGGGAACTGCTTCTTGCCGTAGAGATAGGCGACCACGGAGGGGAATACCGTCCAGATGCCGCCCATGCACACGCCGTACCCCACCACGAACAGGATGACGTTGAACAAGGTATGGGGCAGGAAGATGCAGGCCAACGACAACGCATTGCACAGGAACAACAGCTTCGTGGCGAACAGCGGAGTGGTGCGGTCACAGACCCAGCCCCATGCGTACTTGCCCACGGCCCCGAGCAGCGCGGTCAGGCACATGAACCCCATCGCCACATACGAACTCATGCCGGTATCCACAAAGCGGGGCTTGAGCTGGCTGAGCACGCCCCCCACGGCCATCAGGCCGATGCCGAACGATACGCCGATGATCCACATCTGGCGGCTGGCCACCAGCTCCCGCCAATTCATGGGAATCACCTTTTCCTCTTCCCGTGCCGCTGCGAAAGGGTTCGCCGCCACGCCGTCGACGGTCAGGCCGATATCTTCGGGCGTATTGCGGATAATCCGCCAGCAAAGGGGAAAAAGCAGGAAGGCGAGGCCGCCGAGTATCGAAAACGCCCATGAAACGCCCAGCGTATCCACCAGTACGAGGGCCACGAACGGCAGGAACGCCCCGGACAGGGAAGTCCCCATGTTGACCAGCCCGAAAGCACGGCCCCGGTAGGCGGCGAACCAGCGGTTCATAAGCATGGTGGCGACCACCCCGCCGCAGATCTGCCCGCACACCCATACGATGGCGAACAGCGCCGCGAACAACCGAATGTCGTCAACGTAGCCGAGCCCGACATAGCTCAGCCCGCCGATGAAAGCCCCGAGCGTCATCAGAAGCCGGATGCTTATCTTGTTTGTGAGCATAATCCCTATCGGCATACTCAACGTCATCATGGCCGATGCGAAAGTCATGCTCAGACCGATCCCGGCCCGGCTCCAACCGTGCAGTTCGACCAAGGGTTCGATAAAGGCGTTCATGGTATAGAACACGCTTCCCTGAAGGAGCAGATTCCCGCAGGAACCTATGGTCGCCAACTTCCATCCGTAGAACACGAGGAGCCTCCTCAACGAGTGATGCCTTATGAAGAGCAAGCTCCATGCCATGTTACGGAAAAAAGATTTTACTAGTGAAAAAATAGACTTGTTGGCATTCGGCACGGGAAAGGGCAGGAAAGCGTTTGTCCAGATTCTGGACTTGTCCAGTTTTTAGACTTGTTTTGTCCAAAATTTATAATGGACAATGCCTGATGCCATTGACGCACCGTAGGCGGCACGCTACTTTGAGACAAATTTCCGCAGGGGGAGCGCGGGTATGCAAGAATCAACATCTCTCTTGATTCTCTGGCTTTTGTCGTCTCTGAAACAGGAACGCTCGACGCTGTGCCTCATCCAGATGCTCGAATGTCCCGCCGCGCAGGCGGAAATAGCCCTGCACAGAGTGACCGCCGACGGCCTGGCGGAACAGCGGGACGAAACATGGAACCTGACGCAAGCCGGGGCCGACCATTTGAGGGAGGCTTTGCCGGCCCTCCTGTTCCGCGACACGGGCTCGCCGCTCGAAGAACTCATCTCCGCCTGCGAATCCAAAATGCCGGAAACGGCCTGCGAGATCTGCACGAAGCGTATGCGCGTCCTGCGGCGCAGAGCCGACACGGCCGGAAGTGCCGGATATCTCGAGCTGCTCCTCAATCAGCTCGCGCAGTGGCAAAACCGCAGGCTCACCGCCCCGGAAGCCCGTTCCTTCGTCCATTATGCCTTTGCCGCCCACGACGCCTCCCTCTATTATATGAAGAACGCGGCCCGCTCCTCCGCCTTCATGAAAAAGGCCGCCGAATACGCCGCCTCCGCAGGGGATAAACGTACCCTCGTGCTCATCCGGTTCGCGCAGGCTTCCGCCACGTTCTTCACGGGCACCATCCATTTCGAACGGGCCCATGAAACGTTCCACTCCGCCATGGAGCTGCTCAAGACGCTGGACGACAAGGAGCTGTATACCCGGATCACGCCCTTCCTCATCCTGATGCACTTCATCCGGGGGAACTTCCAGCAGGCGCTCGAATGCTACGAAATGCTCCAAAAGAGCACCCATAAGCCCGTACTGCCCCTCTTCGAATCGCAGCTCGTGCTCCAGGCGGCATCCTCCGCCGCCTACTCCGGCCACTTCGCCCACGCCCTCGGCATGATCAAATCCGCCATCAGCACGGCGGAACTGGAAGGGAACATCATGTCCGCCCAGATCTTCCGCCAGCACCTCGGCGTCCTCTACGCCTACATGCGCCGCGAGGATGACGCCCTGGAAACCCTCCAGACCGTCGTCTCCCGTTCGACGATGGCCGCCAACCCCAAGCTGATGCTCCGGGCTTTCGCCGCCATCGCGCTCTGCTATTCCCGCATGGGCCGGGCCGAAATGTCCTATAACCTGCTCTCCGATACCCTGCGGCAAGCCGAGCGCCACCCTTCCTTCTCCCTGTCCTACAACTACCTCTGGATCCTCGAACTCGCGGTGTTCTATGCCGAACACGGCTTCCCGCCCCTGCCCGGCATCGATCTCGATACCCTGTTCCGCGAGGCCGAGATCAGCCCGAGCCCCATGATGAGGGGGCACGCACTGCGGCTGAAGGCGATCCTCCTCCGCAAAAAATCGCCGCAGGACGCGCTTGACCTGCTCGACAAAAGCCTTGAAATCCTCAAAGATGCCAACATGCCCATCGAGTATGGGTTCACCGAACGGCGGCGCTCCGAGCTCCTGAATACCCTCGGGCGCGGAGCCGAAGCCGAGGCCGCCGAGGAAACCTCCCTCATGCTCCTCAGCCGTATCGGGCTGGGCAGGAAACGTTCCCCGTGGCCTTCTCCGGAGCAGAAAGAAGCGTCCTTCGATGTCTGCTGCCGCGAAGTCGGCTCGATCCATGAATGGGAAACTCTTGAAGAATATTGCTACCAGCTCGCGGCCTGCCTGCGTAAGGTCTTCCGCGCCGAACGCACAGCCCTTTTCAGTATGGACGGTGAAACCCTGCTCTGCCGCGGCTCCTGTAACCTCTCCGGCTCTGAAATCGCCTCCGGGATGTTCGTGCCGAGCCGCGATCTGATCCGGGAACGCATCCGTGAGGAAGCCCCTTTCTCGGTCCAGCAGAATGGGCTGGATCGCCTCTGCCTGCCTTTCCGGCTTCCCGACGGGAACCCGTGGCTGCTCTATGCGGACAGTTCCGCGCACTCAAGCCGGATGCTCCATTGCGCCCAAGAGGATCTGAGCCGCGTCGGGCTCCTCTGCGCTTCGGAACTCAAAAATGTCCTCCGCCTGCTCGAAGCCCGCAACATGCGCGCCGAAGTGCGGCAGATCCATGCCGTCACCAAGATGGCGCAGGAGGAACGGCTCGAGCTGTGGGGCAAGAGCCTTTCATTCCGCATGTGCCTTGAACGCGCCAAAGTCGTCTCCGCCACGGACGCCGCCGTGCTCCTGCTCGGGGAAACGGGCGTGGGCAAGGAGGTCATGGCCAACTACGTGCACCGGCACAGCGGCTGCAAAGGGCCGTTCGTCGCCGTACACCCGGCCTCGGTTTCTGAGCATCTCTTCGAAAACGAGTTCTTCGGGCATGAAAAAGGCGCCTTCACAGGCGCCACGGGACAGAAGATCGGCTTTTTTGAACTGGCGGACAACGGCACGCTGTTCATCGACGAAGTGGGCGATATCCCCATGAACATGCAGATCAAACTCTTGCGCGTGCTGCAGGAGCACCGCTTCATGCGCGTGGGCGGGACCAAGGAGATCCATTCCTCCTTCCGGCTCATCGCCGCCACCAACCGTGACCTGCCCCGCGCCGTGCGTGAGGGGACCTTCCGCGAGGACCTCTATTACCGCATCTCGGTCATCCCCGTGACCATCCCGCCGCTGCGCGAACGCCTTGAGGACCTGGAAGAACTCATCATGGCGTTCACCGACCATTTCTCCCGTCGCTACGGCAAAAAGCTCCCCTATCCGGATGAGGAAACCTTGCGCCGCCTCTCCGAGTATCAGTGGCCGGGCAATATCCGGGAACTGCGCAACGCAGTGGAACGCGCCGTCATCTTGTACACGGGCGGCCCCTTTGATCTAGCTGTCGGAGGGCAGCACGAAGCACGGGATCACTGCCAACGCGCTGAAACCTCCCTCTATGCGGACACCCCCACTCTCCTGGAACTCCAAAAGCGGTACATCCAATATATCCTCAACAAAACCGGAGGGCGCATCAGCGGCGAAAACGGCGCTGAAAAACTGCTCGGTATGAAGCGATCCACATTGTACCTCAAGCTTCGGCAGTACGGTATCAAGCCAGGAGAGAGAGAAGAAACAACGCGGGTATAGCGGAGAAAAAAACGAACGCGCACCGGGAAGCCCCCCTCCTGCCGTCGCAAAACGCTTCCGTGGAAGCGTTTTGCCGATGCCTTCGGGTATATCCAGAACAGATGGGCTTCGAAATGCTCTAGTTTTCAGAAATGTACCGTGCGATCACGGCAAGGAAGGCGTCGCCGTATTGCGCCAGCTTCCTTTCCCCGACCCCGGCGATGCCGAGCATGGCCTCGCGGCTGGCCGGCTTTCCCGCCGCCATTTCCCGCAGGGCACGGTCATGGAACACCACATACGGCGGCACCTGCGCGGCTTCCGCCAGCCTGCGGCGTTCCGCGCGCAAGAGCTGGAACAGCGTATCATCCACATCCATGTCCTGTGACGCTCCGTCGCGCTCCGCCCGGTTTCGGCGGGCGCGCGTTTCCACGATCCGCAGGGCACGGAACGGAGCGCCCCGCAGCGTCTCCCATCCGGTTTCGGTAACGCGCAGATATGGATACTCTTCACCTTCTATGGCAGCCAGCCCCTGACGGGTCAGGGCATCGATCAGATACTTCCAGAAACGGCGTGTCCGATCCTTGCCCACGCCGTAGGTGGGCAGATGCTGAAAGCCGGTTTCCCGGATGCGGCGGTTATCCGCACCCATCAAAATGTCCATGATGAGCACCCGCCCGAAGCGGCACCCGCTCCGCACCATTGCGGAGAGCGCTTTCTGCGCCTCAATGGTGTAATCTTCCTCCTGTATCTCCCCGGTGCATACGTCGCATCCGCCGCAATTGGGCTCCTCGAAATCTTCCCCGAAATACGACAGCAACGCCTTGCGGCGGCACTGGTTGCGTTCCGCATACTCCAGCATGGCGTAGGCGTGCTTTTCCGCAATACTCCTCTGCTCTTCGTCCTCCGTCTGACGCGCGAAATAGAGCAGCTGCGCCATATCCGCCGCGCTGTAAAGCAACAGACAGTGCGCGGGATCGCCATCACGTCCGGCCCGGCCCGTTTCCTGATAATAGCCCTCCACGTTTTTCGGCAAATCAAGGTGTGCCACAAAGCGCACGTCGGGCTTGTCGATGCCCATGCCGAAAGCCACCGTCGCCACCACGACGGGGCATTCGTCCCGCCGGAAGGCCTCCTGCACGCGCATACGCTCCGCATCGGGCAAGCCTGCATGGTAGGCTTCGGCCTTCACGCCTTTTTTCTGAAGGAATGCGGCGGTCTCTTCGACTTTTCGGCGCGTGGACCGGTAGACGATGCCCGATTCCCCCTCATGGCCGCCGAGAAACGAAAGCAGCTGGGCATGAGGTTCCTCTTTGGGCAGGACATGATAGAACAGGTTCGGGCGGTCGAACGAAGCCCGGATCAGCCGGGGCTCCCGCAGGCCGAGCCGGGAAAGGATGTCTCGCTCCACCTCGGGCGTGGCCGTAGCCGTGAACGCCGCCACCGGGCATTGGGGGAACCGCTCGACAAGCCCGGAAAGCGCCAGATAATCCGGGCGGAAATCATGTCCCCATTGGGAAATGCAGTGCGCCTCGTCGACGGCGAAGAAAGAAACCGGCCATGAGGCCAGCGCGTCCCAGAAGCCGGGCGCGCTCAGGCGTTCGGGCGAAATGTACAGCAAGTCCAGTTCACCGGAGGCCAGCGCCTCCCGCACGGCCCTGTGCCCGCCGGGGGACAACGAACTGTTGAGCGCGGCGGCCCGCAGCCCGTTGGCGCAGGCGGCATCCACCTGATCCTTCATCAGCGAAATCAACGGGCTGATCACCACGCACACGCCATCCATCAAATGTGATGGCAGCTGAAAGCACAGGCTTTTCCCTCCGCCCGTGGGCATGATGGAGAGCGAATCATGTCCGCCGAGAATCCCCTTTACGATCTCAATCTGATGCGGGCGGAACGCCGTATAGCCGAACACCCGGGCCAGCGCCCCGTGCAGTTCGGCATCGCTCCATCTTCCTGCTCCGCCCTGTTCCATCATGCCTCTCCTTGCGATCATCACAAAAAATTTCCATCAATCTTAATACAATAAAGAAAACGTGTCGGTCAGGCTACCCCCGATCCCCCCTACACCCGTTCCCTCAACATCTGGCCGACGCTCAAAAAGACAGAGGACGCGGCGTCCCGAACCTCCGGCGCGGCATTGGCCACGGCGTGGCCGTTGAAATGGCGGATCATGGGAAGGTCGTTCATATCGTCGCCGATGACGAGCACTTCCTTGGCTTCGCCCCAGCGCCGCAGCTCGAGCAGGTGCGTCATGCCCGCGGCCTTGCTCACGTCCGGGGCGGTGATGTCGATACAGATATTGCTGAAATGCACGCCCGCATTCTCGCCGCAACCTTCCGTAAAAGCTTCTGACCACGCCGCCGATTCGCCGGGCTCGGCGTAGGCGAGGCTGATCTGATGCAGGCCGGGCATGTGCAGAGCCTCAACGGGAGAAAGCCGGGGGAGCACATGCTCTTTAAGGATCCAATAGTCCGTCTTGCCCGCGTGGGTGAAAATGGCAGTTCCCGCGAAGAACGCGCACTGTGAGCTTGCCCGCATACCCGGATGATCCATGATTTCAGCGCGCACCGGCTCGGGCAGAACCGCACAATACACGTCCTGCGCCTGCTCGTCGCAGATCATCGCGCCGTTATTGCAGATCAAAAAGTCGTAAGGGATGCTGAACCGCTTCACGTCGCGCAACAGTGTGTTCCGGCCTCGGCCCGTCACGATCCCGAAAGCGTTCCCCGAACGCCTCCAGTCCGCTATGGCCTCAAGGTCCGCTTCGCTCACCACACCGTCGCGGAACAGGGTTCCGTCAAAATCGCAGGCCGCTATCTTCATGCCGCTTCCTCCTCGTCTACCTCTATAGCCGAACCCCATCCCGCGCAACCCCAGGGGCTCCGCCCCTGGAATCCTGGCAGAGGCGCTGCCTCCGCACTCCGCAAGGCGCGAGCCGCGCTGACAGGGGCGAGCCGCCCCTTGACCCGGCGGCGCGTTTGCTTCGGCGGCAAGACGCCGAAGCAAACGCTTGATGGGGTAATGGAGGTTACGGGGATATCCCTCTTTTGTACGGCGCAAAGGAATTTTTCAAAACCAAGCCGGAACGGACTCCCTGCGCGCCGCCTCCCCACCAGTCGAAAGTCTTGGGAAGGTGGGAGGCGGGGGTCCGGGGGAGGAGGGAGGAAGCCCTTCTGAAGAAGGGCTTCCTCCCTCCTCCCCCGGTATGTCGCACCTCCACCCTCCCCCATCTCAAAGAACCGCGTTGCCGTATGGCTTCGAATGCCGGGCCTTTTCCAGAATCCAGTCATGGAACAGCCGGACTTTGGGCCGCTGAATGCCCTTGTGCGTAGACACCACGTAATAGGTCTGCGGAGCGGGAAAAACCAGATTGAAGGGTACGATAAGTTCCTTCTTCTACAGGGCTTCCCTGACCAGCCACTCACGACCGAGCACGCCGAGCCCCTGCTTCGCCGCTATCGCGGTCAATTCGGCACGGTCGAAACTGTAGCCCGACTGGAGCGGCAACCCCGTGATCCCCGCCCAGTTCGCCCATATCTCCCATCCCGCGTAGAACGGCGTGTTCGCGGCCTCAGGATGCTCATGGATCAGCTCACAGTTGCGCAACGCTTCGGGATTCTCGATCAGATCATGCTCCCGCGCGTAACGCTGGGAGCATACGGGCAACAGGTTGTCCCGCAGAAGCGGCGTCGCGTGCAGCCCGTCGGTAATCGAGTCGCCGCAATAGATCGCCACATCCGCGTTGCCTTCTTCATTCTCATAACTGATGAGGTCGTTGCCGCTGCGTATGTGCAGGGAAATGCTGGGATGCTCGTGCTGAAATTCCGGCAGCAGCGGCAACAGCCAGCAACCCGCGATGGAAGGGGCGCAGGCGATGACGAGATCCCCCTGCAGCTCCGCCTCCTGAATATTTCTGATGGTTTCGTGGATCTGCTTGAGGCTGGCGTCCAGCGCGCCGTACAGCGTCTTCCCTTCTTCGGTCAGGATGATCTTGCGCGTCAGGCGATGAAAAAGCGGAAAACCCAGTTCCTGCTCAAGGCAGCGTATTCTATGGCTCACCGCACTCTGGGTGATGCACAGATCCTCAGCCGCCTTTGTAAAGCTCATGTGCTTGGCTACGACCGTAAACGAGTACAGGAATTGCCCGGACACTTGGAGTTTATTCTGGTTCATGCATTCATCTCATGAATGGGCGGATAAAGATTTTGCGTTTGATAGAATTATCACATTCTTCTATACCGTAATCATAAGTTCAGCAGAATCCATAGATAACCAACTTTTTTCAAGCCTCATCCTATCCTTCAAGCCAGTCTTTGGCAAACAAGCTTTCTCGCTTCGGAACAAATTGCCTCATAGAAAAACTGTTCGCGTTATAGATGAAAAGACACATGGCCTTTCCTTCATAAACTTGTCGCGGGCCCCGCCCGGCTATGGAGAGTGCAGCAGTATGACCAGTTCCGTTCTTTTCACCCCCGTTGGGATCAACAGGATGACGCTGAAAAACCGCATCGTCATGCCCGCAATGGCTTCTTACCATGCGGCCGTCAACGGCGAGGCCACCGAAAAACTCATCCGGTACCATGAGGAGCGCGCCAAGGGCGGCGTAGGCATGAATATCGTCGAAGCCACCTATGTGGCCCGCAGCGGCAACAGCTTTGATCTCGGTCTCGGCATTTCCGACGACTTCATGATCAAGGGCCTCTCCAAGCTCACCGACGCCGTGCATCGCCACGACGGGAAGATCGCCATTCAGCTCCAGCACGGCGGGCGCTTCGGCAACCCGCCCACCTCCGGCTGTCCGCGCCTGCTCGTCTCCATGATTCCGGGCCTCGCCCCCACCGAAAACGCCCGCGTCATGGACGCCGACGACATCGAAGGCATGGTCGAGGCGTATGTACAGGCCGCCCGCCGCGCCGTGGACGAGGATTTCCCCCATCCTCTACCGCCATACCTCCATGGAGGACGTACCGGAACGGCATCGACTTCGGTACCAACGTCGAGCTGTGCCGGCCCTCACGGACGCGGGCGTCAACGCCTTCGACATCACGGCGGGAATGCAATGCTGCTTCGAGCTGATGACCCCACCCACCTGCATGCCCAAGGCGTAGAACGCCGCCACCGAGCGCCGACGTCAAGGAAGCGCTCGGGGACAGGGCGCGGGACATGCTCACGGGCTGGATTTCCGACGCCGACACCGCCGAGCGGGTCGTGCGCGACGGCCTGGCCGACTTCGCCATCATGGGCCGGGCGCTCATCGCGGATTCACATCTGGTGGAAAAATACGCCACCGGGCGCAAGGACGAGATCTACCCTGGCGTGGCCTGTAGACAGGGCTGCGTAGGCAACGCCGATAAGATAATCCCCATCATCTGCGCCCTCACCCCACTCTCGGGATGGGGAGCCTCCATGCTCGCCTGGGCGTAGCCAACACCCACGGCATCTTTGCCGCCGATGGGGATTATTACGCGGAAACGCTCGCCCACAGGGTGGGCGTAGACCGGATCGGCGGCTGGATCAGGGTCGGATTCGCGCCGTACAACACCGAAGAGGAAGCGGAACTGCTTGTCAGGGCCGTCCGCGAAATCGCAGCCGGATAACCGGCGTAACTTCTTTGAAAGTGAAAAAGATCTGAGCGCATCCTGTCACGGCAGGATGCGCTCATGTCGGATCAAGGGGCGAGCAGCGCTGGAAGGGTGGCCGCACCCCTTGCGGAGTGCGGAGGTTGCCCACCTCCGCTCGGGTTGGTTCCGGGGCAAAGCCCTGTCAAAGTCATGCGGCGGGCGCTTCATCCTTGGCGTACTTGCGGTTCCAGCCGGTGAAGGCGGAGAACAGCAGCACCGCGAGCAGTGCCCATGAATAGGGGTTGTACAGGGCCGCGCTGATGGGCGGGGCGGGGATGGCATAGTTTTCCGCCGCGCTGTAAAGCGCTCCGTACCACGCCGCCACCGCGATATGCCACGGCAGGACAAAGAAGATCGTGCACACCGCGCAGTCCATGAGGTTGGCGCGCCGCGCCGCCGCGAGGCCGAAACGCTCGCCCAAAGGCCGCACGATGCTCGGACCCACCAACAGTTCCGCCGGGGCATTGGCGGAAATGGGGATCGAGGCCAGAATGGTCACGCCGACGATGAAGAGTTCGGCCTGCCGGACGGTGGCAACCAGCGTGCTCTGGGCGAAGTCCAGAATGCGCCGCATGATGCCGCATTCCACCAATATCTGCGTCACCGCCAGAATCAGGATCGCAAAGATGATCGCGCCGACCACGTTGTCTATCCCGGCCTGAATGAGGCCCGTGGAGCCTCCCTTCGCGGCGGGGACGCTGAAGATGTCGGCGGGCCGGATGGTTCCGATCAACATGCCAACGAACGCGGCGGCAACGTTGCCGTAAATGAGCGATTCAATGATGTGCCGCCCCTTGAGCGCCGAGACGACGACAATCCCAAGCGCCAAAAGCATGAACAAGCCTGACGGGTTCAGGCTGGCCTGCATTTCGGGAAGGGGCCGCACTTCGCCGCCTCCGCCGAACACAAGGAACACCACGGCGGAAATGGACGCCGCTGAAATGGCCAGCGGGAAACGGCTGCGCACCACGTCGCGCATTTCGGCCCCCTGTGTGTAGGCCGAGACGATGGTGGTGTCGGAGATGGGCGCGAGGTTGTCCCCGAAAGCCGCGCCGGACAGGATCGCCAGCCCGAGCATGGCCGGGTCCGCCCCGAGGAAATAGCCCGCCGGATACAGCACCGGCGACAGGGCAATGCAGGTGCCGGTGCTCGTGCCCGTGCCGAGGGCGAACAGCATCGCGGCAAGAAAGACCAGCACCACGAAGACGCCGCCCTGCGCCCCGGTCGTCATGCCCATCCACAAAAGCCCCTGGACAAGCCCCCCTGCGGCCATGAGCTTGCCGAACACCCCGGCCAGCAGCCACGCCGTAACAATGACGATGCCCGTGCGGTCGCCGATGCCCCGCATCGCCGCTTTGCAGTATTCCTCTTTGTTTTTAGCGAAGAAGATCCCAACGCACAGCGCGATCCACGCGCAAGCCCAAAAGGGCTTGGTGCCGCCCCGCTCCGCAACCGACAGCCAGACGAGCCCTCCCACCAGTACGATGAGAGGGATCAGGCCGCCGAACAATCCGCCGTACATCTCAAGCTTCTTTTCCTGCATGAGGCACTCCTTCTTATCCGCCTGTGCGTTGCCTGTATTTTGTTCTATTGTCGACATTCGATAATAGACAATATGAGGTATAGGACTCCGTGAAAAAAGAATCAAGACCTCTTGCCGCATCCGCATAAAAAGAAGGCTGTACATCGGCACAAGAATACTATTATGTTATTGTATTTATTTATAAAAATAAAAATATGCTGATGATTTTCCCTATGCAAAGCCGAAACGTTTAAACATATCTATTTATACATTTGTATTTATTATATTTTTATACAAAATATCCTGAACCGATCCCCACAGCCGAAGCCGTATCTCCTTTCAAGCCATCCTGAACTTCTCGCCGCATTTCTGAGCAAAAGAGCGGCGGGAAGGCATCCGGGAACAATTTATTTTTAATGTAATATAAGTGTATTAAAAAAGTTTATGAAAAAAACCGTCCACCGTATTGACACGGCCTGACTCTTATGTGAAAAACGGAATGAACGATTGTCGACATTTATACAATCGACAAGATACTACGAGGAAAGACACCGCAAAGCACGCTCTCAAGCGTTGCGGTTCGGCAAACAAGCCCGCAATCCTGCGGGAAAAGACGGAGGAAGCATATGAAGGGTTCCCGGATGAGTCTGCCAACGCAGATGGCTATCGGTATGGTTCTCGGCATCGCCGCCGGGGCATTGACCCCAGCGATGGGGCTTGATCCCTCATGGTACAAGCCCGTAGGCCAGTTGTTCATCAATCTGGTGCGCATGGTCGTGGTGCCGCTCGTGCTGACCACCCTCGTCGCGGGTGCGGCCAGCGTCGGCGACGTAAGCAAGCTCGGGCGCGTAGCAGGCAAGACGCTGGCCTATTACCTCGTTACCACGGCCGTCGCCGTGGTCATCGGCCTCGTGCTCGCCAACATCTTCCAGCCCGGCAGCGGGCTGTCCATTTCCACGGAAGGCCTCAAGGCCAAGGAAGTCGCCCCGCCCACGCTCATCGACGTGTTCCTGAACATCGTCCCGATCAACCCCATTGAGGCCCTCTCCAAGGGCAACATGCTCCAGATCATCTTCTTCGCCCTGCTCTTCGGCTTCGGCCTCAGCGTCATCGGCGACAAGGGCAAGCAGGTGCTCCACTTCTTCGACGGCGCGGCCGACGTCATGATCAAGGTCACGGGCTTCGTCATGCTCTACGCGCCCATCGGCGTGTTCGGCCTCATGGCCTACACCGTAAGTATGCACGGCCTCAGCGTGCTTCTGCCGCTCATCAAGCTCGTGCTCGTCATGTATCTCGCCTGCATCCTTCAGATCCTCATCGTCTATCTCCCCTGCGTGAAGGTCACGGGCCTTACCCCCAGCCGCTTCCTCAAGGGCCTCGCCTCCCCGATGATGATCGCCTTCACCACCTGCTCCAGCGCCGCCGCCCTCTCCACCACGCTCCTCAGCGTTCAGAAGCTCGGCGCGTCCCGGTCCGTGTCTTCCTTCTCCATCCCGCTCGGCAACACCATCAACATGGACGGCGCGGCCATCTACATGGGCATCGCCGCCATCTTCGCCGCCGAGGTCTACGGCATCCCCATGCCGCTCGATAGGCAGCTCACCGTCATCCTGCTCGCCGTCCTCGCCTCCATCGGCTCCATGGGCGTGCCCGGCGCGGCCCTCATCATGATCACGATGGTCTTCACGCAGGTGGGCATCCCGCTGGAAGCCATCGCTCTCGTCGCCGGCGTCGACCGCATCATGGACATGGCCCGCACCACCATCAACGTGCTTGGCGACGCCACGGGCGCCCTGTTTGTTTCAAAGCTGGAAAGCGATTTCGACCCCGAACGCGGCGAACGGCTCGCTGCGGCCGAATAACCCGCCCGGAAACCTTCCCGGGCGGCGAACGCCGCGGAAAATTCCCTTCCGCGGCGGGAACCGGAGACAACCATGCGACAGGATGAACGGATCGGCATCGTCGGCGGCGTCGGGCCCCATGCGGGGCTTGATCTGACGCGCAAGCTCTTTGACCACACCAGAGCCGAGGCGGATCAAGAACACTTGCCGGTCATGCTCTATTCCTTCCCCGACCGGATCGGGGAGCGCCCGGCCTTCCTGCTCGGCAAGACGGCGGACAATCCCGGCGAGGCCATAGGGGACATCATGGCGGAACTGGCGCGGGCCGGAGCGACCGTCATCGGTATGCCCTGCAACACTGCCCACAGCCCGAGGATATTGGACGCGGCCCTCGAAAAGCTCAACGCGACCGGGCGGCCCGTGCGCTTCGTGCACATGATCGACGCCGTGGTCCGCCATGTGCGGCAACGCTGCGGGGAAGGCGCGCGTGTCGGCATCCTGAGCACGCTGGCGACGTTGGAAACCCGGCTCTATCAGGACAGCCTCGAACGCGCCGGTCTGGAGGCCCTGCATCCCGCCCCGGACGGCTGCGCCCGGGTACAGGAGGCCATCAGCAACCGCGAGTACGGCATCAAGGCCCGGAATCCGGTCACAGAGCGCGCCCGCGCCGATCTTCTGGATGAAGCCCGCCGCCTTGCCGGAAACGCCGACGCGATCATCCTCGGCTGCACCGAGATCCCGCTCGCGCTCCCCGAAAAGGAACTCGGCGGCGTCCCGCTCATCGATGCCACCGACGTCCTCGCACGGGAGCTGGTCAGGGCCTTCGCCCCCGAAAAGCTCCGCTGACCGCCCCAACCGGCGCAACCCACGCCGTCCATATTCATAGGAACCCAAAGGAAAACACTATGAAAACCATCCTCTCCACCGCCGATGCGCCCGCAGCCATCGGCCCTTACTCCCAAGCCGTCCGCTCCGGCGAGGCCCTGTACTGCTCCGGACAGCTCGGCATCGATCCCGCCACGGGCAAACTCCCCGAAGGTGTCGCGGCCCAGACGGAACAGAGCCTGAAGAACATCCGGGCCCTTCTCGCCGCAGCCGGGGCGGGCATCGAAAACGTGGTCAAAACCACCGTGTTCATTACCAACATGGCGGATTTCCCGTTGGTCAACGCGGAATACTCCAAAGTATTCGCCGAGAATCCTCCCGCCCGTTCCTGCGTGGCGGTCAAAGAATTGCCCCTCGGCGGGCTGGTTGAAATCGAAGTGCTCGCCGTCGTCTGATTCCAGAAACGCCCCCGGCCCCACCAACGTACGGAGTAAATGAAACACTGTCTCCGCCGTTTGCGGCCCGGCTTACGTCTCTTCCGGCCCAGGACGACGCGGAGGAAAAGAAAACGCGAACCCGCCCCGAGAACCGGCTCTCTTTCCGGTTCCTCTCTCGGCGGAATCGCCCGGTACGTGCCCCCGTGCCCAGCACGGCTGCACCATTCTCTGGATTATACTGTAACTTTTTGGAATAACAGAAAATAGGACAAGAAGATTTTCTCGGAGAAAGGCTCTTGACAAGATGGAGAGCCGGTGGCACAACCAAATTGTCGAATGTCGACATTTAGAAAAATACATCAAGGAACGCTGCGGCAGCAGCACTTCATACCCACAGGAGACCATTATGAATCTCGCCAAGTTTCCCCGTCGCGGCTATGTGACCGAACCTACGCCTCTGGAAGCGCTTCCCAACTTCTCCAAAGCTCTCGGCGCGGACATCAACATCTACATCAAGCGCGATGACCTGCTTCCCGGCACCGCCGGAGGCAACAAGACCCGTAAGCTCGACTTCAGCATGGCCGACGCGATCAATCAGGGCGCGGACACCATCATCACCTGCGGCGCCGTGCAGTCCAACCATTGCCGCCTGACCCTCGCCTGGGCCGTCAAGGAAGGCCTCGACTGCCACCTCGTCCTTGAAGAACGCGTGAAGGACAGCTACAACCCCGAAGCCTCGGGCAACAACTTCCTGTTCCAGCTTCTCGGCGTGAAGTCCGTCACCGTGGTCCCCGGCGGCTCCAACATGCTCGGCGAAATGGAAAAGCTCGCCGAAAAGCTGCGTGCCGAAGGCAAAAAGCCCTATATTGTGCCCGGCGGCGCTTCCAACAAAATCGGTGCTCTCGGCTATGTGAGCTGCGCCGAGGAAGTTCTGCGCCAGCTCTTCGACCGCGGCCTCGCCATTGACCACATGGTTGTCCCGAGCGGCAGCGCGGGCACCCACGCGGGCATCATCGCGGGCATGGTCGGCAACAACGCGGGCATCCCGGTCACCGGCATCGGCGTCAACCGCAAGAAGCCCGTTCAGGAGGCCGCCGTCCTCAACCTCGCCAATGAAACCCTCGAATATATCGGTGCCGAAGCCCGTGTGCCCGCCGAAAAAGTCGTAGCCTTCGACGACTACGTGGGCCCCGGCTACTCCCTGCCCACCGACGCCATGGTCGAAGCCGTCAAAATGCTCGCCCGCACGGAAGGCATCCTGCTCGACCCCGTCTACTCCGGCAAGGCCATGTCCGGCCTTATCGATCTGGCCCGCAAGGGATACTTCCCCAAGGGCTCCAACGTGCTGTTCCTCCACACCGGCGGCTCCCCGGCGCTGTATGCCTACCTGCCCACCTTCCGCGCCTAACCGCCTTTTATTGAGTCCATGCTCCCCCCGGCCGGAGCCTTTCCGCATACATCAGCGGAGAGGCTCCGGCCTTCTTCGTCCCCCGAAAGCGGCCTTCCCAGTGCCCCGCGGCGCGAGCCTTTTCCTACGGCTTCCGTCCTTCCCTATTTCCCCAAAGTGTCCTCCCCTCATGAACCGTGCGCAACCGCTTCTCAAAAGACAACTCCCAGCCTTGCGCGACATGCCGAAACCACGTAGAACTCTATCGCGAACCGCATGACGAAACCGCATAGGGCAACTCTTCTCAAGCCCCGCATCTGTTCGGAGCATCAATGGATTTTACGAAGCAAACATATTGTAATCAGGTAACCAGCTATATCCGCTCACTTATCCGTAAAGGCACGCTGGAAATCGGCGCTCCTGTCAAAGAGGCCGTCCTCTCTGAACAGCTCGGGATCAGCCGAGCCCCCATCCGGGAAGCGCTACAAGTGCTCGTTCAGGAGGGGCTGATCACCTCTGAGCCGCAAAAGGGCAAACACGTCAGGCAGATGACCGGAAAGGAAATCTACGACAGCTACGTCGTCGCGGGTATCCTCGAAGGGGCGGGCGTCGCCGAATCCCTGCCGCTCTGGACCGAGGCGAACATGGAAACCTTCCGATCCGTCGTCCGGCAGATGGAAGGGAAGATCAACTACGCCACCAAACTCGACGAGCTTGCCGAAATCGACGAGCTGTTCCACGCCACCCTCTTCATGGCCTGTGACAATACCCGGCTCGTGGAAATGGCCCGCACCTCCTGTGCGACCATATCCAAGTACCTTTATTATCAGCACTGGATCACCATGTTCACGCCAAGGGAATACGCCGACCGCCACCATGCCGTGGCCGAGGCCGTCTACTCCCGCGACGTCAAACATGTGGAAACCGCTCTGCGCGATCATTATAAGGAAACAGGCCTGCGCATGGCCCAGTTCGGCAAAGAGGCGTGATACCAATAGGTAAGGATTATACTCTATTATGGAGCAGCCCTCTTACGGATTACGGATTTTTTCCCAAGCCTTTCTAATGGAATGGACGGGCTTATTTATCGTAATGAATGATATGGGTAACTCCGGTTGCCTTGCCATATCCGCCTTATGTCATGTCCTCAATGCGTTGATCAGGACATGCCGGATAGAAATATCCCGAACAGGCTCCCCTTTGTTCTTTTGGCCAGCACGCAGGTGGATGACTATTGCTAACGCCAACATCTGACCGCCTTAATACGAACATTTCTAAAGGACCAACTCGCATCGCCATTTGCGACCCAAGGACAATAACACGGCGGATATGTTCAGGCGCATGGGCATATGCCTGCGCAATCTCTTGTTATGTTATGAAGTGCTCATACTCAACATGCGGAAGATTTGGGAAACGAGGGAGTCCTTCAAAAAGTCTTTCCCACGCGTATGGGGGTGTTTCCTTGACAGAAAGCCCCGGGGAGAAATCTCCGGGGCTTTTATATGGTGCACCAATATGAAGAAAAGAGGTGCGACGAATCGCGCACTGTGTTAATCCTCCTCCCTTCCACTTTAGGTTCAAACTCACGAAATCGCGTCCAACGAAAGTCGAAATTCTTGCTCAAAGGTTGATGCATTTTCCCTCCACAACGTAGCCATTTACAAAAAACGGCTTTGGGCAAAGGGTTTGATAAGGACTGAGACTAAAGCACAAAGCCAAAACGAAGGTCCCCCCTCCGCCTGGTCTTTAGGCATCCTCTACAAAAAGATATCAAAAATGTCAGGGGCTGGTCACCCTACTTCGTAATATCCTTTTCATCTTTTTTGAAGGTGGCATCCACTTCGTCCGGCTCGCTGGAGGCCTGTTTGAAGTTTCTGATAGCCTTGCCGAGCCCCGCCCCGATTTCAGGCAACCTATTCGTGCCGAACAACACCATCACAACCAACAGTACGATGAGCAAATGCGGTATGCTGAATAAATCCATATAGGACTACCCCCTTGCATCAATAAAAGTGAGTACTAGAAATTAAAAAGGGCTTTTCTAACTCTACTGGACCAGTATAGCCGCATTCGATCAAAAAGCAAATTGTGTTTGTTGTACACTTCTCACACTAAACTGCTTTATTTCACTTGATTAAAGACGCTCTGTAAACGATGGATGTACAGGCACCAAAAATAAATTCACCGTCGAGAATTAGAGTATATTGCTGATCTTGCGGAACGGGGTAAAATCCGGCTGGGTGATTCATAGACAAATAAAAATGACCGGAAGCCATACGGAGGCGGTACTTTCCCGGCTGACGCGGGATTACAAGCTGAGATAGGGAACGGAACCGTAATGAGGGAAAAGCTTCCTCTGTCCGGCGAACAACGCTCCCGGTACAAGGGGAAGGGTAAATGAAAGCCCTCTCGGTGGTGTGCCGGGAGGGCTTTTGGGGCATACATTTGAGTGGGTTTCCCCTAAGTGCCTTTTCATGACAGCAACAAAGGACCACCCTGCCCTGCCATACTTTGCCGTAAGATCGTCTTCAACTCCCGCAGTAGTTTCCGATCGGTAACGTCACCAGTTCGAGGAACCTCCACACGGCGGGAAGCCACGATGCCCTGCCCGGGAGCCATAACGCATACCTCATCGCCAAGCAGCAACGCCTCTTCCACATCGTGCGTCACAAGAATGATCCCCATGCCGATACGCGCATGTAAAGTCACCAGCAGTAACTGCATCTGTTCACGCGTGATGGCGTCCAGAGCGGCGAACGGTTCGTCCATGAGCAGTACGGGCGGCGATAGGGCCAATACCCGAGCGAGCGAAACCCGCTGTTTCTGGCCACCGGAAAGCTCTGCCGGAATCTGATTCTCCCGACCGGAAAGCCCGGTCAGTGTCAGCATGTCGAGAGCCCGCGCACGCCGAGCGGCGGATGGGATACCCGCGGCCTCAAGTCCGATCTCCACGTTTTCCAGCGCCGTCAGCCACGGGAACAGCGCGGGCTCCTGAAACACTACCGCCCGATCCGGGCCAGGGCCACCGCAAGGCCTGCCTTCCAGCGTCACTGTGCCCGCGTCGGGCGCATCGAACCCGGCGAGGATATTCAACAACGTCGTCTTGCCACATCCCGAAGCCCCGATCAGGGCCAATACGCCACCACGGGGAATAGCAACCGATACGCCGGGCAGTACAAGCCGTGATTCACCGCCCTTGCGGAAGGATTTCCATATTCCGGAACAGGCGAAAAAAGGCTTCACTGCCGCCTCAGGCTCACCGAGACCGCCGACAGCGCCCTCATAAGCAACACGTCGCATAGCCACCCCACCAGCGCGATCAGAATGATGCCCGAAACCAGCAGATCCACGCGCCCGGCCAGCCGCGCGTCCATAATCATTGCACCGAGGCCGTCCGGAACGCCTGTCAGTTCGCCGAGTACCAAATACGAAAAACTCATGCCGAGCGCCACCCGCAAACCCGTCCGCACCTGCGGCATGGCGGACGGAATCACGACCCGGAAAAAAATGGCCCGCCGCCCGAATCCAAGCATCCGGCCCGCCCTGATGAGTACCGGAGGCACTGCGGCCGCCCCCGCCGCCGCGTTGAGGTAAGCCGGAAAGAAGCCAGCAAGCGCGATCAGGAACACGGTGGCCCGGAAGCCGATGCCAAGCCACAGCAGTGCCAGGGGGAGCCAGCTTATACCCGGCACGGCGCGTACCCCGTTGATAATCGGTGAAAGCAGGCTCGCCAGAGCGGGACTCCGCCCTGAAGCCAGACCCAGCGCCACGCCGGGGATCACCGCCAACAAGTAGCCGCTTCCCACGCGCCCCAGGCTTGCGGACAGATCGCCCCAGAAACGCCCGGCATAGGCATCCGCATACCCTTCCGATACCGCGCCCATATACGCGCACACCGTTTCCCAGACCGTCCTCGGCGACGGCAGAAGATATTCCGGAGCAAGGCCGCTGGATGTTGCCAAGTTCCAACAAGTGAACAGGATCAGCGGAAGGAGGCAAGGGAGGATGCGCCTCTTCGAGAGCCACGTCCCGGCAAGGCTTCCGAAAGCTCTTGACGAGTTTCCACGCGACCGCCCCTCTGGGGCCGCTCCCGCAGCACTCCGGCAAGGCGGCTCCCCAGCGAAACCTCTTTCACCGGATCCCGCTATCGGCTTAAAAGAGCCATCACAGGGCACTTCCCCGCATCTCCCGGACTCCCGCTCCTTGCCCGCCGTCTTCATGGCGCCTTACTTACCTTGGCGCAGGGCGTCCACGAAGCGGCGATCCACCAATGCGTTATAGTCGGGTTCCTTCTTGATGATGCCCAGTTCCAGCATACGCTTACCGAGGGCGGAAAGCTGCTTCATGAAGGTATCGTCCATATCCCACACGAGCTCCATGTTATCGGCGGCGTCACGCAGCACGTCAAGCTCCACGCCGAACATCTTCGACGATGTTTCGAGCCAAAACGCCTTGTCGGACATGCATTGTTCGGTAGCCTTCCGATGGGCGCGGAGCATTTCCATCACGCGTTCCGGGTTTTTCTCCACAAAATCGCGCCGCACGATCATACCGCTGTTGATAGCCCCGATGCCTTCACCATAATACGGATAGGCCAGAATCTCCCCGTAGCCTTGCCGCTTCGCCAGCGTGGGCAGAGGTTCGCCGGACAGGTAGGCGTCAATGTCGCCCCGGCTGAGGGCGGTTCCCATGTCGAAGAAGTCGATACGGACAAGCTTAGCGTCCTTATCGGGATTGAGCCCGGCACGGGTGAGCGTTTCCCGCAGCAGGATTTCATGCATTGTACCGGGTACATAGCCGATTTTTTTGCCTTCCAGATCCCCTACACTCTTGACGCCGCCCTTCTTCACCACAAGCGCGGAACATTTGTTGCCGAGCGAGGCGACAAGCACGATGGGTTCCCCGCGCGAGGCTGCTTGGATCGCCAGTGCCAGCGTGGTTCCGGTCATATCGAGGCTGCCCGCCAGCAGAGCGGCTTTCTGATCGCCCGGATTGGTGAACGGGTGCACCTTCACCGTTGCGCCGTTCGCAAACGGCTCATACAGGAACGGCTGGATGGTTTGGGCCGTTTTCCATGTGCCTACGTTCCACGTTTCCGCCGCCAGAGACGGCACACACAGGGTCAGGGCCAATACGAAGGTCAGGAGCAATTTTCTCATGTTGTGCGCCTCCGGCGGCAAGGGAGCTACCGCCCCCTTGCCCCCTGTTTGGGGGGCGAGCCGCCCCCCAAGCCCCGGCAAGTGCGATCCGTTTTTCTTCCGAACACTGTTCGGAAGAAAAACGGATCGCACTTGTCGCGTCAGAAGATCCCGCCACGGTTATACTTACCGAAAAAAAAGACCGTTTCCGCGTTAAAAAAATGCGTATACGAACAGGCTCAGGGCTTCCTTTTTATATACATACAAGATGATACCTTCATATCACTAAAAACCGTACGGCCCATTACCCTGACTGAGATAAGGGATTCAATAAGGTCAAAAGTCTTGGGAGGGGAAGAGGGGAAGTATGAGGGGGTGAAGGGGAACCTTTCAAAAAAAGGGCCCCCCTTCCCCCCTCCAATCATTCCGCTAATCCTTCACAAAATATCCGGCATCCCTGAAAAGCTGCTTGGCATCGGCAACGGTGAAGCCCTGCCACTCGGCGGAGCACTCGGCGTCATTCCGAGGCACGGCGCCGGTTTCCACGACCACAACGTTCGCGCCCCACTCCAGCGCCTCCTTGCGGGGGGGATGAACACAGATGTCCGGTACGTTCACACCTCCGCAGATACGGGTGATCGCCACAATCTGGGCAAGTCGAAGATCCGGAAGAGGATCGTGCGATTCAAAGGGCGTACCCTTGACGTTGATGCGGGCCATTGCGCCGCTCAAGGCCGCGCCATTGGAAAGTGCCGTCATGAGCACGTCCGCAATCTCATCATCCGTGTGCTCAGGACCCACTGGCTCCACCAGATGCGCCAGCTTGAGATCCGAATCCCGCACCGCCGCCAGCGTGGCCTTGCGCTCCTCGGGCCGGAAGCATGTCGTCCGCCCTTCCCCAAGCCGCAGGGAGTGATACACGACATCGATGCCCGACGCGATCATCGCCCGCGCCTCAAGCGGCCCGAACTCGCCGGTATTCACCACCAGCCCGTAATTCCCGGGAACAGCCTCGCGCACCCTTTTCGCCAGCGCGCACAAGCGGTTAAGCCCGTAAAATTCCGTTGTCCGCAGCGTCACCCACGACGCGCCCTCATCCACGAAAGCCCGCGCCGCCTTGATGATCGCTTCATCGCTCCATTCATGCGGTTCCGTAATCAGGCCCCACTTTTCGCCGAACGCGCAAAACCCGCAGTTCATCGAGCAGGGGCGGCAATCGATGCCGATGGCGCTCCACACCCGCCCTTCGTTGCCGACCACAATATGCGCGATATCCCGGGCCGCACGCCCAAGGTAGGCCGCTTCTTCCGAATCCGGCGCAAGGGCCAGCAAGCGCAACACCTCATCCCGCGAAACAGGCATACCGCGCAGTGCCCGATTTTTGAGCGCGTCAATGAAAGAATAGGTATCCATATGTACGGCTCCGGCAAAAGGTTGAGGTGTCCCGCAACCGCAAGAGGCGGGTGGAAAAGGCGATCCGGCGGACAGGAACACCTCCTGCGGATATAGGGAAACGGAATGCTCCGGCATAGGGCATGGTTCCGAATTCATGCCTGAGCGCGCATCCTGCAAAAACAAGAGCAAATTGGCGATGAAAGCCTGATGCGAAGTCAGCGTGCGCATCCATTGGTCGAGACAGTGCCCGCCCTTTTCCGTCAGCGTGTACCGCTTGCGGGCCGGACCGCTGTTCTCAAGCTCCCAGTCCGACTCCAGCACCCCCTCCTGCTCCATATTCCTCAACATCCGGTAGACGCCGGTGGCATCCGGAGGCTGTTTGCGGAAAAGGCTTGTTTCCGCAAGGCGTTGGACCACAAGATATCCGTGCAGAGGTCCGGAGGACAGTACCGCCAAAATCACAGGCTGCACGAACCGGGGAAGGTTCGCTCCCGAGCAGGGACAGTTGTCTAGCTCCATCATCAGACTAGCTCCATTAGTTGATATAACTATTTTCTAAACGTAAGCCCCTGTCAAGGCTTTTTTGCTATCTACAAAAAAATATATTTAAGGGAAATTTTATTATTGATTGTAATAACAGTATATTACAATAAAGTGTTGTCTTCCGTTGACATTGGATTGATGCTTGTATCAACTATAGATATATCTAACTGTGGTTCCTCTTCTACCGCAAAAAGGGCAAAAGCGCGCCAACCGGAACGGGAACACTTTAAAGATACGGACAAACGTCCTGACGGCCTCAGGCCCCAGATATAAACAGGGGGTCCCGAGTCAGCCTGAACCGCCCCGGAACCCCTGTCCGCGCCCAAAAACATACCTGGCGCAATTCTCTTCATTTCCAGCTTAATCCGTCATTTCGATATGAACCCCCAAGAAGTGATCAGATAAGTCAGCTGGTTCGCTGACATATCGATATTCACGGCATAAACGGGATCGGCGGTATGCTCAGTGAGGATGGATTCCTCTTTGGAAGGATCTTTGACGGTGGAGGCAAGCGCCTTGAAAAAGCCCTGCGTCGTGAACAAGACGGAACAGGCCCCCTCAGTGGCGGTGGAAAAGACATTGAGGCGCTTGCGCATGGCCGTCCAGCATTCGTCGTCGCTCTTTCCCTGTGCCGCAAGCTGATAAAGATCGGCATGGCCCATCGCGGGCTGCACGGTTATCGGCATACAATCCTGGGCGCGCAGGTCGTCGAACACCCGCGCGAGGAGCGGATCGCTCATATTCGCATACAGGATTACCGCAACCGCCTTGCCCTCTTGGAACTGCACCACGCACGTCCAATCGGCCTCCATCCACTTGAACGGAAGCTGGAGCATGTCGGCGTTGTCGGTGGGTTTTGCGCCGAGCGCTTTCGCCTCATCTTCGGACATGCCGAGCGAGAAAGGCCCGATGCCGCGCTCCCCGGTGGGAGCGGGCTTTTCGGCGGAAGCGGCTGATTCCGAATTTGCGGTATGGACGTCGGCATCAGCGCCGGAAGGAACCTTGGCGGGAACGGGGGCGGAGGGTTGGGCCGCCTCGGCGGAGGCAGGTTTCACTTGAACCGTAAGCTGATCATCCGCCAGTGCGACGGAAGAGGCGAACAGCACGGCGGCAAGGCCGAAAAGGATATGCTTCATGATTGAGCCCTCTCAAATTGTCGTGTGCACGGAACGCCGCGCACTGCCAGTGCCAGACAGGAAATCATCCCTTTTGTCAAGGCTGATGGAGGTATGATTGAAGCCCGACGCAAAAAGGGAGTTGTAGGGTTATAATAAAGAACATATTGATTTCATTTGAAGACAACGGTATATTCCGCCAGCACTTCTTCTTTTATTATCACGGGAGAGACTATGGAAAACCGTCTTTATGCCTTTGACTGGAAGTATATCGGTGACATGGAGCTTGGCCGCCCCAACCTTGGCAAGACGGCTCGCCTTGAAATCTACAGGCTCTTCCAATATACTTTACGGGACGTACTTGAGACTGAATACGGTACGGAACAGTCCGACAGGCTGTTATATAAAGCGGGATTCCTCGCTGGGACAGAATTCTGCAAACGGTACGTAGGAGAATGCGCATCATTCAGCGATTTCGTCGCTAAGGTTCAGGCCGCCCTTGAAGAGATGAATGTCGGCATCCTCCATGTTGAGCGGGCCGATATGGACAAGCTTGAGTTCACGCTCACGGTGGCGGAAGATCTGGACTGTTCCGGACTCCCGGATTTGGGACATGTCGCCTGCACCTACGACGAAGGTTTCATTTCGGGCCTTTTTAAGAGCTTTACGGGTAAATCTTTCGAAGCCAAGGAAGTTGACTGTTGGTGTACGGGCGACAGAACGTGTCGCTTTGAAGTCAAACCGGCTACCGAGTGATACATGACCGCTCCCCTTTCGACGGACGAGGCGACAGTGCTTCTTACGTCCATCCTCATGGACCCCCAGTGGTCTGTGGATTCCATCGCCGACTTGCCTAAAGACGATCCTTTCGGCAAGCTCTGCTATGATTTGGCCGAAATCCGCGCGCACGTACAAGCTTTGTCCAAGGGAGACCTGAGCAGAGGGAGCAAGGCGCGCGGATTCGTGGCCGGATCACTCAAGGCTACAGAGGCCAACCTGCGTCATCTTACGTGGCAGATGGAACGCGTCGCGCAGGGGGATTATTCTCAATCCGTGTCGTTCATGGGGGATTTCTCCAAGGCATTCAACAAGATGAGCCGGGAGATGCATAGCAAGGCCGAGGAGCTTTCCCGGCTGCTTGAACGGTACCGGATGTCTACGGACGAGGATATTCTGACCGGGCTCCTCAACCGGCGTACATTCTTCAAATTGGCCATGAGCGAACTCCGCCGCGCAAAGGAATCCTATCAGGATTCCCATTCGGCGCTCTGCCTCGCCCTTGCCGATCTCGACAACTTTAAAAACGTGAATGACCACTTCGGGCACGCCAACGGAGACAGGGTTCTCCAGCTCTTCGCCTGCCGCCTGCGGGAAGCCTGCCGGGCAGATGATCTGTGCTGCCGTTTCGGGGGCGACGAGTTCATCATCCTGATCCCCCGAATGACCAAAGATGAAAGCGTCGAACACGTCAACCGATTACGAGAAGCCTGCTCGCTGGCCCCCATTTCCGGCCCGGCCGCGGAACTGAACATCACCGCCAGCTTCGGCCTATCCTTTATCGGCGAATCCGAACTGCTCAATACCTTCAATTCCGTCGAAATCCTTGAACATGCCATCCAGATCGCCGACCACCGCCTCTCCCACGCCAAGCAGGAAGGACGAAACCGTGTCTGCTCCGCAGGATAAGGGATGCCGGGACGGGGATTCTGAAAAAGCTTTTTCCTCCCTTTCCCAAAACCGCCGGGGCGGATTGCGCCCCCCCCCTCTCTTTCCAAAGCTATCCCTGGCTATTCGAATCCCCGCGTTCCCTGCATACAAAAAACACCCGAAGTGACTCCACCTTTTCTAAGCCTTTCAGCATTGTAACGGCTCATGAACAGCCACGCCTCCACGCTTAAGAGGAGAAACAGAGCGCCGTAAGGAACCCTTCCGCACAACACTCTGCCCTTTCAGGAAAACTGCAAACAGGGATTCGATAAGATCAAAAAACTTTGAAGAGGGAGAGGAGGGGGTCCGGGGGAGGGGAGGGGGAAACTTTCTCTAGAAAGTTTCCCCCTCCCCTCCCCCGGTTTTCCCCCTACCCTTCTACATACAGAGGAAAACTGGCCTCGACGGACTCAAAGAGAGCGAGCGGGACGGGTCGGGAAAAAATGTAGCCCTGAATCGCGCTGCACCCGATCGAGCGGAGAAACTCCACCTGCTCCTGCTTCTCAACGCCTTCGGCGACGGTGGACATGCCGAGTGCGCGGGCCATCTGCACAATGCTCTCAACCACGGCGCGCTCGCGGGGCGTGCCTTCGGTGTCGCGGAAAAAGGCGATGTCCAGCTTGAGCACGTCGAGCGCGATCTCCTTGAGCATGTTGAGCGACGAGTACCCCGTGCCGAAATCGTCCATCGCACTGCGGAACCCACGGGACGGAAGGGCCGCCATCAGTTCACGGAACAGCGCGAAGTTACGGATCACCATCGTCTCGGTGCACTCAAGCTCAAGCATTCCGGAATCGATACCGTACTTGTCACGGATCGCTGAATAACGGTCGAGGAAATCGCCCTGCGCAATGCTCAGGCGAGACACATTCACCGAAAGCCTCAACGGAGGCAGGCCGCGCGAACCCCGGGACGCCAGATAGGCGCACGCCTCTTCGAACACAAAAGCATCCAGATCCACGATGAACCCGTTGCGCTCGAACAACGGGATGAAGTCGCCGGGCGAGACCATCCCGTATCCCGGGCGCTCCCAACGCACCAGGACTTCGGCGCCAAACAGCGCGTCGCCGTGCTGGATATCCACCTGCGGCTGAAGATGGAGGCAGAACTCCCGATTGCGCAGGGCCTCCTCCATGCAGCTCTCGATGTTCTTTTCGTAAAGAACCCGCTTGCGCATCTCCTCGGAATATAAGGCGTACTTGCTGCCGCTGAGATGTTTTACGCTCTTCTGCGCAAGGTTCGCCCGGTCGAGCATATCGTCGATGCTGAGAATGTCCTCTGGACGCTCGACCAGATAAATACCCGCGATCATCTCCACGCGGAACCGGCGATTCGCCAACCCTTCAAACCGGGTCAGCAGATCCGAACAGCGCAGGAACCGCGCCACCAGATCGTCGATATCCCGATAGCACCGCAGCAGGGCAAAGTTGTCGCCGGAAATACGCCCGAACGTCTCTCCCGGGCGCGCGCCTTCCGCGATGAGCTCGGCCCAGTAGCTGAGCAACTCGTCGCCGATGTCGTATCCGTAGATATCATTGATGAACTTGAAGTTGCGGATATCGCAGTACCAGAGCGAATATTTGCGGTCGCCGCGAGCGGCCAGCAATTCCGCCGCGTCCGTCTTGAACTTGGCGAAATTGCTGTATCCCGTAACCGGATCGTGCTCCGCCTGATAGCGCAGATGGCGCAGTGCCCGCACGTTATCATCCATGTCCGAGATCGTACCCACAATACGCAGGAGCTTGCCCTGCGCATCGCGCTTGAGCGTCGCCGCGATGCGGCACCAAATGAACGCGCCGTCACGGCGGCGCAGGCGCACCGTCGTCTCCACCTGATCCTCACGGTACAGCGAAGCGTGAAACGCCTTGAAATCGGCCATGTCACGCGGGTGCACCGTCAATGACCGGAGCATGTCCGGCACATTGCCGGGATTGTTGCGGCAATCCAGCAGCGAGCCCAAATACGGCGCATAATGCAGCTGTTGTTCCGGCCCCCAGTCGAACACCACGCTCTTGGTCTGCTCCACGATGATCCGGTAACGCTCGTCCATCATATGCAGCCGCTGGAGCTCGGCATTCTCGCGGGAAAATTCGTCCAGCCGTTTGCGGTCGTCGATGCCGTGCACCCAGACGAAATGAAGCTTGTCCGCATCTTCCACGCACAGGACGTTTACTGTTACCCAATGGTAACTATCATCCCGCCACAGGCAACGGAAATCTTCCTTCAACACGCCGTCGTTCAGCCGGAGAGAACGGGCGTTTGCGACAACCCTGTCGTAACGCTCCAGATCTTCGGGGTGGATCATGGACTCCCTCACCATCGCCTTCAGGTCGTCCAGCCTGCCCTCATCGGGAAGCGGGAGGAACGTCCCGCTGGAGTGCCGGATGATGCGGAAGGTGTTCCGGGTGAGGTTGCATTCGTAGATTTCCCCGGACTCCTCACTCAGGGCAAAGTCATACAGCAGGGCGACGCGGCTGCGCTCGCGCTCATGCCGTGTCTCGGTGATGTCGGTGATAGTGCTGTAGCACAGCCGGGAACGGCCCGACGTGGCGAAGAAGAACCGTGACTGGATCCACCGGGTTCCCCCTGCGGACATCTTCGCCCGGTATTCGCAAAGGAGTTCCCGTTTGTCCGAATCGAACACCTGCCGCAAATTTTCGATGCGGCAAAGCGCATACACGTCTTCGCTATCCTCAGCGACGATGTTGGAGCGTACCACCTCCTTGAGCATGGCCTCATAGTCGCCTTGGGACGGGATCTTCTTTCGGGCGAGGAATTCCCCATACGGCACGGTGTACAACCCCGTATCGAGATCGATGCGCAGAACAAGGCCGTAAGCATACCGGAACAGGCAGGAATGCTCTCCTTCCGAGTCGTAAACCGGAAGCTCGTCCAGTTCTCTGCCTCCCCGGGCTCGGAATTTCATCCGGTACATATCGTCGTCCGCGAGCTGGAACAGGGCATCGTAAGAGATCTGCTCATGGGAATAGGCCACGCCGATGCTCACGGAAAGCTTGCAATCCGCATATTCATTGCCAAGCGTGGCGGACATGGCTTCCCGGATGCGCCTGGAGACGTCCAGCGCCTCGGTGCGCGAAGGGACATCCTGCATGAAGGCGATGAATTCATCCCCGCCCGTGCGGGCCACAAAATCCCGGGTACGGAAAGATTCCTGCAACAGCTTGGCGAAAGCGATCAGCACGGCGTCGCCGCGCAGGTGGCCATAGCGATCGTTGACGCGCTTGAAATGATCGAGATCGAACACCAGTAGGGCGGAAGAATGCCCTCCACGGTGGATATCCAAATACGTCTGGATAAACTGCTGCGCGTACTCGCGGTTATAGAGCCCCGTGAGCGGATCGAGCCGGGTCTGGCGGATCAGCTCGTCCTGCCGCATTTTGCGTTCGGTGATGTCGAGGAGCAGGCAGATGCACACGGGCTCTCCTTCCCCGTCCACAACGAGCCGCCCCTTTTCAAGGACCCAGATGACCTGCCCGTCTCCTTTTCTGATGCGGTATTCCTGCTCATAGCAGCCGTTCACGGCCTCGCGCCATGCGGTGCGGAAAAGGGCCACGTCATCGGAGCAAACAATGGCCTCAAGGCCGCCCGCCATCAACCCCTGGAAAACGTCCGGCTCATAGCCGAGGAAATGCAGCATCCCCTCGCTGATGTAGGCCAAGCGCCGCTCGTCGCCTCCGTCAGTAACGAAAAAGCCCCCCTCAAGGCTGGAATCGATCAAAGACATAAAATAACGCTGGCGGCGGTAGTCGGCCTCACGGCGCTGCTGCTCGTCAATGTCGGTATAGAAGCAGTACAGCACCTCATGACCGTTCCACCGCTCTTCCGCGCGGCAGGCGTCCAGGCGCACCCATATGTCGCTGCCGTCCTTCCGGCGGACGCGGAAAGGGATGCTGAACCGCCCGGTGGCTTTGCGGTTGCGGATCTCGTCGTTGCCCACGATCAAATCTTCGGCATACACAAAGTTGATGGCGCGATTGCCGAACTGGCCGCGGACTTCTTCCCGCGTATACCCGATCATACAGAAAAACTGATCATTGGCCTCAAGGATGGTGTACTCGGCATCGGCGGCGAGCTTTGCAAAACCGTTGAACACCACGGCGTGGCAGGCTTCCAGTTCGGCGTTCTTTTCCTTGAGCGAAACCACGCTTTGCTGAAGCTGCTCCTGAAGCTCATGGGAGCGGGTGATGTCGACGACGATGCTGACGATAACGGGCCGCCCGTCCTCGGAAATATTGCGCAATCCCCGGTCAAGGACCCAAATGTAGGACCCGTCCCGCCTGAGCATCCGATAGGAGACTTCATAGCTGTCAGTGACGGTCATTGACTCATTGACTAGAGTGTTGACGCGGTCGCGGTCGCCGGGATGGATACCGTTTTCAACCATCCCTCCCGTGTCCTCCACAAAATCTTCATACGAACTATATCCAAGGTACCCGAGGAGCTGATCGTTGATGAAATAGAGGGGGAAGCCCTTTTCGATATAGCCGCCGATAAGCCCGCCGGGAATGCTGTTTTTAAGCAGCTGGAACGCGCTGCGCCGGGACTGCGAGGAAAGCTCGTTCCCTTCCCCAAGGAAAGAGGTAGGGAAGAATTCGCCGTCCGGCTGTTCGCCGCTGGGAAGAGAGGCGTGGATGCCCTGGATGAGGCAGCGCCCATCCGGGACTTCGCCGCACATCGCGGAAATGCGGACGTTCACCCCTTTTCCGCTGGATGGATCGACGACGCTCATGTCACCGTCCGTATAGCACGCCTTGCCCGCTTCCACGGAATAGAGATTCCGCAGCTTCACGTCGAAGGAGCCCGGCGTGGCCTTGAACTCCTTGATAAGCAGCTCGCGGCAATCGCAAAAACCCTTGCCGGCACGTTCAAAATCTCCTGTCCCTATCCAGCGGATATCGTCAGCGAGGCACTCAAGCGTTTTATCCAGATCGCGTAAATGGAGGTAAGCATCAAAAAAACGGCGGACGACGTCCTCGGAACGGGAAGCGATTGTTTGCATAGGGGCACCAGATCAAAAAATATTTTGTGATCACTAGCCTGTGTCCCGAAGGGCGTCAAGGAGGCAAAAAGGCGCCTCAAACGGGAAAATACAGGCTCTTGAAGAGATTATCCCCCCACGAATGAATCGCGGTTTTTCGGATGTGGGACAGTTCCCCTTCTTCACACAGGGGCCCCAGCAATAGGACGGCTACGTAAAAGGAAGATGGAAAACGGTCACCTCCCTTACCATACAATCGGTTCCCATACCGTTACCTTGACTGCAAAAACAGGTTACGCAGTATGATGCACATGTTCCAAGGAAGCATTCCAACCCCTTTAGTGAAAACCCGGCGAAAAATATAAAAATCCTCATATCCATAACGGGGGCTATGCCGTACGGAAAAGGATGGCAAACCCCGGCACCCTCAGGCGGAGCGGGATAAGCCTGCCCTTATCGTTGGGCAGGAGTGGTACGGTTCGTCAGAATGACCGCCTGCGGCAATATACCCTCCAGGATGCGGCTCCATACCCACCCTTTTTCGGTATATCGGCCACCGGGATACGGCCAAATGCCCTCCGCGATCCCCCGAAACACCTTCATGCGCAAGGGCTGTGAGGGCCTCCTCAGTATTTCAGAAAACAAAGGAGGACATAAGAAAGCTTCATCCGCCCACAGAAAAAGCAGAAGCCACCCTGACCCAAACAGGAAAACGGCTGTGGATCAGCGCTTCAACAGGCCGAAGGAGTTCGTTTGGCAGGCCTTTCCCTTTTCGCCGAAAAATCCTACCCTTGGAAGAAAGGGCGCGGACGGCGCCTCCAACCTTTTTCACACAACGCCATGAAGACAGAATTCGAAACAGCCACAACGGATCTCGCGCGCCGGGTCCCGCCCCACAGTGTGGAAGCCGAGCGGGCCGTGCTCGCCGGACTGATCCTGCGCCCTTCCGCAATGGGGCAGATCGCCCCCATGCTGCACCCGGAAGATTTTTACCTGCCCGCGCATCAGACGCTGTACGCGGCCGCCCTCGGGCTTCACACCGATAACCGGCCAGTGGATCTCGTTACCCTTGCGGAACATCTGCGCGATCAAGGCTCGCTGGAACAGGCGGGCGGCGCGGCTTATATCGCGGATCTGGCGCAGTCGCATGTCAGCGCGGCAAACGCCGAGTATTATGCCAAGCTCGTACGCGACAAATCCATCCAGCGCGGGCTCATCGAGGCGGGGGCTAAAATCGTTTCGACGGGCTTCGACACTTCAAAGGATCTGGCCGGGCTCATCGACGAGGCCGAGCAATCCGTTATGGCGGTATCCAGCCGCACCAGTTCCGGCGGATTCCGGCCGGTGCAGGCGCTCGTGGGAGACGTGGTGGACGCCGTGCTCAAGCCCGCAGAGGGGGGGATCACCGGGCTCGCTACTGGCTATCCCGAACTCGACGCCATCACACGGGGGCTCCAGCCTTCGGATCTGATCATCATCGCGGCGCGCCCTGCGATGGGCAAAACCGCCCTCGCCCTCAATCTCGCCATGCGTGCCGCCATCAGCGAAGGCGCGCCCGTGGGCATTTTCTCGCTGGAAATGTCCGAACACCAGCTTGTCCAGCGTATGATCAGCCTGTGGGGAAAGATTCCGCAGGAGCAGCTTTCCACAGGCCGCCTCAGCAAAGCCGAGGGAGCACGCTTCTTCGAAACCGCAGATCTGCTCCGGACCGCGCCGCTGTTCATCAACGAAACGCCCGCCATCAGCACACTTGAACTCCGTTCACAGGCACGGCGGCTCAAGGCCGAGCACGGCCTCGGGCTCATCGTGGTCGACTATTTGCAACTTATGCGCTCTTCACGGCGCACGGACTCCCGTGAACTCGAAATTTCGGATATCTCCCGCTCGCTCAAGGCTATAGCCAAAGAGCTCGACGTACCGGTCGTGGCCCTTTCGCAGCTCAACCGTAAAGTTGAAGAACGTAAAGACAACCGCCCCATGCTCTCGGACCTGCGTGAATCCGGAGCCATTGAACAGGATGCGGACATCGTGATCTTCCTTTACCGCGACGAGGTATACAAGCCCGATACGCCGAAAAAAGGCATCGCGGAACTTATCATCGGCAAGCACCGCAACGGGCGCGTCGGGACCGTAGAACTGGCTTTCCTGCCGCAGTACACCGCCTTCGAACCGCTTGCCAAGGATCGCTGATCGGCGATGGTGGATTCGGCAAGCGTACATTCCTTTTAAGAGGATACAGAAGCGTTGGGGAAAGGAGGCTTTTCTGCCCCCCTTCCCCAACGCTGTCACTTTGCATCTATCTCCCTTCCCAAAGGGTTCTATAAAAATCGGATTTCTGCCCGCAGCGTTCTGAAGTGTTTTCCCTTTGAAACGAGAGCTCGTTTAAAGAGCAACGCTCCAGCCACTGTCTCTAGAGGCAGGCCACAATGTACGGCGTGTTTTTGGAAATCCACAAATCTCTCCCTCTCCTCGCATAACATCGACATGGGGCTTCCGGATGGCAGATGCAGCCGGATACGCCCAGGAACGGTTCCATCGTCTGCTTTTCATCTCTTTAGAGGAATTCCTCTTTTACAAAATATAAATTTATCTTTTATTTTCAATATATTAATATACATCCTTTCCGGGCGTCCCATAAAAACAAAATTTATACTTGAAAAAGAATTTCAATTTCATTATTATCTTTTTATGGACGACGAGGAAACAGGCAGTATCCCGTCTCCAGTCAAACTGTTGCCGAGAAATCGGCACAGAAGCCGGGAAGTGGTTGGCCCGGCTTCCCAGCCGGATGCCGATCCCCCCCCTCGGAAGCAGTCCTTCGGCATCCGGCAAAGAAATTTCCTAATACATGGGTGTTTCTCAGCTTCGCGTGTTCTCATTGCCTTTTCCAGCCCAAAAGAGCGAGAGTGCAAGGACAAAACCGTTTCATCATGGAGTACATCATGAGCAAAGTACTGATTGTTTACGGCTCCACGACCGGCAACACGGAAGCTCTCGCGGAAATCCTCGGACGCCTTATCCGAGAAGCTGGGCATGAGACTACCCTCCTCAACGCCGCTGACGCCAGTGCACCCGGCCTTTGCGATGGATGGGATATGATCCTTTTCGGTTGTTCCGCATGGGGCGACGACGAAATAATCCTGCAGGACGACTTTGACGCGTTGTTCCAGCAGTTCGACCTCATCAACGCCAAGGGGCACAAAGTAGCCTGTTTCGCTACAGGGGACAGCAACTTCACATACTTCTGTGGAGCTGTCGACGTTATCGAAGCCGCTCTTGAACGGCTTGGCGCGGATGTCGTCGTTGAAGGCCTTAAAATCGACGGACAGGCCCAGTCCGACCAGCCGGAAATCCAGGAATGGACCAAGGCTGTCATCGAAACTCTGTAAGCGCTAAGAACGCCTTCCTTCGAAATGCTCGTTTCCTTACGAGCACAACGGGTCGGAGCCCTCTCGACCTCTTCGACCCAACCTCCTCCTTGCGCCCCGGTTCGACCGCCGAACCGGGGCGATACTTTTTCCCCGTCATGAGGTTCTTACGGTAGCATGGCCACCTCAAGCGGATCTCCTCTTTTATGCCGCCTTGCCACCGGATGAGGCTGTCTTGCCGTAATCCTTGACGTGCGGAATCTTCCGCGAGTGTGGTACGTCGAGCTTCTTGTACGCTGGCGCTCTTCAAGCACTCCCATCCCATACCGTTTCTCATAAGAGCTAAGAACATCTTCTCTGAGAGTGACTTTTCTTGAGAATACTGTTTCCACAGTCATTTTCATCAGTCAACGGCTGTCACTGACAACTTTCAACAGGTATCCATCCAGCGCGTTTCTCCGCCGGTTTCTTTGGACAAACTGTTTCTGGTTATCATCACCTGTTACCGCCAGACAACATCTGCAAACAGCAGTGGATGACTGACAATGATAGCTCCGGACTGGCACTGTCAGACATACAAAAACAACACGGCAAAATGGTCACAAATAAACTATATTATGTTAAAATAACAAACTTTATTTGCACAATGACAAACGCTGAAATACGGTAGAGAGGTGTCATCTCAAAGCGGAGGCCATAAATTTTTTCCATCCAAAACAAGTCGGCAAAATACTCGCTATTTTATCTTAATATATTGAAATATTATGTTAAAATGATTCAAAAAGATCATATTCCCTTATGTTTGATTCCCCTAAGCCCACCGAGGGCTTAAACGGGAAAATTCTGAAACGTTGTCCCAGGTGTCAACGAAAACAGCATGTTATCGGTGATGACAGCTAAGGTGAGTTCGTGACGGATTATGACATGCATCAGTTGTCACATGGCTTTTCAGAAGAGAGGATGGAAGAGCATTGGGGGGCACCCATACGGCAATATGCCCACTAAATATATTTAACATACTGAAAAAATATTGTATATTTTATTAATACACAAAACGTTCAAACGGCCACTGGCAGAAGAGATATCCCATCACTGCCAACAGGGAAAACGGAGGGGAATATATATTATAATGATGGAACGCCAGTGAGGACTACGAGGTCATTCTTGCGCGTAAGGCGCCAGAGTAGCACATAAAAAAGGCCGTTTAACACGGCCTCGCTTGTCTAGTCCTCTTTCCTGCGCCCTCGCCTCCGGGACGGGAGGGCTTCAGCTGTACGGTTGAGGATCACGATATTCCCCTTGGTCAGAATACTGTTTTTCTCCAACACCTTCTTTTCCGCCAGTTCCGCGATGGCGTCCCGAATCTGTCGGCGTGTTTCCTTTAACGGCGAACGCAGATCCATATTCAGCGCCAATGCCAGCGTGCGGATATCCCCCCGAAAAACAGGATTTTCCCTGTGCGACTGGCAGAAGCGATACATAGCCTTCGCAATACTTCCCCTGATCTGAAAACGTTTGGCCACGTCAATCCAAGTGAGCCGATTGGCCACATACATTTCCCGGAAGAACGGGCTGATCGTTACTGAAATATCCCGTTCCGCATCATTTTTCCCGCGCAGGCGCAAATTCGAGATAATGTGCGTAAGGTCGTAAAACGTCTCTTGCCCCCTTTCACGCACCACTAATTCTATAGTCCCGTGCGCGAGGCATGTGAGCCCAGTTACCAAGCGCGTATAATGGTTCTTTCCCGGCCTTTTATGCCCCATCAGACGCAGAATCGGCAGCAATGGGCCACGATACGTAAATTTTCCCGTACCGCTCTCCGGGAATGCCGAACGCACGGGTTCCGGAAAAGCCTCCACGCCGCCAGAAACATACGGCGCCTCGGGAAGATTTGGGGCGACGGGCACAAAACCTTCTTCCGTATCCTTCACGGGAAGTGCTCCTGCCGAACGAGCATGACGAGCCTCGGCCCCTTCCGCCCCGGATTCAATGATCGCCAGCAGAGCCATCAGCACATCCTCTTCCTCAACACTGAGTTTCGGCCCTGTATAAAGGATATCACCCCACGGCCCCGAAGAAATGCGTTCTTTAAAGAAGAAAGCCCCTGATGCCGCGATGCTGCCTTTTTCACGCGATGTAATATCGGGATCACGCATGAGAGCGTCCCGGCGTCCCTTTTCAAGGTTATTCATCGGAAAAAATGGCGAAACACGTGCAATACTGGTTGGATAGCCACACCAAAGCGAAGGGCGCTCCTCCTTAGGAGCTGGCAGGGGTGCTGCGGCTGGGACGCTCTCAACGGGGCTAGGCGCAGGGATAGGCTTTGGAGAAGACGTCCTGACAACCTCGCACGCCACCTCTCGCGCCTGTTCACGAGCAAGCTCCTCAAGGCTCACAGGCGAGGGCCGTTTCCGTTCCTCAGGTGCGGCAAGCGGATGACAAGCTTTGGAGGAAGGGCTTCCACTTCTACGCCACTCTTCAATGATCGCAACGATAAACGACGGAACATCCTTCCAGTCTAGCGCATCGATCTGTGCGGCAAGCGTAGGATTATACAGCCTCAGGCGTTCCCGCTCCTCAGCAGAAAGAGGGGAGGGGACAGCCGTCTCAAGAAAGCCTTGCAACGCTTCACCCACGGATTTCATCTTATTGGTCATGGCAACATTCCGCATTAGAGCGCCAGCTTGCCATCCGGACGGCGCAAGAGCCGCCGGAAAGTGCTGAACCCCGGAGGTGCCGGGCACGCATCCATAGAAGAAAAAGGTGTCAAACTCCGCAAAAGGCCTTTCTTCCCTCGGCCCATCCGTCCATTTCCGACTCTAAAAAACACTGATGGCGAGTATTGCCCGCATCCATTTACCGCTTTTATTGAGGATGATCATTGACTTTTTTTGAGTATCATGCAAAAAATTCGACACATCACACGCAAATTGGAGGATCTCATGGCAGCGAAAGTCATTGCTTTTGCAAACCACAAAGGTGGCGTAGGCAAGACCGCGAGCACTGTTAACGTAGCGTATTGCCTCGCTAAACGCAAACGCCGTGTGCTTGTTGTGGACTGTGATCCTCAGGGAAACGCGTCGCTGACCCTCGGAACCGTATCCCCATACGAGCAACCCCGCACAGTGGCAAACCTCTTTACCGGGCTCTCGTTTTCGGCAGCGGCCGTGCCTTCCAAATACGAAGGGCTGGATCTGATCCCTGCCAATCTGAACGTATACGCTACGGTAAGCACGCTTTCCAATTCCATCAAGCGCTTTTTCGGTTTCCGGCAAGCGCTCGATAAGGCAGCTCTGAACACCTACGATTACATTCTGCTGGATTGCCCGCCCACCATTGAGGGTGCGCTCCTGACCAATGCGCTTATCATTACGGACTATATCATCATTCCGGTTGGGGTTGAGGACACTTATGCCCTTTCCGGCGTAAGCCATCTTATCAAAGTCGCGGAAACCCTGCGCGCTGACACCGAATCGAATCTTGCGATCATGGGCGTACTGCTGACCATGTACGATGGCCGCAATAACGCCGCGAAAACCATCCGTAATGTGGCAATCGGGACCTTCGGCGAAGAAATGGTCTTCCGTACGACTATCCCCAGAAATACTACACTAAATAAAGCTGTTATGAGTAACCTTGCGGTCTGTGACTATGACGACGGTTGTTCTTCCTGCCGCAGCTATCGTGAGTTGGCACAGGAAATGGAAGCCCGCCTTGATCCCAAGAACGCATGATTATTCAAAGATGGGCATAGAATAAAAGATGCCTGTCTTGCAGTTTTATATTCCTAATTTTTCGGATTACAAGTTTACAATTGGTAACATTCAATTCTTTCCCGGAAGAAACAAAGTGTACACTTATGAGCCAAATTCTATTGTCCCCCGCACATGTTACCTGTAAGTAAAAATATCCTCTCGACAAGAAAAGGCTCCCTTCCTCTCCGTCCACTTTATCCTCTTCCTTCCGTAAGGAACTGACATGGCTAAGAAATCAAGCATGCCGGACTTTACCTTCGCTCTCGGTGCCGACCTTCGAGAAGCGGCCGCTAAGATGCGCAAAATGAGCCAGCCGCCGAAGCATCAATCTGCCCAGCAATCTGATGAGGCCATAGATGCCATGTCCGACGATGCAGAAATCACCGTCGAATCCTCAGCAGTAGAACCTCCCTTTGCTGAAGAGAGCTTAACGCCGCCAAGTTCTGATGCAACCATTGGCGTTGACGTTTCTTCAACAGATTTACCATATTGTGAAGAGTCGACCGTCACAATCGAACAATCCGTAGAGATTGCTGCACCTGTAGACTCTACTTGTTCTGTAACTGATGCCTTACAGCCTCTTGAAGGGACTACATCCAAGTCCTCCCAAACGCCTGTACAGAAGGAAGTAGATACTCCTGAGATACCTGCTGAATCCCCTGAAAGGGAAAATATGGAGGGAACTCCTCAGGTAGACCTTTCTACTCTACTCACTGGAGGAGAGAAAACAGAACCTTTTCAGAGTCCTTCTTCTGAATCACGTTCAGTAGAGGCTCTAAACGCTGTTTGTGCACCAGAAACAGGTTCTGCGTACACTCTCTCAGATATTCAGGATGAACCTTCTGATATCCCCGTACAGGCAGCTCAAACCGGCCTGAATTACGATAAAAAACCGTCAATGACAGCTGATGATAGTTATATACAGGAATCAGCAGAAATAGACAGTAAAAAACCGTCCATTACCACTATTCCTCCAAAAACATTCCGTACAGACATGAACTGTCACCGACAGTCTCCAGTGCTTCATAACAGCATATCAGCTGTCAATGACAGTTCTACGCCAAAACAGAATTACAAAGCCACTGCCCTCAGTTCCGATGAAGTAAAAAAGTCACCGGATGCAGCCAGCCGCTCAATGTATTCACAGTTATCTTATAGCCAGTCACAAACAGTCACTGACTATCAAACTTATTCAAGTGCAATAACGGTGTCCCCTTATTCTGGCGGAGAGACTCCTCTTCCAAGAGATCCTTTTCAATCTAAGACTGTTACCACTCCAAGATCCACCGTCGCACATTCTCCGTTGCAAGATGACAGTTTTACATTGTCACAAGCAGTCACTACAGTGGAGGATGACCATAAACAACCTATTGGCTCTAGAAAAATCCAACAAGAACAGGATATAACCACACAACATGGTATCACCCAAGGAATTTCGCCGTCCATCATTGCGGCCACCCTTCAAGACGCCCACCTTGGCGGAGCCCGCCAGATCCTTTTAGATGCACTCACTGCGCTGAGGCAACAATCCCCCCAGGTCGTCGTTAACCTAAAACGTCTTGCTCCGGCTATCGGGCTTTCCTACGGCACCGTCCGTAACACCATCAGCCGCCTTGTACGTGAGGGCGTCATCTGTACTACACAAGTTCGCACGGGGGACGCTCATGGTGTGTGTGTTGAATTTATTGATGACAATCCGTTACCGGCAATGACTGCTTCTTCACGCACTAGACAGTCAATGCTCTATCAACAGCAGCCACAGACAGTCATGAAAACTGAGATACCCCCCTCTTTACCACTTGATGACACGTGTATATGGAATACGGATGGGGATCTTATCGCCATTTTGTGGCCCTTCGCAGCGGATGCCGGTTTCGGACCAGCCCATCTGGCACAACTGAAGCGTGCCTATCAGCTACAGGGATGGGAACCGGAAAACGTATCGCGGTGTCTGCGTTATCTTGATTGGGAACTTGCCAATGGCGTCTCAGCAGGACCTGAACACGTCACCGCGTGGCTCCGCACCATGCAGCGGCAAGGGCACTATCCTCGTCCAGACGGATATGTAGACCCTGAAGTTCTGCGTCTTCGCCAAAAAGCCGACGAGGAACGCGAACTCGCTGAAGCCCGTACCCGCTTCAAGTAATTCCTTTCCCCTTTCTTTTTCTTACCGGAAACAACACGATGTCCGTCATCTACGCAGGCATCCCATCCATGACTGTCCATTAGGGCATCATATTTTTATTAAAAACAGTTAATGACAGTTGTTGACTAATACGAACTGTTTCTGATTGTTTGTTACATCATATAAATCTCCAAAGCTTAACAAGCTGTTATGAGCAGTCATCAACACTACCATCAACAGACAGCGTCTGTTGATGGTAGTGTTATTTCTCATGAGGAATTTCCCACCACACACACACACACACTCTCTCTCTCTCTCTCTCTCTCTCTCTCTCTCTCTCTCTGCTATTTTTTTCTTTAAGGGGCATTTTTGCTTTTTACTGGGAGAAAATATGCTCTTATTGAACTCCTTTGGAATACTGAAATCCTTATAGGGGCTTCTGGCTATTGCTGCTCAAGGGTTTTGCGGTACCTGTGGTGGGCATTATGCCGTATTTCGGTGGGGGATTGACCGAGAACAGGTGGGCATTTAACCGTATAGAAGAAACCGTTTTGCCGAAAGTGGGCATTATGACGAATAGGGAAAAATGGAATTTTCCCATTTTGGCTCAGCCCATTTTTTCTAGAGCAGAGAAAGGGGTTGTTATTTTTTGGAGGAGGATATTTGTATTTGGAAAAATATGTTACTCAAGAGTAAAATATGAACAGTCTTTGCTGTACATCTTGCCTACGCCTTGGAGGTAGACAGGGCATGGTATAGGCTTCCCCCCGGAATGGGAGGCTTGCGCATCGTACGTTGAAGGTAATTCCCCCTAGGAGACGGACAGTAGACCCACCGCGGTAAAGAGAGGCTAAACGTTTAGAGTGTGGAGGTTCCATTAATGCGGTTTAGAAAAGCACTTCTTTAGTTATATCTCTCCGCAGGGAAGCCTAAAAAAGGCGAGGAAGCGTATGTTTCCCCGCCTTGGTGGGTTTTTTCCGGTTCTGTCCGTTATTCGCCGTATACGGCATACCCGCCTTTACCACGGTGCTTTTTGAGATGATAAAGGGCTGCGTCGGCGTGGGAGAAGAGGGTGGGGTAGTCTTTACCGTGCCGGGGATAGAAACTGATGCCCATACTGACCGAGATGCGGTAGCCATTGGGGGAGTCGATCTCGGCAAGACGGGCAGTGATCTGGCGGCAGCGGTTTCGGATGACATTTTCGTCCAGGGCGTCGCGGGCAAAGACAGCGAATTCGTCCCCGCCGATGCGTCCGGTGATGTCCGAGGAACGGAACCCGTCACGCACCACTGAGGCGACGGTGAGGATTACCTCGTCCCCGAACAGGTGGCCGTACGTATCGTTCACATTTTTAAAGTCGTCGATGTCCACGATGATCAGGGCATGGGTGCCCTCGGAGAGCATATCCTCGGCAAGCTGCTTAAAAGTCATTTTGTTGTAAAGGCCGGTGAGCATGTCCGTCTGTGCTTCTCGGCGCAGGCGGTCTTCTTCAAGCTTTTTGTCGTTGATGTTTGATAACCTGCCGATGACATTGGTGGGCTTGCCGGCGTTATCACGCAGGACTTTGAAACAGATCGTAAACCATTGGTACGTGTTTTCCGAGGTCAATAACCGCGCATCGAACCGCATAAAATCGTCCTCCGAGAGCTCGGTGCTCTTCGTACTGGGGAGGAGATGAAGATCGTCAGGGTGGACAATCTCCAAGAAGTGCTTGTCACGCAGGTAATGTTCAATGCTGCGCGGGCGGTTGAACAGTTTTTCAAAGTTGGACGAAAAGGTAAGGGTATCGGTGGCGATATCCTGTTCAAAGAGGATTTCTTCTGTGATTTCAGTGACGACGTTATACCGTTGCTGCTCCATTTCAAGAGCGCGGATGATATTCTTTTGCTGGGTGATATCTATAAAGACGCCCTGAAAGAGAGGGTACCCCTCCCACTCGCCAACACGTTTGGCCCGCAGGTAGATCCATGACGTCCCGCCGTCCTTGCGCAGAATGCGGTATTCCGCCTTGAGGGAGTCATTTTTTTGGGCGTGTTCACGGAAGGTTCTGAGCATGGTCAACCCATCTTCGGGATGGACGACGTTGATCCCACGGTTCCCAACATCGCGGGCGTAGTCTTCCCGTGTACGGCCTGAAAGGGCATAAAATCCGGTGTTCGCCCAGATGACGCGGAACGAGTCGTCGAGCGCGAAACGGGCCACGCCGCCGTCCACGCTGTCGATGAGCGCTTGCAGTTCCCGGTAGGTGCTGGTGGCCCGTGCGCGGGCTTCTTCGGCCTCGCGGGTCTGACGGTTAGCTATTTCGAAGCTGTTCTTGAGTTTGCCGACCATCGTATTGAGAGCCGAAGCCAGTGCGCCGAGCTCATCGTTCCTGCGGATATTGAAGGTCTGGTCGAGATTGCCCTCCGCCACGCTTTCCGCAAACTGGACTCCCTTGCGCATGGCCGCGACCACGCGGCAGACGACAAGGAACATAAAGAACAGCGCAATGCACACGGCGGCAAGGGCCACGGCGACCGTGCGGTCGCGCATGAGCTGAACGTCGGACATCATGAAATCGCGGGAGACGGTGGCTATGACGGTCCAGCCGTTGGGCAGCGTATTGAAGGTGCTGTAATAGGCCATGCCGTCGCGTTCGTTTTCGAAGGATCCGGCTCCACCGTCGGATATGGCCTCGAGTATGGCCTGTTCGATCATGGCATTGCCGATCATTTTCTGCCTGTCGGGGTGGAGGATGATTTGCCCATTGGGATCGACGACATAGACGATCCCTTTCCCGTGCATGGTCACCGGATCGATGGTATGGGAAGCGATGTAGTCCATGTTGATGGCCCCGACGAGCACCCCCGAGACTTCGCCGTTCACAAAGACGGGTTCGCCGAGGAAAAAGGCGTAATACCCTTTGGTACGCGTGATGAGCGGTCCCTGCACGGAACTTTTGCCGAGCATGGCCTCACGGTAGTACTCCCTGTCGGAGCGATTCTGTCCTTCGCCCATGTTTTCCGTGGAGGCCTCGACCGTCCCCTGTTTATTGAGAAAAATAAGGGAGTCCACATAATTATAGATAGCGACGCTTTGGTTGATCTGCTCAAGGAAGATCTTTTGCTCCGGTGCGCTGCGGTCTGGTTTTTTTTGAGTGAGGAGCCATTCGGCGTATTGCTTGACGATCTGCCGCTGTGCGGAAAGACGCATGTAGTTGCGGGTGGATTCGAGCATAAACTCTATTTCACGGCTGACCGCTTCCACCACAGTGGCTTCGATGGTGACGATGTTGGATGAAACGATTTTTTTGGCGTTGTCGTAGGCGCTCCCGGCCACAAACGCCAAAGCGATGCTCATAATCAGGGCAATGGGAGCGAGCATCCGGGTTGTAAGCGACATAAGTATCCTTTCGGGGAATTCAAAAAAAAGCGTTCAGGGCACGAAAACTTTTTTGTGGTCTATCCCCCTATCGACAAGTGATTTTTAGAAACGTATTTTCTGTCAAGATAACGTCTCTCCATTGTTTTTGTCTAGATTTTCCTGCGCCCAATCCGGGTGTCGGCTCCGTTTCGGTTGAAAATGGAAATTCGGATGCAGCTCTGGAGCCCTTCCGCCTCAGGCAGAGGAAATATCATAAAAATGGGCCTCATCCTGATGATGAAGCCCATTATGTTGCTAATCGGTAAAAAATAAAAAAGCCGTTTCGGTATAGCAGAAAAGGAGGCTGAGGGAATCCGGCGGCACATGGTATTTACGATTGAATCCGGAATATGCTTCTTATATCACACTCAGATCCGGAATTCCACACACCGGGGGAACCTAAAAAATCTTCACGCTTGAGCGTGCTGTGCCGCCTTTCGGGGTGCCGCCCTTTCTTTTTCATGTTCCGGAAGAGGCCCGCCGGTCTTCAGGACGAGATGGCACAGGCGTTCCTCTTCCTCAAGACAGGATTCCACTTCTTTGGAGAGCGCCTCCCTGAGGCTGGAAAAGGGGAGGGCCTTGTGCTCGACGCGATAGATGGTGCGGTCGAACTGGGCGTTGCTCACGCCGACGATGAACAGTTCACCGGCGCGGACTTCCCGCTGCACGATGCGCGGGGAGAGGCAGGAGAGCATACCCGGATTGTGGAGAACCTGCTTGATGGAGTCGTTGTGCTCGAATTCCAGAAGGATCTGCGGGCGCAGGCCGCGCGGGGTAAGCTGGCGCAGAAACGTTTCCCGCGTTCCCGATCCCGGTTCGCGCAGCAGCCAATGGCGGTCGAGCAGAGCTTCGATGGGATATGGCCCGGCCTCGGCCAATGCCTTGTCCGCAGTGACGATCACAAGGGATTCCTTGGCGAGTGGTGTGATTTCCACGGCGAGGTTGTGGACGTCCCCTTCCACGAACCCGACGTCAAGCAGGCCGTGTTCCACATGGCGCACGATATCCGCCGTATTCCCCGACTCACATTCGATTTCGACCTGATGGTGCCGCATCTTGAAATTGTACAGCACTTGCGGCAGCACGAAGTCGGACAGCGTAGTGGACGCGCCGATGCGGATCTTGCCCGCCAGTTCGTCACTCGCCACCAGCGCGAGCACATTCTTGAGCTGGTTATACAGCGGGGCCAGCCGTTCTTCGAGCAGCCGCCCCTTGTCATTGAGCCGGATGCCCCGGCCCATGCGATCGAACAGCGAAACCCCCAGTTCAGCTTCGAAATCACGGAGCGCGCTGGAAACCGCCGCTTGCGATATGAATAGCTTGGCCGCGGCGTCCCGCATGTTCGGCGTCCTCGCCAAGGCCAAAAAAATTTCCAGATACCGAAGCGTCATGAACCCCTCCTGTCTGCTGTCGGTTGTCTGCGGCAAACCGCAACGCCATTCTTCCGTGGTAACGGATCCGTTATGAGACGGCAACCGGATTGCACTGCAACATATGGAAGATGTTTCTTTTTTCCCATGCCTTTTTCGGCAGGGTTACGCTGTTGAGGAGTGTTTGGACGTCTCCTTGAAAGAAGCCCCGTATATGCCCTCCCGTGCTTCATTCAGGAACATGTTCATGCAACATCATTAAATCACATTTGTTTTTCGTCAAGCGGCGAGAATGTGCCGTCGGAAGTTGCCCGGACAACATTTGTTGCACGTTCTTTTGTGAACGCCGCCGGCGTCCTCCTTCCGTTTGATTCGGCCCCGTCCCGGTACGGAAAGTCAGGCTCCGTGCTGCAAAGAAAAAAGACAGGAGGGGCATTCCTGTCTTTTATGGGAAACTCTGTATGGAGGGTAACGCGTTCGGGAAGAGGGGCCGCAAATGTTCTGAAAAGGGGAGGGGGAAACGTTTCAATGAACGCTTCCCCTAAAATCTGATACTTTGCCCGTCCGCGCTAGAAGTTGAGGGAGAGGATGAACCGGGTCACGAAATAGCCGCCGCCGATGAGCCACAGGGCGAGCACGCCCGCGAGGAGGAAAGGCTTGGGGCCGACCATGCGGACCTTTTCGAGGCTGGTTTCCATGCCGAGGGCGCACATGGCCATGGTGAGCATGAAGATATCCAGCGAATTGATGACGCTGACGGCCTGCTTGGGGATGATGCCAAGCGAGTTGATGCCGATGCACGCGATGAACAGGACGGCGAACCACGGGAAGCTGCTGAAATTATAGGTGCCGTAGGAAGGCACGCGGCTTTCCTCTTCCGTCTTTTCGGGGAAGCGGTTCAGCCAGAAGCCGAGGCAGATGAGCAGGGGAGCGATCATGATCACGCGGAGCATCTTGACGATGACGGCAGTGTTGCCCGCATCAATGGAAATGGCCTGTCCGGCGGCTACGGCGTGCGCGACCTCATGCAGGGTTCCGCCCACGAACATGCCATAAGCCTTTTCGCTCATGTCGAGGAAGCCGTGGCTGTACAGGAAGGGATAGACGAACATGGCGATGGTGCCGAAAACCACGACCGTGCCCACGGCGATGCTGCTTTCGTAGGATTCGCCCTTAACCACCGGTTCGGTGGCGAGTACGGCGGCGGCCCCGCAAACGGAGCTCCCGGCGGCGGTGAGCAAGGCAAGGCGGCGGGGCAGGCCGAAGACCTTGATCCCGAGCCAGGTTCCGCCGATAAACGTGCTTGTCAGCATGATGGAGCTGATCGCCAGCCCGTTGAAACCGACGAGCAGGAGATCCTGAAAGGTGAGGCGGAAACCGTAGAGGACAATGGCGACGCGCAGCAATACTTTGGAAGAGAACAAGATGCCGGGCAACCAGTAGACCGGAAGATGCAGCCGGAGCGTATTGCCGTAAATCATGCCGAGCACGATGCCCACGATGAGCGGACTGATGCCCAAAAGAGAAATGTAATACCACTGCGAAAGCTGATAGGCGGCGCTGGCGAACAAGATGACAAACAGGACGCCGTTCATGAGCTGCAGATGGTATCCGTTTCCAATGGCTTTTTCCGACTGCATGGGGGAACTCCTCGCGGTTTGTGGATGAAGTGCGGACTTTGTATTGTCTGTCTAGCATCATCCCGATCCGGAAAACAAACGGATAAATCGTATCGGTTCAATAAACGAAACTGTTCAGTATCTCATCGAGAGCATTGATTTATCTGTGATATGCGTCACAAAATGGGAAAAGAATTCCTGAATCCCCGCCACACGAAACGGCACAAAAAAAGGCCGTCCTTTCGGACAGCCTTCTAGTGCCGCAGTAGCGTTTTTGTCGTTCGATACATTAGATCTCCTTAATAGTACAGTAGACGCGGGTGATGCCTATGGCCAGAACGATGAAGGGGAGTAAGGTGAAGAGGGACTGCATGTTCATGATAACTCCGGGTGTTAGTTGGTCTGGATGGCACGGGCGATGTTGCACGCGAAGAAGAGGGTTGTAACAAGGAGGACGAAAAGAGACTGGCTGAACACGGGCGATTCCTTTAACGGTTAGTTGCCCCGCACGGAGCGAATGACGGAACAGGCAAGGATGACGGCCGTGACGAGAAGAACAAGGGCGGACTGAGCGATCATGATGGGCCTCCCGGGCGGATTGCGGTGTATTGTTGTCTTGCCTTACATATCGCGCATGGTTTTGTAGAGGCTGCACGAAAGCAATACGGCGACGGTGAGCATGACGATGGCGGACTGTACAAACATAGCTGCGTTCCTTCTGTCTGGTTGATATTTTCTTTTACATTTCCTTCATGGCGTGAAGGAGACTACAAGTAAGGATCAATGCGACGTTGAAAATAATCAAGGAGGACTGGGCAAGCATGTCTGTTCTCCGTACCATTTATTTGTGAAAGTTTTTACATTTCCTTCATGGCACAATAACCACGAACCAGACCGACGAGAACGAAGGCGATCGTGAGGAGAATGAGCTTGGACTGCATATCCATGATGAACCTCCAAAGAAGAGTTGTTGTTCGTTGAATGTACGTTTACCACTCCCTGCTGTTCAGATACAAACGGATAAATCAGATTGGATTGACAATGAGAAGTTATCAATCCACCGTCCAAACCTTATAATCTTTAATATACTGTAATCATTGATATGTGAGGCCATATGCCGACGATGCTCGTGTTGGGGGCGACCTCTGGCATAGCCCGGGCTACAGCCCGGGCGTTTGCGGGTTCCGGTTGGACATTGCAGCTTGCCGGAAGGGATATCCAGCGTCTTCAGGAAGTTGCGGATGACTGCGGTGGGGCGTCGATCTTTCCGTTCGACGCGCTCGATCCGGCTTCGCGTTCCGCCTTGTGGGGGCTTTTGCCGTCCTGCCCGGATGCGGTGTTGTGCGCTGTGGGGTTGCTCGGGGATCAGGATTGCGCGTGCCGGGACCCCAAGGCGGCACTCCAGGTAATAGAATGTAATTTCACTGGGTTGGTTCCCGTGCTTCTGCAGGCGGCGGAGGCTTTCGAAGCGCGCGGTTCCGGCCTGCTCATCGGGCTGAGCTCGGTGGCGGGGGATCGCGGAAGGGCTTCGAACTACGCCTACGGTTCGGCGAAGGCGGGTTTCTCGGCGTTTCTTTCCGGCCTGCGGGCGCGGCTTTGGAATTCCGGGGTTCGCGTCCTGACGGTCAAACCGGGGTACGTTGCCACCGGAATGATCGCCGGGCGGCGTCTTCCCTCCTGCATCGTAGCCTCGCCCGAGCTCGTCGCCCGTGACATTCTCCGTGCCGTCCGTACAGGCCGGGACGTGCTCTATACTCCCGGCTGGTGGTGGCCCCTTCTCGCGCTGTACCGCGCCCTGCCGGAGTGTGTGGCGAAGCGTTTGAAGCTGTAGGAGAAGAGGGCAGGGCGGGGAGAGGAAGATTGGGAGGGGAGGAGAAACCTTTCTGCAGAAAGGTTTCTCCTCCCCTCCCAAACCCACCCCTCCTCTTCCCAAGACTTTCGACCTTATCGAATCCCTCATCTCAAGCGGGGGAATGGCTGCATTTTGGGGAGAAAAGCTTCTGATACGGCGCGGGTTGCTCGGAACGATAATCATGTTTTTGTATTTCATTGTATTTATATTAAATAATAAACATTTTTGCAGGTAATCACCTGATGCAGGCAGAAGCGATCCGTTTCCTTTCAAACGAAGTGCGGAAGGAGACGGATCACACTCGCCGGGGTCCGGGGGGCGCTTGCCCCCCCGGCAGGGTCAAGGGGCGGCAGCCCTTGCCGCCGGAGGCATCATCCCTACCCCGGCCACGGTTGCGCAAAGGCCCGGGGGGACGTACAAGCGAGCCATGCAATACAAAACAATACTCTTTGATCTGGACGGGACGCTGACGGACTCGGAGCCGGGGATCGTCAATTCGGTACGGTACGCGTTGCGGAGCTTCGGGATGGAAGCGGAACCGGCGACGCTGCGGTCGTTCATCGGGCCGCCGCTGTACGACTCGTTCCGGGGCACAATGGGCATGAGTGACGCGGATGCGAAACGCGCCGTGGACACCTACCGCGTGTATTTCCGCGATAAGGGGATTTTCGAGAACGCTCCGTATCCGGGGGTGCCTGAAATGCTTGAAGCCTTGCGCGCTGCGGGTAGGCGGCTCATCGTGGCGACCTCGAAACCGGAGGTGTTCGCCAAACGCATCGCGGAGCATTTCGGGTTTGCGGGGGCGCTGGAGGGCGTATACGGCGCGGATATGGAAGGGAAACGTTCCTCCAAAATCGACGTGATCCGCTATGCCATGCGGGAGCGGGGCATAACCCCGTCGAGTGCGGTCATGGTGGGCGATCGGAAGTACGACATCACGGGTGCGCGTGAGGCCGGGCTTGCGGACATAGGCGTGCTGTACGGCTACGGATCGCGGGAGGAACTCGTGGAGGCCGGTGCCACGCGGCTTGCGGCAAGCGTTGCGGATCTGCGGGAAATGCTGAGTTCTTCGGACGGTTGAGGGCCTTGTGGCCGTTTTGCGCGATGCCTATGCGCAGAGCGCAGGACAGGAAAACTCCGCCATCCGTGCCAACAGTTTTCATGTGTTGCACAAAAAAGCCATAGGGGCGTCATGAAGCCGTCGCGTTGTGGGGGATACATCCGAATCCACGGAACAACCCCCGCAAGTGAGGAACGGTATGAACACCTCTCAATTGGCTGCATTGCGATGGATGATGGAACGGGAACTTTCGGCGTTGCGGTCGCCCCGGATGTCTCCGGAGATTTCTCTCAAATGTCCCGATGAAAACGAACTGGCCTCGCGTCTGAGCGAGCGTGCGGTGGATGAGCGGCTGACCGCCCGGCGCGTCGAGCGTATCCGGGATCTGGAGAACGCCCTGCGGCGTATCGAGGTCATGGATTACGGCGTCTGTGAGGCGTGTGGGGAGCCCATACCGCTCCTGCGGCTCTTGGCGTCGCCTTCGGTACGGTACTGCGTGGCTTGCCAGCAGGAACTCGAAGAAGAGGAGCGGGCCGTGGTCATCACCGGATCATTTGACGCTCCGCGTCCCCGGCGTACAATGCCGCCGCGTCCCGTCACACCGCCTATGCCCTTTTTCCTGCCCCGGCGCAGACAGGCAAGCCATTGATTCGAGCAGGATCAATGGCTTTTTTTGAAGAAGTCTGGGCGAAGAGCGTGGACTGCGGCTTCACTCGGGGCCGTGGGATATGCCCATCCTCCGTGGGCAAGGAAGGGGAGAGCGTCAAGTGGCGATTACCCCGTGTGCATAGAGGGAGTGGGCTGGCCAGGCTCTCGCGGCGCCCCAAAACGGATTATTGCCGATAGGGCGGGATGCGATTTCCCCGTTTTTTTTGTTGCTGTGAAGGTTGGGTAAAGCGGGTCGGCGATGTTTGAGAAAGGGGTCCCGTCGCGGCAAAAGCGTCGGGACGGGACCCTTTGTTTCAGGATTGATGGATAAGGTGTTTGGTGCAGCCGGAAGGCTTCCGGCTGCGTTTCAGGATCAGCCTTGTCCGTGGTTCAGCGTGTTCTGGACGATCTGTTGCGCCAGGTCGTCAGTGGCCGGCGTACCGGACTGCACGAGGATCGTAATGTCTCCGTGGTCGCTGTGATGGGTGAACTCGGCGTAATTGCCGAGGCTGATTCCGTGTTCCTCTCCTCCGATAGCCGTCGGTGTCCAATCCCCGGAGAGGTGGAGCTTATCGCCCTCTATGGAGATGCCGATGCTCTTCAGATCATCCAGATTCGTAAGGCTCAGGCTGTCCGGCTTGGACGTGATGAGCTTTTCGATATCGCTCTGGATGGGATTGTTGTCCGGGTTGGCGAACAGGCTGTCCAACGTGTCCTTTTCGGCTCCGACGAGGAAGTCGATGCCTTCACCGCCGCTGGCGTGGGCCATGCCCTGGTTGTAGACGAGGATATCGTTTCCGGCCCCGCCGTAGAGCGAGTTGTGGCCCGTCCCGCCGTCGAGGTAATCGTTACCCGTGCCGCCGTACAGGATGTCGTCACCCGTGCCGCCGAAGATCTGATCGTCCCCTTCGCCGCCGAACAGCCAATCGTTGCCCGCGCCGCCGTGGATGACGTCGTCGCCGCCTTCGCCGAAGATCACCTGTGAATGCGCCGCTGTCTGGTCGCCGAGCGTATCGGCTCCGGCGTGGCCGAGCTGCGTGTGCAGATCCGTCAGGTTGATTTCCAGCGAGCCGTTGGAATGGCCCTCATGACCGCTTACGGTATATCCGAAGGATTCCTTCAGGACGGAACCGTCGGCTTGTGCCTGCGCCAGCTTGTGGAGGCCGTCCTCCGAGGTGTCCAGAGTGTAGGTGTACTGTCCGGTTTCCGCATTGAAATGCAGGCTCCCGAATTCTCCCTGGATGTTGCCGTCCACGGCCTTGTCGAAGGCGTAGGCGAGCTGGTGTCCGTCCGCATCCATTCCGGGCAGATGATCGTCTTGGGCCATGCCCGGCGTCAGGTTGCCCAGCTCCATGTCCGCAGGGGGTGTACCCGTGCCCATGAAGCTCACAGACAGGGAATCTTCGCCTGCCGGGGTCATCGCCGTGGCATGGCCGTCATTGACGATGATCTGGAAGTCATGCGTCACGAGGCTCCCCAAAGCGGCCCCGGCTATGGCCTCTGGGCTGGCGGTGAAGGCGTAGTGCCAGTTGCCGCCGTGGACCTGCGTCAGCTCGAACGTGCCCAGGCCGTCGATGGTGACGGTGCCGTGCGTGCCGGTGGAATCCAGCGTTACGCCGTGTGCCTTGCCGTCGACGCTGATGGCGAAGGAATGCGTATCGTAGAAGGAACCATCGGCCTTTACATCGGCATCGGTGAAGATGAAGGACCCCGTGGTTCCGTTGTCGGTGTGCGACTCCGTGATCACCGGGGCGTCGTTGGTGCCGGTGAGATTGACGGTGATGGTCTGGGTGGCCTTCCCGCCATTGCCGTCGTCCACGGTGGCCGTGAACGTTTCTGTGTACTTGTCTCCCTCTCCGAGCGCGTCGCTGATCAGGGTGTACTTGTAGTTGCCGTGTTCATCGATGGTCAGCGTACCGTACTTGCCTTCGGCTGCTGCACCGTTTTCCGCCTCGGCCGCTCCGGCGGGCCTGACCGAGAAGGTGTGCGTGTCATAGAAGGTTCCGTCGGCCTCCTTGTCCGCATCGTTGAATGTGATGGTACCGGTTATTTCGGCCTGCCCGCTGGCCAGTTCAGTCAAGTTGAGTACGGGGGTAGGGCTGGTGATCACAGGGGCGTCGTTGGTGCCCTGAATCTGGATCTGCAGATCGGAAGGCGTCGTGGTTTGCGCTCCGTAGGTGTCGACGGCGACGACGTTGAAGTGCTCGGCGGCCATTTCGCCAGCGCCAAGATGCTGCGCCTGCCCCTTGTTGAACGTGTAGGTGTAGTTGCCGTCCTTATCGATGCTGATGGTGCCGTACTTGCCGGTGAGCGAGCCGACAAGCTCGCCCTTGTCGTTCACGAACTTGAAGGCAACGACGTGGTCGCCTTCGTCGTATTCGCGGGCCGTCACCTGCCCGGTCACCTTGGAGACGCCGCCGTCTTCAACCAGCGGAGCCGGGTTGGCGATGATGACGCCGTGCTCGCCGCTCGTGATGACGGGGGCGGTGTTGGTGCCTTCGATATTGACGACGAGTTCCTTTGTAGCTGACAGTCCTGACGTGTCAGTGACGGTCACCATGATGGAAGTCTCGTACAAACGGCCCGCCGCCATCTTGAGCACGGTTTCGGACGTGTTGTCGAGCGTGAACGTGTATGCACCGGTCGTGGGATCGATGGTGAACGTACCGTATTCGTTGGTTATTTCAGTAAGAGGATTGCCGTCGGCACCCTTACCGAAGGAGTAGGTCAGGTGCCCCTGATCCGCGATATCCTTGTCGAAGCCCACGGCGGTGTCACCAACGGCGTCAGCGTCGCCTTCGCGCACGGAGAGGACCTTGCCGAGTGTGAGCTCGGGCGTGTCGTCGGTGCCCTTGACGTTGACCGTTACATCAACGGTCGTCGTTTCCCCGTGCTTATCCGTCACGGTGATCGTGAAGGTTTCCGCAATGCTGCTCTTGGCATCGAGGCCCTGCACTTCCGGGTCGGCATTGTTCAGGGTGTAGATATACTTTCCGGTAGCCGGATCGATGTGCAGCGTACCATACTCGCCTTCCACGACCGTTCCCTTGCCGTTGATGGAAAAGTGCAGGTTGTTCAGCCCTTCGTCATCCTTGATGATATCGTTCAGGTTGCCTTCCTGCGAGACGGTCACGTCCTCCACAACGTTCAGGGCGTGCTCGCCCGGAACCACTTCGGGCCCGTGGTTGGTGCCGTTGATGGTGACGGTGATCTCCTGCTCGACCTCCTTGCCGTGTTCATCACGCACGTAGATGATGAACGAATCGGGAAGTGACTCGCCCTTTGGCAGGTGGTCGGGCAGCGCGGTCGTTCCCTTGCCGGTCGTGTAGGTGTAGGTGCAGTTGCCGTCCTTATCGAAGGTCAGCGTGACAGTGCCGTACTTGGTCGTCAGCGTGTTGGTTTCGTTGCCGTCCTTGTCGCGGAAGTAGTACTTGAGCGTCTCGGTTTCAGTTCCCGATTCAAACGACCCGTCCGTGCCCTTGAGGTTGTCGATGTCATGCGCCTTCAGGGTTTCTGAGGTCGTCAGATTGCCCAGCCCATCGTCGCCTTCCTGAATCGTCATATTCTGGTAGCTGTCGATGACCGGTGCGTCGTTGGTGCCGTGGATGGTGATGGTGATCTTGGAGTTTGTCCGCGTGCCGTTGAGCATGACGTTGAACTCTTCCTTCTCCATCTGTCCTTCGGCGAGGTCTTGCACCTTGCCCGGCTTGCCGTTTTCGCCGTTGTACAGGGTATAGGTGTACTTCCCGGTAACGGGATCGACGACGAGGTAGCCGTACTTGCCTTCCGCGGTTACGAAACCGTCGGCGGCGCTGCTCTGGATTTGCTTTCCGGTTCCGTGCCCAAACTCATCCTTTTCTTCGATGCCGAAGACGCGGTCGGGAGGCGTTCCGGTGTGGCCTTCGCCGTCCCACTTGGCATGGAGCTGGCCTTCGAAGATCAGGCCTTCCGTGACATCAGGCGTTTGCGACAGATCCCTGCCGTCCTCGACCACCGCGCCGTTGAACTCACTCTTGTCGGCGTCGATGATGAGGCCCGCTCCGCCGTCCCATCCACCCTCGTTGTCGGGCTTATGGATGTTGATGGTGAGATCCTTCTGCTCCTCGGAAACCTTGCCGAGGGGGTCGACCACCACGACCTTCACTTGGTCTTTCAGGAACTCACCGTCGGCGAGGTCTTTCAGGGCGGCGTCGAGCTTCGTGCTCTCGTTGTCCAGCGTGTACGTGTAATGCGTGGCGGTGATCGTGCCGTCCTCATCCCTGTCATAGGTGAGGACGATGGTGCCGTGCTCGGTCTTGAGTTCGGTAACGGGCTTTCCGTCCTTGCCGACCAGCATGAACTTGAGCCCGCTGGCGTTGTCCACGTCGGTCGCGCCCTCGATGGTGCCGGTGTAGGTCACACCGGGCTTGCCATTCTCGGGCTCGAAGGCGTCCTGCTTCACCTCACCCTCAAGGCCGGTAACCGTATCCGTAAAGGTCGGGGCGTCGTTGGTGCCCTTGATGGTGATGGTGATGTCCTTCTTGACGATCTTGTCGCTTCCATCGATCGTCACCTGCACCTCGAAGGTTTCGGTCATGGTGTCGCCCTCGTTCATGGACTGAACGAGCTTCGAGCCGTTTTCCGTCAGCGTATAGGTATACTTACCGTGCTGATCGATGGTCAGCGTGCCGAGCGGCTTGCCGTCCGTACCTGCGAAGACGGTCTGCGTATTCGTCCACGTCAGGTTGCCGCCGATATCCTCGGCATCGACCCTGCCGCCCAGCGTCAACTGTCCGGTGATGGAGGGATCATGGCTGTGATCGCCTTCCGAAGGCGTTACGATCGCGCCGTTATCCTCAGATATCACCGTGTTATTGAAGCTGATGGTCGGCATATCCGCCGTTCCGGTAACATCGATGACCAGCTTGCCGGAGCTGTGGGCCCCGAGCGGGTCGGTGACGCGGACGTCGAACACTTCCTGTGGGAGCTTGGAATCGGTGAGGCTCTGGCCTGCATTCAGCTCCTTCAGCAGCTCGGGCTTGGTGATCTCGTAGGTGTAGCTGCCATCCTGATTGAGCTTGAGGATGCCGTACTTGCCTTCGATGATCTGCACCAGCTTGCCGCCGCTCTCGATGCTGTAGCTGAGGTTGCCCGCCGCGTCGCCGTGGCTCTTGTCGGGGTCGTGGGCGCTCAGGTTTCCCGAAAGGGTGTGGCTGCCGTCTTCCTGCAACACGCCTTCACTGGTCTGGTCGGAAGTGATCTTCGTGAAGGTCTTCCCGTTCGCGTCGGTGACGACTTCGGCGATGACGTTCCCGTTTTCGTCGGTGAAGACGGGCCGGTCATTGGTGCCCTTCACGTAGACATCCACGTCCTGCGTGGGGATGAGGTTCGAGTTGCCGGTATTGATGTTGAACGAGCCGTCCGCGTTGGTGCCGCCGTTCACGAGGGATTCGTGGGCGGAATCGTAGACGCCGACCTTGAGGTTGTCGAACAGCTTTTCACGCTGTCCCGCGTCGAGGGCGTCGAGGTTCGCGGCTTCCTTCGTGCCCGGTTCCGGCAGGATGAAGGAGTAGACGATCTTGGACACGCCGTTCTCGGTGATGACTTCGGCGTGTAGGGTCCCGTAGTCGGTGTGCAGGTCGCCCGCGTAGAACTTGCCGCCCACGACGAACCCGGCGATCAGATGCCCCGCGCCCTCTCCTGTGTCGACCTGCTTGACCTCGAACGAGCCGAGCGCGTGCCCGTCGCTGTTGAAGTGGCCGTCCACGAGCTGGCCGTTGACGTGGATGGAGCCGTCCACGTCCGTATTAGTGTTGGGCACGACGCCCGCCTCGGTGATTTCGGCCATGATCGCGTTGGGGAGCTTGCCCACGAGGATCGGGGCGTCAGCGCCGCCCGTCACGTTGATGGTGACGTGCTGCTGCGACCACGCGCCCTTTTCGTCGCGCACGAAGATGGTGAATTCATCCGTGTACTTCTCGCCGTAGACCAGATTTTCGTTCGGCGTGTACGTATACTTGCCGGTGGACGAGTCGATGGTGAACACGCCGTGCCCGGTTTCGATCCGGATAACAGGTTTGCCCGTGTCCGTGGCGTCGCTGAAGGCGGCCTTCAGCTCTTCGGAGTCGGTGCTGTCGGGAGTGCCGATGTGGCCCTTGGCGATGCCGTAGGTCAGCCTGGAACCGAAGTCCACGTCCGTTCCCTTGGCACTGGCCGAGAAGGACTTGTCATCTTCGGTCATGGTGATTGTGGCGTGGGTCGTCGCGTTTCCGTCGGGCGTCGTACCCGTGGAAATAACGAGGCGGTGATCATCGCCGCCGAGCAGTTCCAGTTCGGGCCGATCGTTGGTGCCCTTGATGGTGACGCCGAATGAACCGTTGAAAACGCCGCCGTGCGGGTCGGTGACTGAGAAGTTGATGGTCCGGTTGGAGGAGTTGTCCGCGCCGAACATGTTCACGATCATGCTGCCCGCCGAGCCGTCCGGGGGCAGGGTAAAGGAGTATGAACCGTCCGGGTTGACGGTCAGGGTGCCGAGCGCCACCTGAGAGAGGATGGAAGCCGCGTTGCCGTAAGTGAGATCCTGATTCTGTCCCAGCAGCCCTTCGGCTCGAAGCTGCGCTTCGAGCTTGTCGAAGGCGTCCTTCGGGAAGTTGGAGTTGAAGAGGGTGGCCCTGACGTTGTTGAAGTCTCCGCCATTGCTCAGCAGGTGAGTCATGGTCCACGTGCCGTCGGCATTGTGGCTCGGCGTGCCGCAATTGCCCGAGCCCCGCAAGCTGATCTTGAACTGATCCTCTCCGGTTCCGAACCCCTTGCTGATGTCGTCGTCCACGTCCTTGAGGTTCGTTATATTCAGCGTACCGGAGGTGACCCGGTGCTCGCCAGCGCCGAGGGTGCCGTCCGTATCGGCCGTGGTCGCGGTGTTGCCGTCATGGACACCCGCCTCCTTGACGGTGATGCCCTGCATCGTGGCGGAAGGCCGGTCGTTGGAGCCGTTGATCACGACGGTGACGTCATGCGTGCTCGAAGCCGTTTCGCCGTGGGAATCCTTCACGCTGATGGAGAAGTCGAGTTCCACCTTGTCGCCGAGCTGGAGCTGATCGGTGGCGTTGCCGGTGGATTCGGCCTTCGTGAACGTGTACTCGCCGGTCTTGGTGTCCAGATGGAACGTGCCGTAGTCGGTTACGATGGTTCCGTCCGGCTTGACGGAGGTAACCGTGATCTCGGTCTTCGTACCGTCGGCGAGCGTCAGATGGCCGATCACGTCGCCCTTCCCGAACGTGACGGGGTTGTGAGCCTTGTCGGAGAAGTAATACGTCAGCTTGCCCTGATCGCTGGTGTCCACGTCGGTGGCGCCCACCGACCCCTTGCTCACGTCATGGGTGGTGTCGACGGCGGTATTGTCCGCCTTGAAACCGGATTCCGTCACCGTGAGCGTATTCTCGGTCTTGGCGATGACGGGCGCATCGTTGGAGCCGTTGACGGTGATGGTGACGGTCTGTTCAGACCATGCGCCGTGTTCGTCGCGCACGTAGATGGTGAACTCGTCGGTTTCGGTCTGCGGGGTGCCGTCGGCGAGGCCGAGCTTGTCCGCAGCGCCGCCCGGGGTGGTGTCGAGCTTGTAGGTGTACGTACCGTCAGTCGGATTGATGGTCAGCGTGCCATATGTACCCTTTACTTCATGTATCCCCTCGCCCATGCCGGAGGCGCCGTTGCCGCTCTCGTTGAACGCGGTGTCCCGGTTGCCTGCGCTGGTGCTCACGCCGAATTCGAGCGTGGGGTTGGAATCGGGGTCAGCACCCTCGAAGGTACCGGTGACGGTGAGGTCTTCCGCGACTTCATTATGGTCCTTGTCGTAGCCGGGATCACTGACGACCGTGTCGCTCGTCGGAGTCAGGGTCAGAGTAGGCCGGTCGTTGGTGCCCACGATGTTGATCGTGATGTCCACGGAGGCCGTGCCGCCGTGCCCGTCGCTCACGGTGATGGTGAAGATTTCCTTCTCGGTCTGGCCCTGCGCGAGGGACTGCGTCTTGTCTTCGTCGATCGTGTAGGTATAGGTCCCGTCCTTGTGCAGGATGATGGAACCGAATTCGGTTTCCAGCGTAATGTTGCCGTTGGCGTCCGTCTTGGGAACGCCAATGAGGGTCGTGCCGGAGCCTTCCTTCGCCCCGATGTCGAGGGTCAGGGTGTCGGTGGTGTCGGTATCCTTGACGTGGACCTGACCGGAAATTTCATTCCGGGAGAGGCTGTTATCCACGTCGGTCAGCTCGCGGGAATCGTCGGAGGGATCCGGAGTCTTCGCCGTGTCGGTAGTGGAGCCGTGGTCCGTCGAGGTGTCCACGACGCCCGCTTCCTTGACCCAGTGCTCGGCGTCGTCAGCCGTAATCGTCGGCGTGTCGTTGGAACCGGTGACCGTGACGGAAATGGGCTTCGCCGTCCACGCGCCGTGCTCGTCACGCACGTAGATGGTGAACTCGTCGGTTCCGGCCTGCGGGTTGCCGTCGGCGTCGAGGCCGAGACGGTCGGCGTTTTCGTTGGTCTTGTAGGTGTAGGTATTGCTCTCCGGATCGATGGTCAGCGTGCCGTACCTGCCTTCAATCACGATCTTGCCGCCGACCTGATGGAGCGGTTCGCCCATGCCGGGCTTGCCGTCGGAACCGGAACCGAAGGCGAGGTTTCGGCCCGCTTCGGACTCCACGTCCTGCTTGCCGAGCGCCACGCCGTAGCGCAGGTTCGCCCCGCGATCGTCGTCGTCGGACTTGAGCGTCCCGGAAACGGTGGTGTCGTTGGCGACGTCGGCCTTTTCGGTGATGTCGAACTTGACTTCGCCGGTCTTATCGTCGGTCACGACCGTGACGTTGTCGCCGTGGGTGGGTTCAACCAGATCGAGCGTGGGCCGATCGTTGGTGCCCTTGATCTTCACGGCCAGCATGTGTTCGGCTGTTCCGCCGTTCCCGTCGTCGACGGTGGTGCGGAAGTTGAAGTTCAGCTCTTCGCCCTGCGCCAGCTTGTCGGCCTCGGACCCGCTGATGTCGAAGGTAAACTTGCCGGTCTGCGTGTCGAGGGTGAGCGTGCCGTAGTTGGTCTCAATGATCTGGATATGCGGATTGCTCGGATCAAACGTGGAGGAGATGACCCTGACTTCCACGGTATCGGGAGCGTCGGGGTCACTGCCCTTGATCGCCACATTCAGGCTGTCGGCGGAGCCGCTGCCTGTGGTCAGCCCGTTGATGCCATAGGTGAGCTTGTCGTGAACGTCCAGGTCACCCGCATTCAGGGACAGATCGCCTTCAATGGAGAGCTTGTGCTCGCCGGCGCCTATCCATGTGCCGCCGACCTTTTCAGTCGTGGAGGTATTGGCGTCGTCCTTAATCCAATCTTCGGGCCTGTCATAGACCCCCTGTTCCTTCAGTTCGATGGAAGTCTGCTTGATCCACGGCGCATCATTGACGCCGTGCAGGGTAACGGTGATGGTCTGGGTGGAGGTCGCGCCGTGCTCGTCGGTGACGGTCACCTCAAAGGTTTCGACCTTGGTTTCGTCCTTGCCGAGTCCCTTGATCGCGTCGGGGGTGGCTTCGTAGGTCCACTGCCCGGTGGCGGGATCGAGGGTCAGCGTGCCGTAGTCCGTGGTGAACGTGGCGTTCGTGTCGCCGTCGGTCCCGTGTGCGCCGTCAGTGCCCGTGCCGGAGGTGTCCTTGCCGCCAGCGATATGGAAGGCCTGATCCGTCCCGGCGTCGCGGTCGTTGTCGGTGACCGTGAAGGTGCCGTCGATGGACAGATCGCCGCCCTGCGTGATGTTCCAGTCGCTGCCCGTGATGTCGAGGGTGGGGATGTCGTTGGTGCCGTGGATGGCCACGGTGACGGTCTTCGCCGTCCACGCATTGTGCTCGTCGCGCACGTAGATGGTGAAGGTTTCGTAAATGGTGTCGCCTTCGGCGAGCTGATCAAGGGAGGTGTAGGTCTTGCCGTCGAGCTCGAAGCTGACGTTTTCGCCTTCGCCCTTCATGGCGTAGGTGTAGGAGCCATTGGAGTTGATCGTCAGGTTGCCGTACTGGCCGCCCGCAACCACGGAAGAGGCCGCGCCGCCCGTGGCGGTGGAGTCGGCCGTGTTGAATACGGAAGGATCGAACGTCTTGGTGTTCTCGCCCGCGGCCGCGCCGAAATACAGGATATGCCCTGCGTCGACGTCATTGCCGCTGGCGGTTCCGGTGTCGGTGGTATGGCCCGTGAAGGAGGTGTTTTCCTTGCCGGGATCAGTGGTGGGGGTGTTGGCGTCTTCACGGCCCACGCCGTCCTCGACCACATGGAGGTTGCCGTCGCCGCCGAGCAGATCGTTGAGATTGTCGTTGGACAGATCAAGCGTGGGGACGTCGTTGGTGCCGTTGATGGTGACGGTGATGGTCTGGGGCACGCTCCGGCCGGTCTGGGCGTCGGTGACGTAGACGGTGAAGGTCTCGGTCACGGTCTGGCCGAGGGCGAGGTTGTTGACGGCATTGCCGTCCGCGCCTGCTTCGCCGGGATTCTTGTTGTTGAGCGTATACTCGTAGGAGCCGTCCGCGCGGAAGGTCAGGGTGCCGTAGGCGGAGGTGTAGGCGTAGACGACGTCCCCGGTGCCGGGGGTTCCGGTTCCGGTCACAGTGGTGGAGGCGCCGCCGTCGGTCAGGCTCGATCCTGCGTGCTCGACGTGGAAGTTGAGCTTGTTGACATCGTGCTCCGTGGAGCCCGCCCCGTTTTCCTTGTCGGCATCGGAGGCGAAGATCCTGCCGGAAAGGGTTCCGGTCTGATGCTGGCCTTCTCCCGTTCCGCCGGGCGTCGTGGGCGTGTTGCCGTCGCCGTTTTCCGAGGGCTGGTAGACGCCCTGTTCCTTGAAGTCGAGATGGAAGTTGCTCTGATCGGTGTCGATCACCGGGATGTCGTTGGTGCCGGTGATGGTAACGGTGATGGTCTGGGTGGAGGTCGCGCCGTGTTCGTCGGTAACGGTCACTTCAAAGGTTTCGACCTTGGTTTCCCCGGCATTGAGCTGCTGGACCTTGTCGCTGGCGTTGTTGAGCGCATAGGTCCACTGCCCGGTGGCGGGATCAAGGGTCAGCTTGCCGTAGTCCGTGGTGAACGTGGCATCCGTGCTGCCTGTGGCGGAGTGGGAACCGTCGGAAGGGCTGGTGCCGTCGGCGGCGGGCGTGTTGCTGCCGCCTTCGATGTGGAACGTCTGGTTCTGCCCGCTGTCGCTGTCCGGGTCCTGCACGGCGAATGTGCCGCCCACGGAGGCTGTGTCTTCGTGGATGCCCTGCGCGGCGTTGGCGATGGAGAGTTCGGGCCGGTCGTTGGTACCGGTGAGAGTGACGGTGATTTCCTGCGTGGCGAGGCCGCCGCGTCCGTCGCTCACGTAGACGGTGAAGGTTTCGGTACGGGTTTCGCCAAGAGCGAGGCCGTTGGTATCGGGATCAGCGTTGTCGATGGTATAGGTGTAGGTCCCGTCGGGGGCCATTGCCATCACGCCATAGGGGGTGACGATGCTGGTCACCTGCGCCCCGTTCGCGTCGATGAAGCCGAAGGAAAGCGTGTCGCCGTTGGCGTCGGTGCCGGTGGCCCTGCCGGACATGGAGGGGACGCCCTCGTAGAGTTCATTGCCGCCGGGGAACACGCCGGATTCGATGACGCCGAGCGAGCCGCTGACGCTGAGGGTCGGCGCGTAGTTGGGGGTATCGTCGCCGCGCAGGCCGCCCCACGGGTCGCGTTCGGGGAAGAAGGCGCGGTTGCTGCTCAGGTCGAGCCCGTCAAGGCGGTTTACACCGTTGATGAGGGCGTCGTCGGCATATTCGCGGAAGCGTCCGCCGTCCGCGCTGGCGGCGTTTGCCGCCGGACCGGCCGCGGGCATGAGGTCGGGTTCGTTCAGGGCCGTGAAGAATTGCTCGCCCGCGATCGGAGTGCCTTCGATCACGAAGTCGGGCATGGAGTCCTTGGTATAGGCCGTATAGAAATCACGCAGGACAACGGTGCTGCCGTCGTCGAAACGGAAAATAAGGTCATTGCCGGAACGTTCCAGCGTTGCCTGATCAGTAGGGAAGTTGAGGTCGATTCGGCTGTCCCCGGCCGCTTCGAAGACGGCCTGAGTGCCCGCTTCCGGCTTATTGAGAATGATGTCCGCCATATCAGGACTCCTTAACGGTAGGAGGAAAAACAAAAGAGGCCTCTGCACGTAATGTGCAGGGCCTTATCTACGATGGGGCAGTCCTGATGATGTCGGGCTGGGAGAGGTGCGCGAAGGCGCGTTTCTCAAGAATGATGGGCATCCCCAAGGGGGCGGGATGCCGAAAACTTTTCTTGTTTATAAGCAGTCGTGCATCGGCTGTCAATGAGACTTGTTTCTATTTGGCGTCCCGGCGGGTGGGTATCATCGGGACCGTCGCCATTGAATCCCTGCAGATCTTTAGGGCTTTTTTACTTCGGAAGAGAGAGTCTCGCCCGAAGCCGCTGCTTTTTGCTGTGTTCCGGGCTCGCCGGGGATGCCCTTTTGCCGGAGGTGTGAGGCTCCGGCAAAAGGTTTGGGCTGATGCGGGATGGCGGGTATGCATCCGTCCGGGTTGGTGCCGGAAACGGACGAATGCCTATCGGAGGTATGGAGGTTCGGCGAACGGTATTCCAAGGTGGGGCTGCCAAGGGGGAGGCCGTTCCGCCGCACGGGCGACAGGCTTTCAAGGGAGACCTCTACCTTATAATAGAAGGTACGGTTCCGAACAGGCTGCCGGGGACACGGTAGCGATGATGCCGATGGAGTCGAAGTAGCGCCAGCCGGCCTTTTCCATCATGTCGGCATCGCGCTGTGCATAGGGGTTGTCGCACTGGAGCCAGTCCTCCCATGCGGCTTTGTGGCTGCGGAGGGAGAAGGCGTCCCGTACGGCGGCGCGGGTGGACTGTTTCCAGAGTTCGGCCCACCATCCGGCGGAGTGGAAATTGATATCTTCCTTCCAATAAGGCCGGAGCTCGTCGGGGATGTCCCCCGTGAATTCCTGCCGGAGGCCCGGGATGGCGGCGGCGATAAAGCCGCCCGGCTTGACGAGAGGAGCGATGTGGGCGTCGAGGTACTCCGGATCACAGCCGAAAAAATGGTAGGCATCGATACAGATCACGGCGTCGAAGTACCCTTCGGCAAAGGGCAGGGCATGTCCTTCGGCCCGGAGGGGGATAACGGCGTCTTCAAGCCCGAAGTCCCGGAACCGCGCAAAGTTGTCCGAAGGGTTTATCCACAGGTCCGCGGCAAACACCCGCACGCCGAATGTCCGTGCGAGGTATATCGAGCTCAGCCCCATGCCGCACCCCAGGTCGAGCACGCGCATATTGGGAGAAAGGGGGATGTTTGCGGTCAGTTCTTCGGCGAACCTGACGCAATTGGGGCCCATCATGGTGGCGCGAAGGAAGTCGCGGTCGAACAACGGGTTGGATGCTGTTGAGGTTGGCTGCATGTGGAAACTCCTGTGTAAAAAAGTATCCCTGCCTTATATCGGAAACGGGCGCTTTTGTGGTCCTCCTTCTCGCTTCTCAAACGAAAAAGCGCCGCAAGCGTGGGCCTGTGGCGCTGTCCGTCATGCCTGCCGCATGGAGGCAAGGATTTTATAGATGGTCTTGGCGGAGAGGTAATATTCTTCCGCCAGTTTGTGCACGGGAGCGCCGCCGAGATGTTTCTCGTACAGCTCCCTGTTCCGGGCGAGCCGCTCCCTGCGGGAGTCCGTGGCCTCGCCCCAAGCCCGTTTCCGTTCCGCCTTGCGCGGAATATACAGATACACCCCGTCGGCATATTGCTGGATCGCGTCCAGCAGTTCGCGGGGAAGTATCCGGTCGGCGTTGGTATAGCTCACTACCTTGCCCACTCCTTGCATGAATTTTCATGTGAGGATGAGCAAAGGCCGCCTGCTTCAATCTTCAGCTCGTCGCGCAGCAGCCTTTGCTACGGGCGGGCAAGATCCTCTGCTTTCGTAAATCCGTTTGTCATACAACGTATCCTAAAAAGAGCGCACGGTATGCGCGGTGGGTTTGCCGCCGTCGGTTGCGGCGGATGTTGAAACAAGGAATGCACTTCATGTTTTCCGTATGTCAGGGCACGGCTCCCGCTGCGGACGGACCTGATCCGCGGCGCCTCCGCCTTTTCTGACGGAGCGGGGCACCGGGCAGGGTGAGGATGCCTCCGCTTCCGTCACAATGGACGTGGTTCTCTCGGAACGGAAACGCCGGAGGGCTGGCAAGGCGAGACAAACAGCGCTGTACCGGACTGGGGAGGGATGGGCTGACCGGCGGTCATCTTGAAGGTGCCTTTTGGGTTTGTACCGGGCTACCCGCCACCCGTCAACACGGCTTGGCCGTGGTGGTTGAGGACGCTTCTCTTAGGCGGGAAACCCGATCCTCCGTGCGGGGTGCCGGGAGGCTTTGGGGGTGGCTTTACCACCTCCAGACGCTTTCGGCAGGCTTTCCCCGGGTGGAGGTTTTTCTATAATTAGGAATTGTTACTTTTTAAAGGAGGCCCGCATACGCTGAATAAAGGGGCAGTGAGGCAGGATTTTTTGATATTTCTAGAAAAAAATAATTCAATACTTAAGAAAAGTTATGCGTAACTAGCTGCAAATTGGCGGTTGACAGAATGGCCCTGATATGACTCGCCGGAGTATAAAAAAAGCTGAAAAATTTTTCATCCCGACGGAAGCCTTGTTTCCCGGGGCTTTTGAGGAGAGAGCTTTCGCTTGGGCATGTACAGGGGTGTTGATCCTCTTCCGGTTTGCGTTTACACCTTCTTCACGCAGAGAGACATCCCCCCGGACAAGCGAGGGTTCGCTGCCGTATGCCCCCGATATCGGGGTGAGCATATCAACCCTCGGATATTCAGAAAGTTTTGATAGTGGGTCTCCCCGGTTTAACGAAAGAGCGACGGGCCTCGTTGCTCTAAGGCGTCCTTTTTTGCGTCCCGATGGTAGGCAATCGGACGGCGGGTGGTTCGAAAAAGAACTTTTCGGAAAAGAGTGTTAGACACTAGCCCCGAGTCGCCGGATAGGCTATGCTGGATGTATGAATCTGTTTCCTTTCAGTAACAAGTACATATTGTTGCGAACTGCAAACAGCCTTTTTTTCTTGATTAAAGCGAGTGAGATGACGAATGGTTAGTTCTATCAGGAAACGTGACGCACGCATTGTTCCTTTTGACGTGAACAAGATCGCTCAGGCAATCTTCCGTGCCGCCAGCAGTCAGGGAGGGAAGGATTATGTCCTTTCGCTCAAGATAGCCGCCGAAGTGCTGGAGCGCCTCAATGAGCAGTTCGAGGACGCCGTCCCCGATGTGGAACAGGTGCAGGATCTGGTAGAAAAAACCCTTATCAAGAGCGGCCATGCCCGCACCGCCAAGGCGTACATCCTGTACCGCCACCAGCGGACCAAGATCCGGGAAATGAACACCCGGCTCATGACCACCATCCGCGACCTCACCTTCAAGGACGCCAAGGACAACGATCTCAAGCGCGAGAACGCCAACATCGACGGCGACACCGCTATGGGCATGATGCTGCGTTACGGCAGCGAAAGTTCCAAGCAGTTCTACGAGATGTACATCCTCAACCCGAAGCACAGCCTCGCGCACAAGAACGGCGACATCCACATCCACGACCTTGATTTCCTGAGCCTGACCACCACCTGCTGCCAGATCGACATCAAGACGCTGTTCAAGGGCGGCTTCGGCACGGGCCACGGCTTCCTGCGCGAACCCAACGATATCCGCAGCTACAGCGCCCTTGCCTGCATCGCCATTCAAGCCAATCAGAACGACCAGCACGGCGGGCAGAGCATCCCGAATTTCGAATACGGCCTCGCCCCCGGCGTCGCCAAGACCTTCATCAAGGAACTGTGCCTGATCCTTGATCTCTACAATATGGAGAGCAAGGATGATGTAAAGGCCGGGCTGCGCGCCTACATTGAGGAAAACGAATCCATCCTCGATGAAAAGGGCCTCGCCTTCGTCCGGGAGATCCTCACTCAGCACGCCCCCGCCCTGAACATCGACTTCGCCGTCAAGAAGGCCCTTGAGTACACCGAGAAGGCCACGTATCAGGCGATGGAAGCGCTGGTGCACAACCTCAACACCATGCACTCCCGCGCCGGAGCGCAGATCCCTTTCAGCTCCATCAACTACGGGACCGACACCTCCCCCGAAGGCCGCATGGTCATCCGCAACGTGCTGCTGGCCACCGAAGCGGGCCTCGGCAACGGCGAGACGCCCATCTTCCCCATCCATATCTTCAAGGTGAAGGAAGGCGTCAACTTCCGGGAAGGCGAGCCCAACTATGATCTGTTCAAGCTTGCCTGCCGCGTGTCCGCCAAACGCCTGTTCCCGAACTTTTCCTTCATCGACGCGCCGTTCAACTTGGCCTACTACAAGCCCGGCCATCCCGAGACGGAAATCGCCTACATGGGCTGCCGCACGCGCGTTATGGCCAACATGAACGATCCGAGCCGTGAAATCGTCAACGGGCGCGGCAACCTGAGCTTTACGTCCATCAACCTGCCCCGCCTCGGCATCCTTGCGGATCACAACGTCGACGCCTTCTTCGCCGAGCTGGACAAGATGGTGGATCTGGTCTTCGAGCAGCTTCTTGAGCGCCTCGAAATCCAGTCGTGCAAGAAGTGCAAGAATTATCCCTTCCTGATGGGGCAGGGCATCTGGATCGATTCGGAACGGCTCGGCCCGGACGACGAAGTGCGCGAAGTGCTCAAGCACGGCACGCTGACCGTGGGGTTCATCGGCCTTGCGGAGTGCCTCAAGGCGCTGATCGGCAAGCATCACGGCGAGTCCGAGGAAGCGCAGGAGCTTGGCCTCAAGATTGTAGGCTTCATCCGCGAGAAGGCGGACAAGAAGGCCGCCGAGACGAAGCTCAATTTCTCGGTGATCGCAACCCCCGCCGAAGGGCTTTCCGGCAAGTTCGTACGTCTCGACCGCAAGCGTTTCGGCTCCATCGAAGGTATTACGGATAAGGACTACTACACCAATTCGTTCCACATCCCGGTCTATTACAGCATCAGCGCCTACAACAAGATCCGTCTTGAAGCGCCGTATCATGCGATGACCAACGGCGGGCACATCACCTATGTGGAAGTGGACGGCGATCCGGTGAACAACCTTGAGGCGTTCGAGGATCTCATCCGGGCCATGAAGGACATGGGCGTCGGCTACGGGTCCATCAACCATCCCGTGGACCGTGATCCCCTGTGCGGCTACACGGGCATCATCGGCGACGTGTGCCCCCGCTGCGGGCGTCACGACGGCGAAGGCGTCGATATCGAAGTATTGCGCAAGATCAAGGGCTACATCCGCGACGTGCGTTCTGAAGAGGAACGCCTCGAAGCCGAGGACAAGATGCCCAATATGGTGATTTAGATGAATATTGGGAAGGGGAACCCTTCTGAAGAAGGGCTTCCCCTTCCCAGCCCTCTCTCTTTCCCCTCCTAAGACTTTTGACTGGTGGGGAGGCCGCGCGGAGGGGGTTCGTTCCGGCTGTTGGAACGGGTGAGTTTTTCCATCCCCGTTCGCTAAGAGGAACGCCTTGGATCAATTCGTATAGCTCGGGGACAGCCCAGCTGGAGCGGTTGAACTGGGAATGCATTGAAGAGGCGCGTGAATGTCGTGCTGATGAGCAAGCAAAGTGCGGATGCCCGCATTTTCCGATATACCCATTATTGTTAAACCAAGTATTGGAGAACGGTTCGATGAACACTGAAAGCAAGAAAGTTTTGGTTGGCGAAGGCGTGAAGTTTGAACGTATCCGTCGCATTACCGGATACCTCGTCGGCACCGTGGATCGTTTCAACAACGCCAAACGCGCCGAAGTCGAAGATCGCGTGAAGCATTGCAAGATCGGCTGCTGCGGTAACTAGGGTTCTTTCGTTTTGAAGCTGAAAAAGCTGTGAACAGGGATCCAATAAGCGCAGAAGCCTTTGGGAAGGGAGGGAAAAGCGTGGGGGTGCTCCCCCCTTTCTTTAGAAAAGCTTTTCCCTCCCTTCCGCAATTCTCCCTCGTCTTGGCGAAGTCAGAGGTTTTGGTATGAGCGACGAAATACGCATATCCGGCATTGTCGAGGAGTCCATCGTAGATGGGCCGGGCTTGCGCTACGTCCTGTTTACGCAGGGCTGCCCGCACCATTGCAAGGGCTGCCATAACCCGACGACGCATCCTTTCGACGGCGGGCGCATGGTTTCACCCGACTGGGTGTTTGCGGACGTACGGAAAAACCCCATCGTGCGCGGGGTAACGTTCAGCGGCGGGGAACCGTTCGTACAGAGCGGAAAGCTTGCGCCGCTGGCAGAGCGCCTGCGCGCTGCGGGGTACAATCTGACGAGCTATACCGGGTATTTGTATGAGGAGCTGCTTGCGGACAGCCGGCATATGCCGTTGCTGCGCCAGCTGGATATCCTTGTGGACGGCCCCTTCATACTGGAGGAGAAGTCCTTGATCATCCGGTTCCGAGGGTCGCGCAACCAACGTATCATCGACGTGCCCCGCTCATTGGCGGAAGGCCGCGTGGTGCTCCACCCTGCTATGGATTGAGCAAAGCCCTCCTGAGATTTCGGGAGGGCTTTTTTTTATGTTTGGAAAGCCCTTCGGGGCGCGCGGACATCCTTGCTGGCGTAACTGGTATCTGTACGGATATACCGTTTATGCGGTAATCCGGGTGCGGAGAAGGGCTGCTCCATTGGTATGGGTGACGCGGTAGAAAATAAAGAAGACGGAACAGGCACGTCCCGTCTCCGGAGGATAGAAGGCAAGGCTTGCTGTGCGTGCCTGTTGAGTGCACATTGGCGGGGAGGGAACCTCCGGTGTTCCCCGTTGGTGGAGCTGTTGAGTCGCATTGACAGGAAATAAAGTATGTTCGAAGTGATGTTGATCGGCCTGCTTGTACTCGTGTTGATTTTGATCCCGTTGTGCATCGGTTTCGTGGCCATAGTCAGATGGATCATGCGCCGGACGCGCCGGGTTTCCGGACAGCCCCCGGTTACTGCGGCGGAGCCGTTGCCTCCTCCGGGGGCTACGGAGAAAGGGGTGGCCCGGACAGAATCCCTGACCGCCGAAGATACGTTCGCGTTCGAAACGTCTGGAGAGCAGGGGGCTCCTTCAGAAAAAGCCCGAGAACCTCAGTTGCCCGTGGAGGATGTTGTGGAGACGCCGCACAATACGGACAAGGCCGTGTTGCAGGATCAATTGAAGGATTCGATGATGTTTCGTTACGCCGTCGTAGCGGGCATCGCACTGTTGCTCCTGATTCCGCTGTTGATGGTGGAAAGCCTCGTAGGGGAACGCTCGTCGCTGTACCGTGAAGTGGTGGCGGACATCAGCCGGACATGGGGCGGGTTGCAGCAGCTTTCCGGCCCGTATCTGCTGGTCCCGTATACGGAGCGTGTGGAGCGGGAACGCGTCGTGCCCGTCGAGGGAGGCAAGGACAGGCTGGTACGCGAAACAAGGCTGGAGGCGAGCTATTTCGTCATCCTGCCGTCGCGTCTGTCTTTTGACGCCACGCTTGATCCAGAATCCCGCCGTAGGGGGATCTACAGGGCGCTGGTGTATACGTCCGAGATCGGTATTTCCGGGCAGTTTACATTGCCGTCCAGAGAGGCGCTGACCCGCATCGTCCCCGCGCTGGTTGATGTGGATTATGCCCGGTCTTTTGTAGTCACGGGCCTGAGCCACCCGAGTGCGCTCCGCGAGGCGAGCCCGTTCGTTTGGGCCGGTGTCCCGCACAGCGCCGAGCCGGGTACGCAGCCGTTCGAGAACCTTCCGTCCGGTTTCCGTGTTCCCATTGCCTTGAATGCGGGGCAAGGGACATTTGACTTTTCGCAGCGCCTGGCCTTGAGCGGCAGCGGCGGCATCCGGTTTGCGACGGCGGGCGAAACCACGGAAATCAAGGTGCGTTCGCCGTGGCCGCATCCAAGTTTTCAGGGGCAGGTGCTTCCGGCCTCTTATGAGACTTCGGACACGGGCTTCTCCGCGGTGTGGAGCGTGCCCTCATTGGCGCGCTCGTATCCGAACCTTGGCACGCTGCACACGTGGCCGAGGCATTTCACGGAGTTTGCCGTCGGCGTGGATCTGTACCAAGCCGGTACGCACTATAAGCTGGTGGAACGCTCGGTGAAGTACGGCGTGCTGTTCATCGGCCTGACCTTCCTTGCGTTCATTGTGTTTGAAATGGGTCTTGGGGCGCGGCTGCATCCGGTACAGTACGGCATCGTGGGGCTGTCGATGGTGGTGTTCTATCTGGTCCTGCTGTCGTTGTCCGAGCACCTGGCCTTTCTGACATCCTACCTTTCGGCGTCGGGATGCATTGTACTGATGGTGTCGTGCTATGTCGGTTTCGCCCTGCGGAATTATAAGGAAGGTATAGGGATAGGCGTATTGCTCGTGGCCCTGTACTCGTTGCTGTACACGATCCTGCAGATGGAGGATTATGCCCTGCTCATGGGCACGGCCCTGCTGCTCGTCATGCTTGCCGCCCTCATGGTGGTTTCCCGCAACCTTGCGAGGGGGAACAAGTAATATGGTATGAATGAGCTAAGGGCGGTATGCAGATCGTTTGAAACAATGATGCATTGAAAGAAGATGCCCGGCCTCAACATCATGTGATGACTCTCCCGGGGCTTCACGCTATGTCCAGAACATCCCTCTTGACGCATGTCGGGAGGGATGTTTTTGGATTTTGGCTCCTTTTTTGTGGGCAGGGCTCCGATTTCATCTTGTGCCACGGCCTAACCCCATGAGAGAGCACATTCCCATCGGTTTACCGTTTTCCAATATTGTTTTTCCGTCATGCTTCAATGATGTCCCATAGCCGTAAAGCCTTCTCTACCGCTTTTTGAGGCGTGAGATCTTTATCAGCACTGACAAAACGGCAAGCTGCGATAAAGACAGTCTCTTTCTTTTGGTTTTCCTCAATGCCGTAAAGCCGGATCTTTTCAGCGAGTTGGAGCGCATCTCCTGCCGCGTCGTTGAGTGAGAGCTCCGGGTAGTGGCAGGCGATTTCGCAAGCGCCGATCACGAGGCTTTTTTGTGGGATACCCATAGTTCCTCCTATAAAGAGCCTAGAGAGTTGTTTATCCTATTGTCATACCGTTTTCTTGTCATGGTATCTTTCTTTTGAAGAGAAGATATCCTGACATATATTTAAAAATCTATAATCATGGAAACATCGTTTGCGATAGCTAGTATAGAGTTGATAACCAACACATATAAAAAGATATTAACGATACAAGCTCTAATACGATGTGCAAAAGAGAATACTCCCAATGTATAAAAAAGAATGGACCTGATTGATCCTCGTGAAAGAGGGCATCCACTTCATTCACCTGTTGGGAGGAAAACAGCATGACGGATTTGGGGATGATGACGGGCAAGGCAGCACTTCGCCTCGCCAAGGAAGAAAGCGGCCTGACCAGAGATGAGATAGCGGAGCGCCTTGGCGTGTCACATTCAGTCACCAAGCGTTACTTCAATATAAACGATACGTATATGCCGAGCTTGGAAATGATTCCTCGATTGTGCTTGGCTTTGGGTAACGACATTTTGATGCGTTGGCTGGAGGCTCGTCTCCAAGGCGGAGAAAGCTTTTCGCGGGAGGAAATAGAGGAGGAGATGGTGCGTGCGGCGAATGCATTTGAAGAGTTGCGTATCCTCGTGAACGAAGACCCACCTCCTTCCGTGCGGGACATGCAGCACGCCGTCAACAGGCTGATTTTGGAATTGGGGTGCATTCAAGAGATATTGTCCGGGCATTCCTTGCACAGGAGCAGAGGGGCCTTGCCGTTATGCCCTTGGTGGAAGTTCTGGAAGAAATGACAAAAAAGGGACGTCCATAGCGTCCCTTTTTCTCCATCCCCCATTGATTGAACTCTGTTAAGGTGGCATCCCTTTACCTTATGAACAAGCTTATCGTGCGGGCCAGTTTGCTCTCTTCCATCACCAGCGGTGAAGGAGCGTCAGCGCTTTCCTCCGAAATAACGGACACACAGGATGGTCATGTCGTCCGAGGCGGTGTTGCCGTTGACATGGACGGACACATCGTCAAGCATATGCCGGAGCACACTGGCCGGTTCCCGTGATGGTGAGGAGGCGAGGGCACGGAACATCGCTTCGTTGGAATAGACGTCGCCTTCCGCGTTCATGGCCTCGTTCACCCCGTCGGTGTAGAGGAAGAGGGTTTCGCCGGGCCGGACCACGGTGCGAAGCAAGGTATAGTTCATGCCTTCCATCGCGCCGACCACAGGCCCGCTGATGCCTTTGAGCCATGCCACGCCGTCGTCGCCGAGCCGAAGCGGGGGATTGTGCCCGCCGTTGGCGTAGAGCAGTTCTCCGGTATCAAGATCGAGCACGCCGATAAACAGTGTGACGAACATGCACTTGGCGTTGTCGCGGGCGAGGTTTTCGTTGACCTCGGCCATGAGGTGCTCCGGCGAGGGGTGGGAACCCGCCCGAGATCGGATAAGGGTCAAGGTCATGCTCATGAACAATGAGGCGGGCACGCCCTTGTCGGACACGTCCCCAATGATGAAGCACAGGTGCCTGTCGTCGAGCATGAAAAAGTCATACAAGTCGCCGCCCACTTCCCGGGCCGGGACGAGGCTCGCCGCCAGTGAGAACCGCCCGGCGGCCACGTCCGGGGGCAGGGGCTTGGGCAGGAACCCCATTTGGATTTCGGTGGCGGCGCTGAGCTCACCTTCGAGGCGTTCGCGGCTGGACGTGGCCTCCATAAGCTCACGGACCCGTGACCGGAGGGTTTTATCCATGAACATCAGTGAATTGGCGAGGCTGGCAATCTCTCCTCCGTGTTTGCCGTCCGCGAGGGCGGCGAGCAGGGGCGTTGGCCGTGCGTCCTCCATGAAATCCTGTTCAGGGAGCTTGCGGGCGTAATCTCCGAGTTTCGCCAGCGGTGAGGTCAGCCGCGTGACCATAAGAAGCGCCACGGGCAGGATGAACAGCGTAGCGGCGAGGATGGCCGCGATGAGCAGAAACGAAAGCTGCTTGCCGGGCGCGCTGGCTTCGTCGGTGTAAACGACGCCTGTGACATACCAATCGAACGGCTTGACATGGCGCACGAAAAGCAGGGCGTCACGGGACGGCGCGCGCTTGATCAAGGACTGGATCGATGCTTCAACAGGATTTTCCGGTGTTTTCGAAGCATTGCGGATATCGGCGATAAGAGTGTTGCCTGTTTTGGGATTGATGCCGGAGAGGGTGGTGTTCATGCCTTCCGGCCCGATTACCGGGATACCTTTGGAGTCCGTGACGAACAGAAAACCCGAAGGCCCTATCCGTTGTTTTCCGAATTCGTTTTGGAGCTCCCGGATGCTGTCTTCCTTGAGCCGCTGCTGATGCTCGTCGAGCTTGTCGATGTTGGCCCACAGGCCCACGAGCAGCCCTCCCTCTCCGGGAAGGTACAGGTGCGTTCCGTACAGCCGCTGCTTTTTGCCCCCGGCGTCCCACTGGACGAAACAGGTTGCGGGGAGGCCTTTTTCCGCGAGGGCTCGCATGGTGGGGCCCACGGGCCGGTCTTTGATGTCGCGGAGGAGGTAGGGGTTGTCGTCTTTCTCCAGATCGCCGCGCACGAGTTTGATCTCGCCGCTGGGGTCGATCGCCATGAGGCTGATCCCCTCGGGCAAGGGGAAATTTTGCATGATCTTAAAGCGCTCAGATGGATCATGCACCAGCGTGGTGATGAGTTTCGCCAGCCAGCTGAGGTTATGCTGGAGCGCGACGGCCTGATCCGCTTTGCTGCGGAACAGGATCTGGTAGCGATCCATCACGTTGAATGTCGCAAGGGCAACGGTATTCACACTGCTCCGGCGCTGCTCCTCCAGCATGGTTCTTTTCACGCTATACATGGAGAACAGGCCCACTCCGACAGCGAGCAGGATCAGCGACCCGGCGACGAGCAGTACCAATTTGTTCTTTGTGGACAGGATCATCGTTCGTCTCAGGGCTGGTTGCCACGGGCGCGCGCCCGCCTCGCCGGGTCGCCCCGATCCGGCGTTCTTTGTCTAACATCCTTTTCTTCGGGAAGGAATACGCGTTGCGCTCCTGGAAAGGAAACCCCGCTCATTTTCCGTTCCACGCCAATGCATGGAAAAGGCCGCATCCAAAAACACGGGCTCCGGAACACATTGGAATCTATTGTCCCTGCACACAAGTGTCAAACAGTGATGATTCCCTGTCCGGCGTTTTGGAATCCCGTGTCCGTTTTTTCCGTCTTGCTCTTCTTCCTTTTCCCTTTCGCTGCCGGATGGTTGGGGAAAACAGGGCTAAGGAAATCGGGCGATTCCCGTCTTTCAGGAACATTTCGGCCTTATCGGTAGAGCTGTTGCGCCGCAGGGGAATCTGTGGCACCACCGGAACCCGTTCCGAAAGAGACGCAGGAGCAGCCGGGAGTCCGATGTCCGGCCCTCCCGGGAGACGGCCCCGGAAGGGCCTGTCCCGGCGCATTAATGAAACGCCGCCATCGCAGCAGGAAGGAATGGCGTGGACGCATGGCTCGACTGGATCGGTTTTCTGGGTATTGCCCTTGTCGCAGGATGGTTCTTTTTCCGCAAACAGATGGCGGAAAACGAACTTACGGAGAGGGAAGAGGATGTACGGAAGAACGCTCCGCTTTTCTCCTCGGGCGAGGGGCTTTGCGGGCAGGAAGGGGATGACGGTGATGGCGGTGATGGCGATGGAGATGGGGATGGGGACGACTGAGCCCCGGCAGGCTTCGGCGGATCGCTGCGCGGCCCAACCAGGAAGTTTTCTTGAGTCAACAGAGTAGGGAGCGTCCTGCATCCCTCAACATAACGAAGGCCCTCCCGGATACAGTCCGGGAGGGCCTTCGCGGTATTTTGCACGTCAGAAATCGCTATTCGCGCTCAAGCCCTTTCACGTCGATGCGGTATTTGCGGATCTTCGACCAGAGGGTACTCGGATTGAGGCCGAGGAGTTCGGCAGCGCCGTCCTGTCCGGAGATTTTGCCGTTGGTGCGGTTGAGCGCCTTGATGATATAATTGACGGTGACCTCGTTGAATGTCTGAAATGGTTCCGCATTGTCCTTGTTCCGCTTGCTGTTCGGCTCCTGCTTGCTCTTTGGGGACGGGAGGTCAAAAGCGCGGTCGGAAGAATTTTCGGAAAGGATGTTCAGAAAATTATCGATAAAGACAGGCTGGAGGCAGGAACAGATATCGAGATGTTCTTGCGTATAGTTGTCCACACCCATCGATAGCACAACCATCGTAACGCTCGTTTCCCTCAGCATGTTAAACTTCAAGGGAATGTACACAGCCGATGTATCCGTCTTGTAGACAGAGCGGTGCACGTCGGCGTACGCACAGGTTTCGTGCCCGGTAAAGATTTTCAGATTGCAGGCGCCTTCGCTGAAAAAGTGTTTTTCAGTCCTCAACCGGGTCATGCTTTCCGGAGAAATGGCGAAGTGGTCGCTGATATTGATGGCGGGTGTTTTGTTACATTCGGCCAGTTTTGTAATGGAACCTTCCACTGATCGGAAAATGAACAAGGAGGAAACGGGCATCATCATAGAGAGGAATACCGCCGCCCTCTTCACGAAGAAGTCCAAAGACGCATCGGACAAAACAGAATTAATGAACTTTTTGAAGATTTCTTCAGGCGAGTACCTCATGGCTCAACCTCTTCCCCTATGCGCTATGTGTATTTCCTCCATTATAAGGTAACCAGTTTGAATGAAGGTAGAAATACGTTTTTTACCCGTCTGGTCGCGTTCCGGAAGGGAACGATGGAGGAGAAAGATTATTCTTTTCGTTTTATAATAGACGGAAAAGAAAAACCATCTTTTTTCGTTTTTGTTTTATAAAGCGATATAGGAGGACTATTCTCTTTATAGAGGCATATACAACGTCATAGCGTCGGATAGTTACTTGTTTGCCTTTGTAAAATGATTTTATGTAGAGAAAAACCGTTATTTTAACGTGTATTCTTTTTCGGAAATCATGTTTTTCTATTTTATTATAATAATAAGATTATTTCATCTGCATTGACAAAAACAAGCAGGGAAGGGGCAAAGGCCGAAGCCTTTGCAAAGGCAAAAAACGATGTGCGAGGCAGTGTTTTTTTCATTCATATTTTGAGAGCCCCTGCCTCTTGGAGCATGTGTTTCTAGAGGGTTATTTCAGCGGTACGGTGGAATTACATGGGGAGTTTGCCAAATCAGCAACGGCCGCTTTCCCGCGTTCATGTTTGTGTACCCGGGGAGATGTTTTCAGCCGGGAGTGTGAAACCGCGCGATCTCGATCGTGCTCCGCAAAGATGTAAAAAAACATCAACTCGCCATAAATCGAGTAAAAAATCGCAAAAAATGCCATGTAAAGTCTTAACGCGTGTATTGATACTTTACATGGCATTTTTATGGTGGGAAAAGAAGTATCCCGTTTTGAGAGGTACAGAGCAAAAGCCGGTTGATCCGAAGATCAACCGGCTTTGTTTTCAGCGCCGGAAGCGCGGGGTTTCTGAATGACTTGCCGGAAGGCGCGGAACGCGTCCCTCAGCGGCGGTTCACTCCATGGGAGGGTTTACGGCAGCATCCACTGCCAAACGGTGGCCTGAAGATAGGTCAACACGCAGATGAACAGGGTCATGGCGATGCTGTGCCCGAGGGCGAAGCGGAAGAGGTTGCCTTCCTGCCCGATCATACCGGTGGCGGCGGTGGCCACGCTGATGGACTGGGGCGAAATCATCTTGCCGGTGACGCCGCCGGAGGAGTTCACGGCTACGGCGAGTTCGGGGGGCATACCCACGGCCTGCGCGGTGGAGCGCTGCATACCGCAGAAGAGGGCGTTCGACGAGGTGTCGGAGCCGGTCAGGAACACGCCGAGCCAGCCGAGGATCGGGGCGAAGAACGGGAACAGGCTGCCGGTCTTGGTAAAGCCGATGCCGAGGGTCGTGCTCATGCCGGAGTAGTTCATGAGGAAGGCCAAACCGAGGATGGTGGCGATGGTCAGGACGGGGAAACGGAGCTGGTAAATCGTGGAGAAGAAGCAGGCCACGGCCTTGCCGAAGCTGTACTTGGGCATGAAGGGCACGGCGAAGAAGCCGGACAGCAGGATGGCGGTTCCGCCCGCGGAGAGCCAGCCGAATTTGAAGAATGCGGCATAGGGGGTTTCGGCGGGCACGACGGGCACGGTGCGGCTGACCATGCCGTCAAGCATGGGCCAAGCGAAGCCCTTGGTGGCGATGCTGCCGCTGATGCCGTCGAGGAACGCCTTGAACTGCGGCAGGCCCCAGAAGAACACCATGACTGCTAGGATGATGAACGGTATCCATGCGCGGATGACTTCACCGAAGGAGTAGCCCTTGCCGGTCAGCACGGTGGGCTTTTCGCCCTCGAAGCGCCAGATGGTGGCGGGCTTCCAGAAGCGGAGCAGGATCACGAGGCCGACGAGGGTGATGATGGCGGACATGATGTCCGGCAGAGTCGGGCCGTGATAGTTCGAGAACACGAACTGCGAAATGGCGAAGCAGAGGCCGGCCACGAGGATGGCGGGCAGGACTTCCATGCTGCGCTTGAAGCCGCACATGGTTACGCACAGCCACAGCGGCACGATCACGGACAGGAAGGGAAGCTGGCGGCCTACGATGGCGCTGATGAGGTTGGGATCAAAGCCGGACACCTGCCCGGCCACGATGACCGGGACGCCGATGGCGCCGAAGGCGACCGGGGCGGTGTTGGCGATGAGGCACAGCCCGGCGGCGTACAGCGGGTTGAACCCGATGCCCGCGAGCATGGCTGCGGTGATGGCTACGGGAGTGCCGAAACCGGCGGTACCTTCAAGGAAGGCGCCGAAGGCGAAGGCGATGAACAGCGCCTGAAGCCTGCGGTCATCGGTGAGCCGGGCCAGCGAATCCTTGATGATCTCGAATTCGCCCGATTCCACGGTCATGTTGTACACCCACACCGCCGTAATGACGATCCAGACGATGGGGAACAAGCCGTTCGCCATACCGTAGGCGACGGAACTCACCGCGGTGCCGAAAGGCATCCCCCACAGAGCCACGGCCAGCACAAACGCCACGGCCAAGCCCACAATGGCGGCCACATGGCCTTTTGCGCGACGTATCGCCAGCATGTAGAAAAGTACCATCAAAGGAATAGCCGCAGAAAGTGCAGAGAGTACCACGCTCCCCGCCGGATCATAGACCTGTGTCCACGCCATACAAACAATCCCCCGCTGCACTAAACGTTCAAGAAATGCATCCGTGATATCAAAAGTCGTCATATCCCAGATGCCAGTACGGAATAAAACCTATAGAAAACTTTCATTGAGAAAAAATAAGGGTTGTGTCAATGCATTTTTATTCATTGAATAAACAATCTGCGGAGTGCTGAAATGCATTTTCTGTTTTTCTTGATGCAGTGTCTGTTTTCAAGGCATCATGACAAAATGGAATAATCCTTTTTACTCCTTAATGTCGACATTGTAACTTGTACAGAAGAGGATATATACGCAAAGGATGGGCGATCATGCAGATTGTCCAAGCGTTGCGCGGGCGGCAGGCCCTCGTGAGCCCATGCTTTTCCGGTATCGGCAGGAATGGGAGGGTGTAATTTCGCCGGGCATGGCGGAATCCCTTTCTTGATGATTCCCGTTTTTTCCCACTTCCGGCAGGTTCCTTTGCCTTGGGGATGGGGAGAAGATCAAATGCCGCTGAAGCGGCCTGACGGACGTTGGATTATTATAAAGATTAATGTAATTAATGAGTTGCCATTGTTCGTATCCGCTGGCGGCAGTGCGCCAGAGCTCATGGGTGCTTTCTCGGAGACGACGGGGCACCTTCTTTTTTACAGTACGGGATGCCTCATAAACCCGAACGTGCCAGCCCGCATCATGAACGGAAGGAATGGGTATTGTACGGAAAAGGAATGGGGCGGCATTATTGCGAATAACAGGACATGCCGGCATTCCTCTCCGCCTCAAGTGCACGGGAGATGGTGGCCTTGCTTGCCGGGATGAGGGCAAGAATATTTTTTTGGAGGGCTCCCGCCCCATAGAGTGTTTCCCTCATTCAAAGGGATGAAAGGTTCCTTGCGTTTTTCCTCGGTTTCCCCAAAATGGTTTTCCACATTCCGTGCGAAAGAAGAAAACCTTAACCTGTTGGCAACGGAGTAGAGGACGCTCGTATTGCAGAGCGTTTCCTTTGCGAAGCGTATATCCCATTCGGCGGGGAAGGTTCTTCGCGGCGGTCATGACGTGTTGCCTGTTCCGGGCGCAGCTTTCTTGAAGGAAGAGGCTGTCGGCTTATCCGTGTTGCCTTCCGGAAGAGACGGGCTTTGAGGCTCCCGGTTGCGCCGGGACGAAGGGGCGGTTTTTGAGCTGAAAAAGGTGGCGTCTTTTGGAAAGGCGTCTATGCCGGACCTTCCGGTGTCCCGTCCGGATCGGCCTCTGCGCCGGAGGCCGTCATGCGAGCCTTTCGCTTGCCAGCGCTTCCTCGCCGCCGGGGAGGAGCTTGAGCCACGCCTGCGCGGCGGAGGACAGGACGGCCCCGCGCCTCCAGACGAAGGCGGCGCGCCAACGGAGTTCCTCTTCGTCGAGAAGGGCGATGTGGATGTTGGGGAGTTCCCGCCGTTCGAGTTCGAGGCGGGGGAGGAGGGCGACGCCGATGCCCGTCGCCACAAGGGTCATGATGAAATCAAGCTGGCCGCTGCGCAGGCACTCATTGAGCTTCAGCCCGCGCTGGCGGCAGACGGCCTTGATGCGGTCGTTGAGCAGGAAGCCCTGCTCGAAGCCGATGAAGGCGTTGTCTGCCAGTTCATCCATTTTGAGGCGTTTGCGATCGGCGAGGGGATGATCCGGGGGCATGATGACCATGAGCGGTTCGTCCCGAATCTGGAGCCACGAAAAATTCGGCGGGACGGGGAGAAGGGTGACGGCAAGATCGAGATCCCCCGAAAGCACCATCGGTTCCAGCGAGGCGCAGCCCTGTTCCTGAAGCGAGATGTTGATGCCGGGGTAAAGCTGGCGGTATTTGGAGAGCAGATCCGCGAACAGGATGCCGCTGGCGACCGGGGGAAAACCAATGCGGAGCACGCCTTTTTCGAGCTTGTGCAGGGCGGCGACGTCGGCTTCGAGCGCCTCGAATTCTTGAAGGATGTTGAGGGCCCGGCGATAAACGATTTCTCCCTCGACGGTCAGCCTGACGCCGTTGTTGGCCCGCTCGAAGATGCGGACGCCAAGGCGATCCTCCACGGCCTGAACGGCTTTGCTCACCGTGGGCTGCACGGCGTGTACAGTCTGGGCGGCACGGGAAAAACCTCCCTGCCGGGCCACTTCCACCAGTATTTGCAACGTGCGGATATTCAGCATCTATTCTTTCCGTGCATAGTGTTGATGAGCGTTTTTCATTTCACAGGGAAAACCTTTTGGCCTATACCACCCCCATGAGCTTCCGGCATTTCCAATTTCCTGTTTTTCTGGGGAATTTGGCTGCACGCCGTTCCTGTGGCCCGGCGTCCGGCAATGGTTTCCTGCGTCTACGGACGCATGTGGAACCTTTTCATGCCTGACAGTTCGACATGGTTTTCGTGTCCGGCACCGAGACAAATCCGGCGAAGCCTTCATGAGGTTGTAGCCGGGTCGGAGTACATCGGGCTCCCTGCTTTTCAGGGATTCCTTTACCTTGGGCGGCTTGCCGCCCTTTTTCTTTTGGGCCGGACGGAAAGGCGGACAGTGCCGCCTCGCCTATGAGACGTGAAATGCTAGCTATTCCCTTCCTTCATGGCATTCTTTCCAGCGTTGCGTGAGCAGGGCGGAGGCTTCCGCTTGTGTTTGCGGGTCGCGCATTCCGTGCATGGCGAAGACGCCCCACGGGAGCGATGCGCAGTCGGCAGACGCCGCGTTTGCGATTTTCCGCATCAGCCCGTCCCGAAGCCCGTCGTCCCGGATAAGCACGGCTGCTGTGCATGAAGCGTCAAACCGTTTGTTTTCAGCAGTGGTTAGGACGATCTCCCCGAGCCGCCCGTCCTTATCCGCCTGCGTGGAAAATCCGCTTGCGGCGGAGGCGATGCGGGCTTTCCATGATTGCCCTTCGGGGTCGGACTCCAGATCGATCCTGATACCTTTGGCTTCGTTGAGCAGCGCTTGGGGGACGGCGGGCGGTTCGGGAGCGTGTGCCCGAAAAAGCGCCGCCACAGCGACGATGGAGAGGATAACCCCGCAAAACAATAATGGTATTTTCCAGCCTGTGGCCCGGTTGTCGGTCACGTCGTCTTCCTCGCATGGATAATCCGGGGCGGGAGCCTGAAAACGAACCCACGCCTTTTCATAGTTTTTTGCCCCCTTTCACCCTTGTCGGCAAGCGGATGCGAAAACGGTTTACTCCATGAAAAGGGTGGTAATCAAGCAGGATAAAATAGATATTCCATTTTGGAATGATTCCGATAGAAAATATTCATTTCTCGATCACCCCCCGTTCGGCGTAGAGAACAACACGTCAACAGGAGCCATACGCCCCGCAACAGCTAGGCATTGCAGGAAAATGCCGTCGATCAGGCATGTGGGGCGCACTCCGCAAGCCTTATCAGGGGGAAACGTATGCCTTGGGTTCAACAGTATGCGCCGGTGGGCGGCGTGGTCGCTTCGGCGTGCCTCGCGGCGATTCCGCTCATCATCCTCTTCTACATGCTGGCCGTCAGGAAGGCCAAGGGCCATGTCGCGGCTGCGGCGGGCCTCATCGGCGCGTTGATCGTCGCGGTAGCCGTGTGGAATATGCCGGTTTCGTTGGCGATCAGTTCCACGCTCAACGGCGCTGCCTTCGGGCTGTTCCCCATCGTCTGGATCGTGATCACGGCGGTGTGGGTGTACAACATGACTGTGGAATCGGGCGAATTCGAGATCATCAAGGATTCGCTGGCCCGGCTCACCGATGACCGCAGGCTTCAGGCGCTGTTCATCGCCTATGCCTTCAGCTGCTTCATCGAAGGGACGGCGGGCTTCGGCACGCCGGTCGCCATTGCCGCCGCCATGCTGGTGGGGCTCGGCTTCACCCCGCTGTGGGGCGCGGGCATCGCGCTCATCGCCAACACCGCTCCTGTCGCTTTCGGCGCCATCGGCGTGCCGCTCATCGTGGCGGCCTCCGTGTCCGGCCTTGATCAGATGACCGTAAGCGCCATTGCGGGCCGTCAGCTTCCCATCCTCGCCCTCATCGTGCCCCTCTGGGTATGCGTGACCATGTGCGGCTTCAAGCGCAGCCTCGAAGTCCTGCCCGCCATCATCGTGGGCGGCGTGTGCTTCGCCGGGGCGCAGTTCCTGCTCGCCAACTATCACGGCCCGACTCTGCCCGACATCGGCTCGGCCATCGCCACCATTGTGGGCCTTGTGCTGCTGCTCAAGGTCTGGAAGCCTTCGCGCACGTTCCGGTTCGAGGGTGAGCCTGAATCCAACCTCAGCGGCTCAGGCTATCCGGCTTCGGTCGTGCTCCGGGCGTGGGGACCCTATATCGTGCTGGCGGTATTCGTGTTCTTCTGGGGCCTGCCGCAGTTCAAGAATATCCTGAACGCCGTTCCCGGCGCGAATCTCAGTTTCGGCTGGCCCGGCCTGCATGGGGAAGTCATGAAGACCGCGCCCATCGTGGCGCAGGACGCCGTTTACGGCGCGACGTTCGCGTTCAACTGGCTGTCCGCCGGCGGTACGGCCATCCTGCTTTCCGGCCTCGTCTCCGTGCCCATGATGCCGAACTACGGTTTCGGCAAGGCCATCGCCTGCTTCATGCGCACGCTGCGTCAGCTGACCTTCCCGATCGTGACCATCGCCATGATCCTTGGCCTCGCCTACCTGATGAACTATTCCGGCATGAGTTCCACGCTCGGCCTTGCCTTCACGCACACGGGGAGCCTGTTCCCGTTCTTCTCGCCGTTGCTTGGTTGGCTCGGCGTGTTCCTGACCGGGTCGGACACCTCCTCGTGCGCCCTGTTCGGCGGGATGCAGAAGGATACCGCCACGGCGGTGGGCATGTCCCCCGAGCTTGCCGTGGCCGCCAACGCTTCCGGCGGCGTTACCGCGAAGATGATTTCGCCGCAATCCCTGTCCGTAGCCACCGCCGCGACCAACATGGTCGGGCAGGAAGGCAACCTGTTCCGCTTCACCATCGGGCACAGCATCGCCATGACCCTCGTGCTCTGCGTGTTGACCTACCTTCAGGCCGGGCCCTTGAGCTTCATGCTGCCGTAGGGAGTGACTGGGAAGATTGATAAAGATTGGGGAGGAGGGACCCTTCTGAAGAAGGGATTCCTCCTCCCCTCCCCAAACCCCGCCCTCCACCTCAGACTTTTATAAAGTGGGGAGGCGGCGCGGAGGAAGTCCCTGTCGTATGAAAGGAAAAGAGCCGGTTGATCAGTGAGATTGACTGGCTCTTTTTTTGTGGGGCAGTTTAGTTGAGGGGTTTTGTGCTCACGGAACGGCAAGTTGCATCGGTGGATTGTAAAAAGATAACTCATTAAAATAGATAGACGCTCGCCTCTGCGCCACAGGGAAAGATCGGAACAGGGATTCGATAAAGTTGAAAGTCTTGGGAGAGAGGAGGGCGTTCGGGGGAGGGGACCTTTCTCCAGAAAGGTCCCCTCCCCCGAGTCTTCCCCCTAGAATTGCCTGATATTCGATTTGATCATATCCATCGTGGCGCTGAAACGGCCCATGAGGGCGAGCTTGCCGAGGCCGAGGGCAAGCCCTTTGGCTTCTCCGGCGGTGATGGTGGGAGGCAGGGGGATGGCGGCGGGATCGGTGAGCGCGTCGACGAGCACGGGGCCGGGCGTGGCGAGGGCGGCCTTGATGACGGGTTCCACGTCCGCGCCTTTTTCGATGCGGAATCCCTTCATGCCGATGACTTCGGCCATGCGGGCGAAATCGGGGTTTTTCATGTCCGTCTGGAATTCGGGATACCCGGCTGTCCGCATCTCAAGATTGATGAACCCGAGCGCGCCGTTGTTGTAGACGATGACTTTGATCGGCAAGTTGTACTGCACAAGCGTCAGCAGTTCGCCCATGAGCATGGTCATGCCGCCGTCGCCGCAGAGCGCGATGACCTGCCGTTCGGGATAGAGCAGTTGCGCGCCGATGGACATGGGCAGGGCGCAGGCCATGGAGCCGTGGTTGAACGAGCCGATGATGTTCCGGCCCACCTTGGCGGTGATGTAGCGGGCGGCCCAGACGTCGTTGAGGCCGGTATCCACGGTGAAGACGGCTTCGTCGGAGGCGTTGGCGTCGATGGCCGACGTAAGATGCTCGGGATGCGGCCTGCCTTCTGAGGAAACATGCTCGACGTAGGCGTTGAGGTGTTCCCGGGATTTCTTGAGATTGGCAATGGCCTCGTCAAGATGCCTGCTGTCATCCCGGGGTTCCACGAAGGGGAGCAGGGCACGCAGGGTCTGGGCGACGTCCCCGACGACCCCGAGGTCGATGCGGGTCCGCCCGCCGAGGTGCTCGCCCCGGATGTCGAGTTGGATGATGCGCGGTTTCTTGGGATACCACGCGGAATAGGGCATGTCCGTGCCGAGCAGGATAAGCAGATCGCAGTGTTCCATCGCCTCATACGCGCCGCCGAATCCGATGAGGCCGGTCATGCCCACGTCGAAGGGATTGTCCGGCTCGATCCATTGCTTGCCGCGCCATGCGTGCCCGATGGGGGCCTTGAGCTTGTCCGCGAGGGCCATGACTTCCTTGCGGGCGTTGCGGCATCCGGACCCGCAATAAAGCGTCACCTTGCGCGCGTCGTTGATCTCGTCGGCAAGGAGCTGGATGTCATGGGCGTTGGCTGCCGGGGCGGGAGGCGGCGGGATGACGCCGTGTGAGGGTTCCTCGTCCATAGGCATGGCGGCGACGTCGCCGGGCAGGGCGATCACGCTTACCCCGCGTTTGCTCACGGCGGTCTGCATGGCCCGGCGCAGCACATGCGGCATCTGGGAAGGCGAGGAAATAAGTTCGTTGCAGTGGCTGCATTCGTTGAACAGCTGATCGGGGTGCGTTTCCTGAAAATAGCGCGTCCCGATGGCGGAGCCGGGGATATGCGAGGCTATGGCGATGACCGGGGCATAGCTCCGGTTGGCGTCGTACAGGCCGTTGATGAGGTGGACGTGCCCTGGGCCGCTCGTCCCCGCGCAGGCCGCGAGTTTTTCGGAAAGCTGGGCTTCGGCTCCGGCGGCGAAGGCGGCCGTTTCCTCATGCCGCACATGGATGAACCGGATGCGCCCGTCACGGCGGAGCGCGTCGGATACGGGGTTGAGGCTGTCGCCTACCAGCCCGTACAGCCGCGTGACGCCCGCTTCGGCCAGTTCGTCCACAAGTACTTCCGCTACGGTTCGCTTCGACATTGGGATGCCTCCAGAGGAAAGGATTCGGCTTCCGGGGAAGCCTTTCCGGAATCGTAGAGGAAATCCGATGGGCGAAGCCATGATTACCCGCTGGCGTGAGAATCGTTTGGGAGGTCGGGGGAGCGCGACGTGCCGGGGGAGGGGAACCTTTCTTCAGAAAGGTTCCCCTCCCCCGGCCCCCCACCCTTCCCAAGGCTTTTAACTGGTGGGGAGGTGGCGCGGAGGGAGTTCGTTCCAGCAAAAATTTGAAAAAATTCCTTTACGCCGTACGAAAGAACGTTTTTTTCGTAACTGCCATATCCATCAAACGTTTGCTTCGGCGACAAGCCGCTGGAGCAAACACGCTGCCGGGGCTAGGGGCGGAGTCACGTTACATTTTGTCGGGGCCTTTTTTTCCGGGGAAAAGATGCGGGCGCTTCTTCCAAATGTAGTCGATGTGCTGATGCATGGCGCGGCGGGCTTTGGCTGGAGAGCCGGATTTGATGGCTTCGAGCACTTTCCAGTGTTCAAGGCGATCTTCATCGGGGAGGATGACGAAATTCAACTCGCGCTGTTTTTTGAACTGTTCCTGAAATTCTGCCAGCATATGGATGAGAATGGGGTTTTTCGAGAGGGCGGTGACGCCGTTGTGGAACCGGGTGTGAATGTCTTTGAGGGAAAGGCCTTCCTGTTTCAGGATGCTTTCAAGTTCGGCGATCTCTTCCGGGGTGGCCCGTTCGGTGGCCCAGTAGGCGGCCTGCCCTTCGAGGAGCTTCCGCATTTCGAGGATCTGGGTGTAATCCGTGCTGCTGAGCAGATCCACGGCAGGGGAGGGCGCTTCGGAAGGGATCTCCTTGACGAAGGTCCCGACGCCGGAACGTGACTCGACGACGCCGGAATAGGCCAGTGCTTTCAGGACTTCGCGGATGCAGGTACGGCTGACCTGAAACATCTCGGCCAGCGCGATTTCCCCGGGCAGTTTGCTGCCGGGTTTCCACTGCCCGCTCTGGATGGCGGCGGTGATCTGCTGCATGACCTCGCTGTGGAGGTTGACTCTGCTTATAGGCTTGAAGGGGTTGGTCACAGGGGCTCCTGAAAGCGTGCTCGATTATCGTCTTTTGTTTACGCAATGCATGATGAGAATGCTCGTGAGTAACGCCCCGAGCGCGGCAATGCAATACCCGGAGGCGATTCCGAGCGGCTCCAGACAGACGGCGATGATGGTGATGAAGCAGGATGTGCCGAAAAACCCCGCGAGCAGTCCCCTGATCGTCAGCACGGCGGCGCGCGCCCCGAAGGAAAGGTGCGCGAAGGGGGTCAGGATGGAGCTGATGATGGGGAAGGTGAGCAGAATGCCGCTCCATTGCTCGCCCACGACGCCCGCAAGCTCGGTCAGGATGAGGACGCTGAGGCCCCCGCAGAACATCTGGACCGGAAGCCTCCACGGGGGTTGGACCCGGCGCATGTCCGCCGTTCCGGGGATGTCGGGAAGAAGCCGCAGGCAGGCCGCCGGGACCGCGATGCTGAGGCAGACCGCTACGGGCAGTCCGCAGGAAACCCGCGTGAACAGGAAGGCGCAGAGGAGAAAGGCGAGCAGGGCGAGGGCGAGGGAGCCCGCCCAGCCGAAACGCCGGGCGCTGTGGGCGTAGGCGAGGCAGTAGCAGCAGGACGCCACGGCTCCGAGCAGGGACGAGGCGGCGGCCGATGCTGCGAATGGGGTTCCGTACTGTACTGCGATGAACAGGGACGCCGGGCCGGAAATGAAGGGAAGCCCGGCGAGCCCGCCGCCGATGACGGGGCCCCAGCGACGGGCCGCCAGCGTGGAGGCCCAGATGAGCGCGGGCGTGGTGAAGAGTTTGATGAGAAGAAAAAGCATCCTGCATCCCTGATCCGGTGGGCGTTTGTCGGCACAATATGTATGACAGCATACAGCTTGAAGAGCGCATTGTCCAACGGATTTCTTTTTGGATCGGTGTTTGGATTATTGGAATGTGTCGTTATAACACCGCGTTACAAAAAGTGAAAAAATATTTTTTTCAGAATGTTGCCGGCAAAGCCGCGATCCCTGCTGACAAAGGGCGTTTTTATCTGTAAGCTGTCAGACAGCATACGCCTATCAGGAACATTTTCACAGGGACAAGGAGAAGCGATCGTGGAAGTGCCCAAGAAACCCAAGCCTTTCTCCGTGCTGGACAAGGTGCTTGACTGGATCAATGTCTTCAGCCTGTTGAGCGTGGCCGTGCTCATGTTCGTTCAGGTCATCCTCCGGTATGTGTTGAAGATGCCGCTCATGGGCATCGAAGAGTTGTGCTATTTCCCGACGGTCTGGCTGTACCTCTTCGCCGCCGTCAAGGCTTCCTCCGAGCGGGGCCAGCTTGTGGCCCGCGTCCTCGAAATTTTCTGCAAGCGGCAACGCTCGATCTTTCTGCTCCGGGGCATCGCGGCGTTCGCTTCAAGCGCCATCCTGTTGTGGCTCACATGGTGGGGCTACGATTACCTGAAGTACGCGCTCAGGCTCCAGAAGGAAACGGCCTCCCTCTATCTTCCCTGGATTTACGCTGAAGCGGCGGTGTTCGTGTCCATGTTCCTCATGACGCTGTATACGCTGCTCGAACTGCGCGACATGATCACGCTCTACAGGACCACCCCGGCCTCCCTGCCCGTGGAAAAGGAAGGAGACTAGCATGGAACCCGTTACGCTTGCCGTTGTTTCCCTCGCCGTTTTGATGCTCCTCCTTTCCTTCGGCGTCCCCATCGTCTTCTGTTTCAGCGGCGCGCTCGCCTTCATGAGCATCGTGGGCGGCGTCACCATGAAAGGCATGATGATGTGGGGCCTCCAGCAGATCCTGAGCCCCACGCTTCTGTGCATCCCGCTGTTCATCTATGCCGGGTCGCTCATGAGCGAGAGCGGCATCGCCAAATACCTGCTCGAATTCGTCGATGTGTTCGTCGGGCGCATCCGGGGCGGGCTCGGTTTCGTCGCCACCCTCACCTGCGCCATCCTCGGCGCGATTTCGGGCAGTACCTTTACCGGGCTCGCCGCCACCGGCAACATGCTGATCCCCGAAATGGTCAGCCGGGGCTATCCCCGCGCCTTCGCCACCGCGCTCATCACCTGTTCCTCCATCCTCGGCGTGCTCATTCCTCCGAGCACGCCCATGATCATCTTCGGCTGGGTGACGGGCACCAACGTGCTCGCCTGCTTCCTGTCCACGGTGGGCCCCGGCATCGTCACCATCATCATCTTCTGCGGCATCAATTTCGTGCTGAGCCGCCGCTTCGACCTCAAGCTCATGCCCCAGCTCTCCAAAACGGAAAAGCGCAGGCAGATCGCCGTGCGCGGCTGGAAGGCGCTCCCGGCGCTCATCATGCCCGTGCTCATACTCGGCGGCATCTATTCCGGGGCCATGACCCCCACCGAAGCCGCCGCCGTAGCCGTAATTTACGCGCTGCCGGTCGGGTTCTTCGTCTACAGGGGCCTGAACCTGCGCAATGCCTTCGGCTGCACCAAAGATTCCGCCGTGTCCGTGGGCAGCATCATGATCATGATTTTTTGCAGCATGATGCTGAGCCAGACCTATGTGGTGCTGCAGATCCCGCAGGCCATCGTGGAAAGCGTATTCAGCATCACGGACAACAGTTTCCTCATCCTGCTGCTCATCAACCTCATCCTGCTGTTCGTGGGCATGATCGTGAACGACACCACGGGGATCATCCTCGTGGCCCCGCTGCTGCTGCCCCTCGCCAAGGCCATCGGCCTCGACCCCATCCAGTACGCGGCCATCTTCGGCGTGAACCTCGCCGTGGGCAGCCTGACGCCTCCCTACGCCAGCCTGCTCTATCTCGGGATACGGATCGGCAAGGTCGATTTCGTGGAAATCCTTCCCTATGTGGGGCTGTTCCTGCTCGGTTACGTGCCGGTCATGCTCCTCACCACCTACTGGCCCGACGTGAGCCTGTTCATCCCCCGCCTGTTCGGTTTCATCTAGCCGGACGCGGAAACAGGCATCTTCCCGGACACGGCCGCCGGTTCCCCCGCCGGCGGCCGTATCTCCAAGGCGGCGCGGACGGCGCGCCTCCAAAACCCTTCACCACAGGAGAGCATCATGAAAAAGGTCATGTCTGTACTGGCGCTGTGCGGCCTGCTGGCCCTTTCCGGCGGTTCCGCATTTGCGGCGCAGTGGAAGCTTGCTCACATCCGCCCCGCCGACTCCGTGATCGAGCGCGATTTGCAGGCTTTCGCCAAGGAAGTGCGCGAGGCAACCAGCGGGCGCATCGACATCAGGATCTATGGCTCCAGCCAGCTTGGGGACTACACCGTCGTGCAGGAAAAGGTGTCTCTCGGCTCTGTGGAAATGAGCTGCGAATCCGTTTCCACGCAGGTGGACAAGCGTTTCCTCTCCTATATCCTGCCCTATGTCGCCAAGGATTACGCCACCGCGAAGAAGAACTTCGGCACCGGAACCCCCTACGCCAAATACTGCGCCAACCTGTTTGACAAGCAGGACATCATGGTCCTCGCCAACTGGCCCGTGTACTTCGGCGGCATCGGCCTTGTGAAGGCCCCCGAAGCGCCCGCCGATCCCAACGCCAGCCACCACATCAAAGTCCGCGTCCCCACCATGAAGACGCAGGAAGCCCTTGCCGACGGCCTCGGCTATCAGGCCACCCCCCTGCCGTTCGCGGAATTCTTCACCGCCGCCCAGACCGGCATGGTCTCCGGCATCTTCGGCGGCGGCGCGGAAAACTACTACGCCTCCTTCCGGGATCTGCTGAAATGCTACATCGCCGCGAACACCCACTTTGAAAACTGGCCCCTGCTCATCAATAAGGAGCTGTTCGAGTCCCTGTCGGCCGAAGATCAGAAGATCCTGCTTGAAAAGAGCGCCGCGTTCGAGGCCCGCCGCTGGGAAGTCGCGGAAGCCGATCAGGCCGCCTATGAGAAGAAGCTGGAAGAGGCGGGCTGGACCGTCATCCGCCTGACGCCCGAACAGCAGAATGCCTTTGCCGAAAAGGGCCGCAAGGCTTCGTGGCCCGAACTGAAGAAGGCGATAGGCGACAAGGCCTATGAGGAAGTCATCTCTACCTTTGTCCTCGAATAACCGCCGGGGGGCGCATTCCGCGCCCCCGCGCCAAGGAACCTGCGTCATGAAGAAAATCGCTGTGCTCAGCGCCGGGAACGGCGGGCAGGCCCTTGCGGCCGATCTCGCCCTGCGCGGGCATGATGTGGCCCTGTATGATCTGCCGCGGTTCGCCCCGGTCATCGAAGCCATCAGGCGTCGCGGCAACACCATTGAACTCCAGAACAAAATCACCGGGACAGCGACGATCCGCCTCGTGACCACGGACATCGCCGAAGCGCTCGACGGCGCGGAAGTGGTCTATTTCACCGCGCCGTCCTACGGGCAGAAGGCGTTCTTCGATCTGGCCGTGCCCGCGCTTTCGGATGGTCAGGTTATCGTGCTGATGCCCGGCAATTACGGTACGTTGGCTCTCAAGGCCGCGCTGCGCGAGGCGGGGAGGGACGTACTCGTCGCGGAAACGGACAACCTGCCCTATGCCTGTGCCGCGACGGAGCCCGGCGTGGTCAACGTGCGCGGGGTCAAGAAGGCCGTGACGCTGGCGGCGTTCCCGGCGGGCGATTACGCCGCGGTGGAGGCCGCCGTGGACGGGGCTTTCTGCACCGGCTGGCGCAAGGGCGAGAATGTGCTCGCCACCAGCATGTCCGGGGTCAATATGGTCGTGCACTGTGCGCCCATGCTGGCCAACGCCGGACGCATTGAGAGCGAGGGCGGGCATTTTGAGTTCTATTACGCGGGGATGACGCCCGCCGTGTGCCGCCTCATCGAAGCCACGGACCGTGAACGGCTGGCCGTGGCCCGTGCCTACGGCCTTGATTTGGTAAGCACGGCGCAGACCTTCCGCAACCAGTACGGTGTGGAGGGTGAAACCCTGTACGACGTGCTGCAGGCCAACCCCGCCTTTGCCGGGTTCGCGCCTAAAACGCTGCATCACCGTTTCCTTACTGAAGATACGCCGTACTCGATGGTGCCGATGGCGGCCCTCGGCAGGCTTGCCGGGGTTCCCACGCCTATCATGGATGCGCTTATCGCATTGCTTGGCGAACTGCTTGGCGAGGACTACGCCGTGACCGGGCAGACGGCGGAACGCATGGGACTCGCGGGCATGACGCCCGAGGCAATCCGTAACCTCGTATCCGCATGACCGGAGGGATTACGATGAAAGCACTCCGCATCGAACCGGCGGACAATGTCGCCGTGGTCGCGCAGGACACCCGCAAGGGCGACGTGCTGCGCCATGCCGGGGGCGAGGTGACCGCGCTTGAGGACATCGGGCTCGGGCACAAGATCGCCGTCGAAGCCGTCGCGCAGGGGGGGCTCGTCCGCAAGTACGGCGTCCCCATCGGCAGGGCCTCCGCGCCCATTGCCGCCGGAGCCTTCGTGCACACCCACAATCTTGAGGACATCACCGAGGAGCTGTGCCGGCAGTACGTCGCCGCGTTCAGGGACGGGAGGGGCGCATGAGTTCGCTACAGGCATTTCCCCGCGCCGACGGGAGCGTGGGCATCAGGAATATCGTGCTCGTCGTCTCCACCGTCACCTGCGCGAATACGGTCGTCAATCATATCGCGTGGAAGACCGGGGCCGTCCCGCTGACCCACGAGCGCGGCTGCGTGGAGGGCGAGCAGAGTTTCCGCCGCACCATGCTGGCCCTCACCACGTTTGCCAAGCATCCCAACGTGTCCGGCGTCCTCATCGTGGGGCTCGGCTGTGAGCAGATCAGGACGCTTGACCTGCAGGTCGCCATCGGCGGCGGCAAGCCCGTGCACGCCATCCTCATTCAGGAGGAGGGCGGATCCGTCGAAGCCGAGGCCAGAGGCTGTGAGCTCGTCCGCGAGATGCAGCGGGCCGCGCAGGATCTGGAACGCCAGCCTTGCCCCTTGTCCGGGCTTGTTGTGGGCGTGCAGTGCGGCGGTTCCGACTGGACGACCGCCATTGCCGGGAACACGGTTATCGGGGCCATGACCGATCTCGTGATCGCCGCAGGCGGTTCCGTGCTCATGTCGGAAGTTCCGGGCATTCCGGGCTGTGAGCACATTGTGGCGTCCCGTGCGGTCAGCCGCGAGGCGGGAGAGCAGATCCTCGGCATGGTCGATGAGCTGCGCGCCGAGTTCCTGCGCGCGCACGGGCAACCTATTGAGGCGGTGAACCCCACGCCGGGCAACAAGGCGGGCGGCATCACCACGCTCGTGGAAAAGGCGATGGGCAACATCAAGAAAATGGGCACGTCTCCGGTGCAGGGCGTCCTGAAGCTCGGTGAGCGCCCCCCGCATCCGGGCCTGTGGATCGTGGACAACCGCGCCAACGGCCCCGATCCCGTCAACCTCGCCGGGTTTGCCATGGCGGGGGCGTCGGCTACGGTATTCAGCACGGGCCGGGGTTCTCCGGTGGGTTCTCCGGTCATGCCCGTGGTCAAGCTGACGGGCAACCCGCACACCTACGCCAAGATGCCGGGCCTGATGGACTTCAACGCCGGGGTCGTTGTTGACGGCGCGGACATCGGGGAAACGGGGAGGGCGTTGTACGATCTGCTGCTTGAGGTTGCCGGAGGGCGGCCCACCCGTTCCGAGGAGAACGGGGACTACGAGTTTTCGATCCCTTACGAGGAAGCGCGGTAGCTGGATGGAGGGTGGGGAGACGCGACATGCCGGGGGAGGAGGGAGGAAACCCTTCTGAAGAAGGGGTTTCCTCCCTCCTCCCCGGACCCCCACCTCCCACCTTCCCAAGACTTTCGACTGGTGGGGAGGCGGCGCGCAGGGAGTCCGTTCCGGCTTGGTTTTGAAAAAATTCCTTTGCGCCGTACAAAAGAGGGATATCCCCGTAACCTCCATTATCCCATCAAGCGTTTGCTTCGGCGGGTCAAGGGGCGGCTCGCCCCTGCCAGCGCGGCTCGCGCCTTGCGGAGTGCAGAGGCTGTGCCTCTGCCGGAGTTCCAGGGGCGGAGCCCCTGGGGGTTTCATACTATTATTGGAGATTGTGCCATGACGCATTGCACGGCCTGCCGGGCCGCCCGCCCTCAATCCGCACGGCTGCTGAGCCTGTTCGATTCCCTCGGCCCGATCATGTCCGGCCCGTCCAGCTCGCATACGGCGGGCATGGCGCGCATCGGGCGCATGGGCCGTTCCCTTGTCGGCGGCACGCCGGAACGCATCACCCTGCACTTTTTCGGAGCGCTCTCCCATACCTATAAGGGACACGCCAGCGATTCCGCCGTGGTCGCCGGGCTCATCGGCGAACGGGAGGACTCCCCCAATGTCCGGCACGCGCTGCGGCTGGCTGCGGAGCGGGGCGTTGAAGTGGAAATCCGCACGCATCCCGATTCGGGCCGCAACCCCAACACGGTCAGCATGGAGCTTGTGCGCGGCGGCAGGACGTATGCGGTGGCGGGCGTTTCCGTCGGCGGCGGCGAGATCGAGATGACCGAGCTGGAAGGCTTCCCCGTCTGTCTGCGCGGGAACGAGGATGGCGCGCTGTTCATCGGCCCGGACGGGTTGGGACGGGCTGTGTTCGAGGAGAGGCTTGGGGCGCTGTCCGGCTTTTCCTGCGTGAAGGGTGGGGAGCGGGCGCTGTACCTGTGCCTTGCGGAAAAGCCGTTTCCTGACGGCATGGATATGCCGGGTCTGGAGATGTTCCCCGTGCGGAATATTCTGGGCAACAAACTTGCGGACGCCGAGCCCTTGTTTTCGACCCTCGCGGCGATGGCGGAAATGGCGGGAGGCGATCTTCCCGGCCTTATCGAACGCTATGAGGCGCGGCGCAGCGGGGTGGATCGGGATACGATCCGTGCCGCCGTGCTGGGTAGTTGGGAAATCATGAAGGCGTCGATGACGGACGGGCTTGCCGGGAAAAGCGACATGCTGGCGGGTCTGGTTCCGGGAGACGCGGGATTCCGTCTGGCCCGGCGCGTCGAATCCGGGCAGGCGCTTTCGGGCCGGACCATCGGCATGGCGGTGGCCCGTGCGTTGGCGGTCATGGAGAACAACGGTTCCATGCGCTGTGTGGTGGCGGCTCCCACGGCGGGGGCCTGCGGGGTGTTGCCCGGCGCGTTTCTTTCGGCGGCTGAGGAACGCGGGCTCGGCGACGACGCCATCGTCGACGGGCTGCTCGTCGCGGCGGCGGTGGGCGTGCTCGTGGCCATGCGTGCCCCCATTTCCGGGGCGATCGGCGGTTGCCAGTCCGAAATCGGCGTGGCTTCGGCCATGACGGCGGCGGGGCTGGCGCAGCTTGGCGGCGGGACTCCGGAACAGGTTATCCACGCGGCGGCCATCGCCCTCAAGAATCTTCTCGGGCTCATCTGCGATCCTGTGGCCGGACCGGTGGAAATCCCATGCATCAAGCGCAACGCCGTGGGCGTCTCCAACGCTTTCGCGGCGGCGGACATGGCCCTTGCCGGAATCGCCAGCCGCATTCCTCCCGACGAGGTGGTCGACGCGCTCATCAACGTGCAGGGCCTCCTTCATCCCGATCTGCGCGGCAACCTGCGCGGGGGCCTCGCCTCCACCGCGACGGGCCGGGCCCTCAAGGATGAATGGTACGCACGAATGAAACGGATGCAGGCATAGTTTTTTTCGACATCCCGAAAGGCCGGAACCATCCGGCCTTTTTTCGTTGTTGGAGGATTCGGTTTCACGGCAGGGGGAAAGATTTTTCTTGCCAAATAGTCCTTACAAAGATAATCCGTTTGCGTACTACTTTGGCGATGGCGTTTGACGTACGGTACAGGGGGAACCTTTGAGTCCGGAGTGTTCTCTCATGCCGGGATCCATTCTTTTTCCGACCGAGGTGAGCATGTACGATACAGAGAAGGCCTTTTACCGTCATTACGAGTACATTCAGAAAGAAAACAGCCTGTACTCGCGCTGGTTCCAGAAGCGGGGCCTGTCATACCCGCAGTTCCTGATCCTTGACGCGGTGCTCAGGCGTCCCGAGGGAGCGGAACCAACGGCGCTGGCCGAGGAATGTTTCATGCCCAAGCAAACCGTCACGGGCCTCCTCGATCAGCTTGAGCGGGCGGGATTCATCCGCCGGGAACGCTGCGAGACGGACAGGCGGCGGACGCGGGTTTTTTGTCTGCCTGCGGGCGACGTTTTCGTGACCGGCATTATGGAAGAGCTGGATCGTCACGAACAGGCTGCGCTCGCTTCCATCTCGGCTGAAGACATGGAGACATTCAACAACGTGTACGCCGCCATCGTCGACGGCCTTGAGAAACATCTTTTTTCCGATCCTTCGTGAGGCCTTTCATGCCTGTTTCCCGTTCCGATTGTCCACCGCCCGGCAGGGCCGAACAGATAACCACGCGCATCGCCTATCTTGTCCTTGGCGTTGGCGTGTCTTCGTGGGCCGCGCTGGTTCCGTATGCCAAGGCTCGGCTCGGCCTTGACGAAGCCGTCCTCGGCATGTTGCTCCTGTGCGTCGGCGTGGGGTCACTGCTTTCCATGCCGTTCACCGGGCTGATCTCCGGGCGTTTCGGATGCCGGAAAGTCATTCTCGTTTCCGGCTTTATCTTCCTGGCGATGCTTCCGCTGCTGGCCTCGGTGGAATCCGTCTGGCTGATGGCCTTGTGCCTTTTCCTTTTCGGGGCCTCAATCGGGATGATGGACGTGTCCCTGACCATTCAGGCCGTCTTTGTGGAACAGGCCGCCGGACGGGCCATGATGTCCGGTTTCCACTGCCTGTACAGCGTGGGCGGCATTTGCGGGGCCGGAGGCATGGCCCTGCTGCTCGGGTTCTTGGCGCCGCATCTGGCCATGCTCGTCATTTGCCTGTTCATGATCGCGCTGCTGGCGGCGTTCGGGCGGCATTTCCTGCCCTACGGGAGCGAGGGCGAAACCCCGTTGTTTGTGGTTCCGCGCGGTATCGTGCTCCTGATCGGGGTGTTGTGTTTCATCATGTATCTGAGCGAGGGCACCATTCTGGACTGGGGCGCGCTGTTCATGACCGCCGAGCGCGGTACGGAAGCCTCCCGCGCAGGTCTGGCTTTCGCGTGTTTCTCCGTAGCCATGACCATTGGGCGCCTGTTCGGCGACCGCATTGTGCAGGCGCTCGGCGATGCCCGCGTTCTCCTGTACGGAAGCCTGTGCGCCGCCGCCGGGTTCGGGCTGGTGGTCGCCGGGCCGTGGGCATGGGCTTCGCTCGCCGGGTTTACGGTGGTCGGTCTCGGCGTTTCGAACATCGTGCCCGTGCTTTTCTCGGCTACGGCCCGCCAGAAGTTCATGCCCCTGAGCCTCGCCGTGTCGGCGGTGACGACCATCGGCTACCTCGGCGTGCTTGCGGGGCCGGCGCTCATGGGATTCGTCGCCCACGCCACCAGCCTTGTGATCGTCTTCTGTATTACACTGGCGCTGATGTGCTTCGTGGCGGTCGTGTCTCGGGCCGTCCCTTGATGGGAGGGAGCCCGTCTTTTCCGAATCAAAGGAAAATGTTCGTGGTGAGCGATTCCAACATACTGTCATTATGTAATTGCACCTGTTGGTTGCCGGGATGCAAACCGGCGGTTGGTAGCGATTGGAAAGGGGATCAGGCAAACAGGAGCTGTCGGAAGGGCTCCCGATGGCATCGGAAGGCCGCTCGACAGGAAATCTTTTTGAAGGAGTATCCCTTTTATGAGAAAGTTGATCGTATGCGCGGCTATGGCCCTGACGCTTGGAATGGCTGGCCTGGCTCAGGCCGGATGCACCGCCGAGGAAGCCCAGCAGAAGGCCGCGACCTTTGCGCAGGTCGTGCAGGCCAAGGCGCAGCAGGACCCCGAGGGGTACGCCAAGGTGATGCAGGAGCTGCAGCCCGAACTCCTCCAGATCCAGCAGAAGCAGGACGTTGACGCGCTGTGCGCGTTCTACGACAAGGCCATCGCCAAACTGAAGTAATCTCTCCTCGCATCCTTTCCAGATGTATGATCGGCGGGCGCCTTCCGGGACGTCCGCCGTCTGTTTTCACCGCCGCTTGCGCGACATACTCCGCAGAATGTACCTTAACATACTATTTTTAATGTAATGATGTCTGATTGCTGGAATCCGCGACCAGCCGGGAAATGCCCGCCGCGCCCCTTCCTCTCATGGGTTTGAATTTATCCGCCGGAAACGGTATAGACGCCCGATGGCGAGAAAGCATCTCAATATCGGCGGAAAAATACAGGCACGCCGCAAGGCAATGGGTCTCTCTCAGGAGGATCTGGCACAGCTTACGGGGGTATCGCGCCAGTCCGTCACCAAATGGGAAACCGGACAGTCCGCCCCGGATCTGGACAGGCTGGTGGAGGTTTCCGATGTGCTCGGCGTGAGCCTCGATTTCCTGCTCAGGGAACCTCAACAGGTTTCCTCCCCACCTTCTTTCGCTGTTGCGGATTCCCCTCCGTTTGCCGAGGATGGCTCGCCGGGCGCGTCCGGTGTTCCCAGAGGGATCGATTCTTCTCTGAATGGGATGGCCCCTGCCGTTGCTGTGGAGCGCGTCGCTTCCTGTGGGCAGGTTCCCGTTGCTCCATTCGGAAGAGAAACCGATGGCCTTTTGGGTGTCACGAAACGTTCCTCAGCACCGCTTTCCGGGATTTCGGAATGTTCCTGCGGCTTGCCGGAAACGCTCTCTCTTGAATCCGCCTCTCCCCGTGAGCCGGCGTCCCCTTTACGCCCTGCCCGTTCCGATGATTCCGGATTTCATGGTTCCGATCTTCGGCCTCTCCTGCGCCGTGCCGCCGCGATATGCGGTATCGTGCTGTTCATGATCGGCGGGCTCGGGTTGTTGGCCCTCTGGACGCTTTCTGAGATGTACCCCGTACAGTTGACGGACTGGGACGGTTCGCGCCATACGGGCCTGTGGGGATTTCTGCTTGCCCATGAAATCCGCTCCTTGTTTTGGTTGGCTTCGGGCCTGCTGGCTTCCGGCGGCGTTCTTGCCGTTGGGGCGTGGCGGGCGCGGTAGGCCCGTCCTTTTACCGTCGAGGTCGTTATGCGTTATTTTGTCGTGGACGCGTTTGCGGACAAGCTGTTTCAGGGGAACCCCGCCGGGGTGTGCGTGGCGGACGGGCCGTTGTCCGAAGGGCTGATGCAGCGCATCGCGTCGGAGAACAATCTTTCCGAGACGGCCTTTTTGGCGCGCCGGGATGACGGCGAATATGATTTGCGTTGGTTTACGCCGCTGGAGGAGATCGATCTGTGCGGTCACGCGACGCTGGGCTCATCCTTTGTGGTGTTCAACGAGCTTGAACCGGATCGGCAATCCGTGGCCTTCCACACCCGGAGCGGCGTGTTGCGCGTGGAGCGCCGGGGGGAATTGCTGGAGATGGCGTTTCCGGTGCGGCGTCCCGAGCGTGTCCCTCTGGACCCCATTGCACCGCTGCTCATCGAAGCGCTTGGGGTGAACCCCGTGGAAACATGGCTGTACCGCGACCTGCTGGTCTTGGTGAACAGCCAGAGGGATGTGGAGCGGCTTGTGCCGGACGTGGGCAAGATGCGGCTGTTGCCGATGGGCAAGGCCGTCGTGATCACTGCGCGCGGAGATGCGGGCGGCCCGGATTTCGTGTCCCGGTTTTTCGCGCCGGAGATGGGGATCGCCGAAGATCCGGTCACAGGCTCGTCGCACAGTATGCTGGTGCCTTTCTGGGCTGATCGGCTCGGCAAGGATCGTTTCGTCGCCCGCCAGCTTTCGTCGCGGGGCGGGACGCTGCATTGTGCCCTCACCCCTGAAGCGGTGCTGATCAGCGGGCGCGTCGTCCCGTATTTGAAAGGGGAGATTTTTGTGTAGTGGGAAAAAAGGTTGGGAGTGGAGGAGAAGCCTTTCTACAGAAAGCTTTCTCCTCCCCACCCACCTCTTCCCAAGGCTTTTGACGCTATTGAATCCCTGTTGGCGGGTGTTCCGGATATGGTTGGCCGGGGCGGTGCGGCAATGGCGAAAAGGCGGGTTTCCCCGCCTCTTGTTTTTGAAGGGGATGTCGGACTGTGGACTTAAGCCGCTTTCCTCTGGAATCTCCGGGCAATGGCCTGAACCTGCCTGCCGAGCATGACGAGGGTGACGGAAGAGCTGATGAGGATCACGCCGCCGACGAGGGCGGGCGTAAAGGGTTCGTTGAATACGAGGATACCTACAAAGACGGCGGTGAGCGGTTCCATGACGCCGAGAACGGACGTCAGGGTCGAGCCGATGCGCTGGACGGCGAGCACGAGGGTGAGGTTGGAAAGCACCGCCGTGATCACCGCGAGCAGGGCGGCCATCATGAATTCCCACCATGAGGACAGGGGCTGGAAGGTTCCCGTGCCAACGGCATTGGCGAACGCGAACGCCGCCCCGAAAAACAGTACGTAGAAGGTCATGACGAGGCCGTTCATGTTCCGGATCCCAGCGACGTGGATCCCCGTGATGTACAAGGCGTTGCAGAAACCCGAAAGGAGCATCATGCCCACGCCGAGCAGGGTAACGGGCCTGCTGCTGTCGCCCCCGATGGAAAGCAGCGCCACCCCAGCCACGGCAAGCACGATGGAGCAGGCCGTGATCATGGAAAACTGCTCGTGGAAAAAGGCGATCATGAGCAGCATGACCATAACGGGGTACAGGAACTGGATGGTGGTGGCGACGCCGCTCGGCATGTAGTTCAAGCCGTAAAAAAGCAGCAGCGCGGCCGCCGTATACATGAAGCTCATGCCCGCCAGCTTGCACAGGTCGATCGCGCTGGCGTGGAAGCGTTCCCGCCGCAGCACGAGCACGCCCCCGAGCGTCAACGACGCGATAAGAAATCGGTAGAACAGCACCGAAGCCGGGGAAACTCCGTCGTGGATCAACGGCAGAGTGAACAGCGGGATCAGCCCGAACGTCGCGGAAGAAAACAATCCCAGAAAAAAGCCCATGAATGCCTCCCTATCCCGGCGGCGTGCCGACAGGCTCCCTCCCGTACTCTCCGTTTCAGGGCGAAACCTCCAGTGCGGGCGGGGCGACTCCGCCCGGTCTTGCCTTATCAACATTGGGCTCAAGGCACAATGGCATCTTTTCCGCTCTTCCTTGCGCTCTCGTGTTCCCCTTTTGCTCCGCTTCTTTCCGCCCCGAGAGCCAGCGGAAAAAAGGAAGGCCGGGAAAATCCCGGCCTTCTGGCTGTTTCAAAGGAGCGTTTTCTCGGCAAAAAATGCCAAGGATATCCGGGGATGACGGGGAGTGGCGGTTTCCGTTCCGGCGGGATGCGCCGTATTACTCCGAATTGCCTGTCCTCGCTGGTTCAATTGCGAAACCAGCAGCGTTCCCCTTTGCGGCTGCCCCAACGCTGATGCCGGGGCGTCACTTCTTCTGATCGAAGTCGTAATAGAGTTTAAAATATTTCTTGTGGACCTCATAGGACCAGTGCTCAATGCGGAAGATGCTGACGGCGGCTTCGCGGTTGCCGAGTTTGACGGAGTCGATGAAGCGCTGATGGGTATAGAGGTTCATGGACTCCCATTCGTAGGAATACTGGCGTCGCGGGAAGTCGTAGAGGCGGCGGCGCAGCGGAATGAGCGTCTGTTCGAGCAGGATGTTTTCGGAGAGCGACAGGAATATGCCGTGAAAACGGATGTTTTCGTCGTAATATTCCGTATAGTCATTGTTTTTGAGAAGTTCCCACTGCCTTTCGTTGGAGGCTTCAAACTGCCGGACATGGTAGGCGGTGAGCTTGTTGAAGACTTCGTTGAGGCAGTCGGCCTCGATGGAGCCGATGATCTGGTACGCGCTCTTGATGAAATCCAGTGAGATCGGGTTGATGTATACGCCTTTGCGGGGCAGGATGGTTACGAAGCCTTCCGCTTCGAGACGGATGAGGGCGTCACGCAGGGGGGTTTTGCTGACTTCGAGGGTTTCGCAGATGCTGTCCTGATCGAGGAACTCGCCATACCGCAGTTTCCCAGCGCTCATGGCGTCCTTGAGGTACTGATAGACACGCTCTCGGAGGGAATCGACTTTTGGTTCCTCGCCAAGGGCGGCATCTTTGACGATCTTTTTAGAATGTTTCACCCTCGCTCTCCCGTTTTTTTCATAGATATATGAGATTGTCATGTGTGGCATGGTTCGGCCCCAAAGATCAAGAGGAAAACTGCGGGGCAGAAACTATTATCATTTGGAACCCTGCATGATTGAAGAAGCATGATTTTCCCGCTCAACAATGTCTTGTGGAGTCCGTACACTTTTGATATATAAGAAAGGGTCCGGTGAAGACAGTAGCGTATTCATCGGGCACGGTAAAGCGCCTCCGGGCCTTACCGCTTGTGGGGCTTCGGGTGCCCGGCGCGTCTGCGCCGGGAGAATTGGAAAGTTCGGTCTGAAACCGACGCTGGCCCGCAACCGTGAAAGGGGACGAATCCGCGTAGCCACTGCGGCAGAGCCGTGGGAAGGTGCGGAGGAGAGTGATCCTTAAGCCGGGAAGCCAGCCCGAAGCCTGTATCCTCATAACCGGGATCGCCGAGAGGCGTGCCCGAGCTTGCCCACGCGGCATGGGCGGGAGGTTGTTCTATGGCTTCGCACTTGCTCGAAAAAGTGGCTCAGGACGGGACGAATTCCTTGCGTGAGCGCGTCTATCGGCATCTTGAGGCGGCTTTGCGCGAAGGACAGCTTCACCACGGGACATGTCTGGATCAGGATCGTCTGTGCGAGGAGCTCGGCGTCAGCCGCACCCCGTTGCGCGACGCGCTCCTCAGGCTGGAAGCCGAGGGCTTCGTGACCATCCAGCCCCGCAAGGGCGTATACATCACGCCCGTTTCGGATGCCTTTGTCAAAAGCGCTTGTCAGATATTAGGCGCGCTTGAGGCCGATTGCCTCGATACCGTTTTCCCCCTGCTGACCTCACGGCACATCCGGCAGCTTGAAGAATCCAACAAGCGGCAGGAGCAGTTCCTTGAACGGCGTCAAGCTGTGGAATATCACGCGGAAAACGCCCGTTTCCATGACATTTTCCTGTCACTTTCCTCCAATACCCTGTTGTATCAGACCATTGGCCCGTTGCGGCGGCGTCTGGACATGCTGCCGGATCACCCTTTGGCCTATGAACAGGCACGGGCCGCGCTCAACGATCATTGCAGGATCATCGACTCCCTTAAAATGAAGAACCGCACGGCGGCCGTGAGCGTGTTGCGGCATGAGCACTGGGCTCCCGTGCGTTTCTTGTGCCCCAAGTCCGCCAAGCTCTCCCGTGTGGCGTCGTCCGCCGCGAAGCGTTCCGCGGCCTAGGCGCGGGCGGGATGTTTTTTGAAGGGGGAGGGAGAACCTTTCTGAGGAAAGGTTCTCCCTCCCCCTTCACCCCCTCCCTCTCCCAAGACTTTCGACGTTATCGAATCCCTGTTCACGTGAACGGGAACTCCCTTACTGTGGTTCTCTGTCTGAAAGTGGGAAGAGTATAGGGAGCCCCCGACATTTCATCATCATCATCTTCTTCTTCTTCTTCTTCTTCTTCTTCTTCTTCTTCTTCTTTAGAGCGGATTAAAATCTGAAAGCCGTAGAGCAGGTTCGGCCAGTCCGAGAAAAAAGTTCCACGGGATGGGAACCGGCTCTTTCGGGTCCGTTTTTTGAGAAGGCGGGAGGAAGAAAGTCTTTCTCCCTGTTTCTGATATTTTTATCTGATATATCTATAGACAAAAATCGGGAAGCTGCGTATGGTAAAGCCGTATTCGAGATGAAGGAATGAATCCATTTTTTTCATATAGAAACATACTTCTATCTGGAAATTTTATGGATGCTCTCATCTTGCATACGGCTCTTTTTATATATCAAGGGGTGTGGATCGAATGGATCGCAGGGGCTCTAAACCCCTGTAGCCGGGTGAAACTCCCGGACACCCCGCCAAAGAGAACGGCAGGAGGCCTCTTTCCGCATCTGGAGAAAGGCTCCTCCTTATGACGGCAGGTCAGAAGGGTCCCCCCCCCTCGCGTTTTTCCCCCATGCGGAAAAAATACGCATCGGTGGTTCATCATGAGTCAGGCTCAAGCGCCTTCCCTCATGTTCGGGAAAACCTGTGAACAGGGATTCGATAACGTCGAAAGTCTTTGAAGATGGAGGGGTGGGGTTTGGGGAGGTGAGGAAGGGACTTTCTTCAGAAAGTCCCTTCCTCACCTCCCCAATCTCCCGCTTCCCCTCCCCACATCTTCCTTTCCTTCCACACTCAAAAGCGAGATCGCCATGAGTGAAACGCCCACTACGCGCCCGGCTCCAAAGCAGCGCACCTACCGCAAAAATCAGTTTCTTTTCGCCCTGATCGGCAAGATGAAGCTGTGGCCTTCCCGGAAGGGCATCCTCCACGGCATCCGGACAATGGAAATCGCGGGCGACCACGCCGTGATCACCACGCACTGCGGCAGGACCTTCACCGTGCGCGATTCCCGCACCTCAAGGGCCAGCCGATGGCTCCGCAACAAGATATTCGCGGATCCGTGTCCGATTTGTGCCATCCCCGAATGGAAACTCAAGAAATATCAGGGAACCGTGTTCCGCAAAAAATCCGGCGCGATCCTGCGTGCGGAGGGAGGCGGGCAATGATCTTCAGCGAAGAACAGCAACGGCGGCTTGGCGAACTCGGCGCGACGTCCGAAGATCTGCAAGCCGGGTTTGCGGACAGCGCAGAGCGTAACCGTGCCTTCCAGCGCCTTGAGTCCCGGCTCGTCACGGAGCAGCACGAACGCCTCGACGCCCTGTGCGAAGGCCCACGCAGGCCGTTTATTCTGGAACTGGAGGAACGCCTTTCCGCCGTTCTGCGCACGGCGGGTTTCCTTCAGGTGCATACTCCGATCATCCTGTCCCGCGCACGCCTCGAAAAAATGGGCGTATTCGATGGTTCGATCATGGAAAAACAGGTGTTCTGGATCGACTCCAAACGCTGCCTGAGGCCCATGCTGGCACCGCATCTGTATGAATACATGCGCGAAGTCGGAAGACTGCGCCCCCGCCCGGTACGGCTGTTCGAGGTCGGCCCGTGCTTCCGCCGCGAGACGCAGGGACAACGCCATGCCAACGAATTCACCATGCTGAACCTTGTGGAAATGGGCTTGCCCGAAGGTACGGACCTCAATGCACGCCTGCGCGAACTCGGCGCGATGGTGCTGGATGCCGCCGGGATCGAGGGCTGGCGCATGACGGACGAGGATTCCGCCGTTTATGGCGAAACTTCGGATTTTGTGGACAAAAACGGCATGGAGCTGGCGTCCTCCGCCCTTGGCCCTCACCCGCTTGATGCGGCTTGGGGCATCATGGAGAACTGGGTGGGCATCGGGTTCGGCCTTGAGCGCCTCACGATGGCCGCGACCGGGGAAAGCACGATGGCGAAAACCGGACGGAGCCTCTCCTACCTTCACGGGATACGGTTACGGATATGAAAGCAGCAATATGCCAGCCCCAGATGGGTAAAGAGGCCTTGCTCGGCCTCCTGTCCGCGAAATCGGAGGGGGAACGGGCGTTTGTCTTTGACGCGGCACGGGAAGCGCGGTACAGGGCGTTCGGCAACAAGGTGTTTTTGTACGGCTTCCTGTATCTGAGCACCCATTGCCGGAATGACTGCGCTTTTTGCCAGTACCGGAGGAGCAATTCATCCCTTGAACGTTACCGCAAGCCGCTCGGGGAAATGCTCGAAGCGGCCGGGCGCCTTGCGGCGGATGGGGTACACCTGCTCGATCTGACCTTGGGTGAAGATCCTTATTATGTGGAGCCCGCCGGATTCCATCGGCTGTTGGAGCTGGTATCAGCCCTCAAGGAAACCACCGGGCTGCCGATCATGGTGTCTCCGGGCGTGCTTTCGGCGGAACAGCTCGTACGGCTCCGTGAGGCCGGGGCGGACTGGTACGCCTGTTATCAGGAGACGCACAACCGGGATTTGTTCACGCGTTTGCGTCTGGAGCAGGATTATGATCGCCGGAAGCGCACGCGTCTTGAGGCGGCGGGGTGCGGCCTGCTCGCCGAGGACGGCCTGCTCACGGGCGTAGGTGAATCGGCGGAGGATTTGGCGGATTCGATTCTCGATATGGCGCGTGAACCGCTGGATCAGGTTCGGGCCATGAGCTATGTGCCGCACGAATCGACGTTCCCATCCACAGCCGGGGACACGCTTGAAGAGCGCCGCGCGCACGAATTGCTGGCCATTGCCGCGATGCGGCTGGTTATGGAAGATCGGTTGATCCCGGCCTCTCTGGATGTGGATGGCCTCGAAGGTTTGGCGATGCGGCTCAAGGCTGGGGCGAACGTGGTGACGTCCATCGTGCCTTCCGGTTGCGGCCTTGCGGGTGTGGCCTCCAAAGACCTCGATATCGAGAATCAGCGCAGGAGCGTTGCCGCTGTCGTCAGACAGCTTGGGGAACTCGGGCTCGAACCCGCCTTGCCCGGCGAGTATCGCGCGTGGGTCGAGCAGCGGAGGCGGGGAGAAGAGCGGTAAACGGACTTTTTTGGGGGAGGGGGACGCCGGAAGATCGCTCCGGCGCAGGCTCAAAGGTTGGTGCTGCGGAAATGACGTATGCGTGAGCCGGGACGACCCCAAGTCCGAGGCCAACCGGGAACAGGAATGGGGTGTGATCCCGGGGACAGGAAGTTTCTTGAGGGCGGTGGTCGAATGCGGGTAACGATAGTCGGCGGCGGATTGCAGGGCGTGGAGTTGTGCTGGCTGGCGCAGAAGGCCGGTTGGGGGACGTTGCTTGTGGATGAAAGGCCCGCGCCTCCGGCGTTGCGGCTGGCGGATGTTTTCGCCCAATGCGACGTGACGAAGCTGGGCGGTTCCGGCGTCTTGACACGGAAAGTGGAACACCAGATTTTGGGGACTGACATCGTGATCCCCGCACTGGAAAATGCCGCCGCGCTTGCCGCGCTCGACGGCTGGTGTGCCCGTGAAGGCATGTTGTTCGCCTTTGATCCCTGCGCCTACGAGGTCACCTCCTCCAAACTGAGGAGCCGCGACCTTTTCCTGCGCTGCGGTACGCCGATCCCGCAACCTGCGGCAAGAGCGGATACAAGGGTATTTCCGATCATAGCCAAGCCCTCGGAAGGCAGCGGCAGCCGGGGCGTCCGTCTGCTCAGCGATGAAGCCGAACTGCGTGCCTATATTCCTGAGGGATTCGATGCCGAGGGATGGGTTTTGGAATCGTACTGCCCCGGTCCGTCCTTTTCATTGGAGATATGTGGAACACCCGGAAACTACAGAATCTTTCAGGTGACGGACCTGCTCATGGACGAAGCCTTCGATTGCCGGGGCGTGGTTGCGCCCACCGGCTCTTCACCGTCCTTCGTGCGAGAGATGGAAGTCGCATTGCTTAATCTTGCTGAAATGTTGCGGTTGCACGGGCTGATGGATTTGGAAGTGATCCAGACTCCAGAAGGTATGCGCGTACTGGAAATAGATGCCCGTTTCCCGAGCCAGACGCCCACGGCTGTATGGCTGTCCACGGGCATCAACCTCGCGGAACATCTGGCGGCCTGCTTTTTTCCCTATGCTCCGGGGTCCGGCCTTGGCGCACCACGCTTCGCCCGGTATGAACATGTCCTTTGTAAAGACGGCGGGCTGCATTTTCTCGGTGAGCACATCATGGGGCAGTTCGGTCCTCTGGAGCCGGTAAACGGTTTTTGTGGGGCCGATGAAGCGCTTGTCGGCGGGAGCCTGCTTTCGGGTTCGTGGGCCGCAACCCTTATGTTCGCGGGACAGGACGCGGAAGACGTGGCATCACGCCGCAGCGACTGCATAGAGCATCTGCGAGAATTGGCGGAGAGGCAGACTGGAAAAACGATTTTTAAAGGATAACTTGAAGATTGGAGAACCGCACCGGAATACATAACCATGCTTGCCGGTTGCAACGGTTGGTTCGCTCATGCCATCATGCCGTCTGTCTCTAATCCGGTGCCCTTCATGATGCAGCGTGCCGTCGCTCTTCTTCCTGTTGTGAGGCACGGTTTCCCCTGCATCTTCTCAGCACCGGAGAAAACCTTTGCTGAAATTCCGCTCCCGGCATATTCTTTTCTCCATCTATATGTGTAGTGTGATTTCCTCCGCGTCGCCTTTCCACTCGCCGAAAGTTTTGGAGAAAAGAAAGGAGGGCGTGGGGAATTTAAGCTTTTCTTCAGAGGAGGGCTCTTTCCCTTTTCTGTTTCACGTTATCCCAAGGAGCATTTATGACCCGGCTGACGGAAAACGATATTGCCGGCATAGAAGCGGAATGGGCCACCTATGAAAGGCGGCTTGAGGAACTAACGGGCGACGATCTGCTGACACTGGCGGCCCGGACACTTGGCATCGATCCCGAAACCGCCCGCTCAGGCGTGCGGGAATTGCGGGTAGGTGCGATTCCGATTTCATCCGGGGAAGGGCTTATCGGGGGGTTCGCGGACTCGCTAGCTTCCATTGCCGGGCATCTTGGCTTCGAGGCCGATGTGCTTCCGGCTGATGTGCCTGGTTTTCAGCTCGCCAAGAGCGGCGGATTTGATCTGTTCATCTGGGCCGATGACGATACGTATCTCGCTGAGAACATCCTTACTGGTACCGTGGGCGAAAACGGTCGGGCCACGGGGCGCGGGTTCGCCACCGCCCTGATCCGCATGGCGGCGCGAAAGAGGCTGGACAAGCGGGCTCTCGTGCTTGGAGCCGGACCTGTGGGCTGTGCGGGTGCGGAGACGCTGGCCTTGGCGGGCTATGAGGTTTTTCTCTGCGACATGGATGGGGAAAAGGCCCGCGCCGCTTGCGGGGCGCTCTCCGGCTGTACTCCCTGCACACCGGATGACCTGTCCGGATTGCCGTTGTTCGAGTGCCTGCTCGACGCGGCGCCGACCAACGACTTTTTCCCCTTGGATCGGCTTGCCGCCGGAGCGTGCATTTCGGCTCCCTGCGTGCCCTGCATATGGACTCTCCGGGCGCCGGAAGGCGCAAGCGTCTGGCACGATCCCCTTCAGCTCGGCACGGCTGTCATGCTTCTCGCCGCCGCATTCGGAAGGCCCTGACAGGCCCTTCTCAGTGATTGCCATTTCCCGTGAAGCCGATTAGACCGGGGGCTTATGAGGAGGCGATTATGAGAGAAGAGACGCTAGCCATTGTCCGCAGGATGCAGGACAACGAGGCCACTGACCAGCGCGTGTACGCGGCGCTGGCAAAACAGGCCAGTTTGCAGAAAAACAGCGAAATCCTTGAAAAGATGTCGCACGATGAAGGTCTGCATTGTGCGGTATGGGGCCGCTATACGGGGATTGAGGCCAAAGCCGACATGTTCCGGGTGTGGCTGTTCGTGGTGCTTGGGAAGATTTTTGGTCTCGTGTTCGTGATCAATCTGATGGAAGGAGGAGAAGACGACTCCGCGGAAAATTACCGGAAGCTCATGGAGGAACTGCCCGAAGCCCGGAGCATCATGGAAGACGAGACCCGCCACGAGGCGCAGCTCGCGGCCATGATCCATGAGGAAAAGCTCAGCTATATCAGCTCGATGGTGCTTGGCCTCAACGACGCACTGGTGGAGCTAACCGGTGCTCTGGCCGGGTTCACGCTGGCCCTTAATGATAACCGCATGGTCGGCATGGCCGGGTTCATTACTGGGGTGGCGGCGACGCTGTCGATGGCGGCTTCCGAGTATCTCTCTAAAAAGGCTGACACGTCGGAAAAGCACCCGCTCAAGGCGGCGGTGTATACCGGCGTGGCCTACATGATCACCGTGGCGTTCCTGCTGCTGCCCTACATCGTGTTCGAGAGCCCACTGGTGGCTCTGGGATTCTGTCTGTTCGACGCGGCACTGATCATTTTGGGCTTTACCTATTTCGTGTCCGTGGTGCGGAAGGAATCGTTCGTGCGCGGTTTCACTGAGATGATTACCATCAGTTTCAGCGTGGCGGGTATTTCTTTCCTGATAGGCTGGGCGGCTCGGAGCTGGTTGAACATTGACATGTGAGCGACTTAATCTGAGATTGATTTTTAAGGTGTCACAGAAAAGGCTCCCTTATGGGAGAGGGGCGGCGGCAGGTTTTGGAAAATGCCGCTTGAGACATGAACCAAGGTTCCCTTGACGGTTCATGCTGAAACTGCGGAGCCCCTCGCCACTTCCAAAAGCATTACATCTCTTTAGAATGACACAATTTTTATACGACACTTGATTTTTGGAAGGTTCTGTTTCGAAGCAATAAACGCAAACAGCCCGCGACTCAGATACGTCTCGGGCTGTTTGTTTCAGCAATGATGCTGAGAAATTTACAGCTTTTCAGCTAGGGCGGAGAGGCACGAGCAAGTGTCCACCTTGAGATCAAGTCTCTTCAACGCCATCTTGATGCTGTTGATGAAAATGACGACGTCCTCATAAGGAATGGTATAGGACGGCTGCTTGGCTTCAATAGCCTTGATGCAGGCGTCGAACAGTTCGTTCGTTTCCCAGCGGGGGTGGAAGCCGTCAATCGGATCGACGATACTCTTCATGCGGGCAACGACGTCGATCTGATGTTCATAGGTCGTATGGGGATAGAGGGCCTGCGCCATCTTGACGAGGGCTGCGAACGCGTCGCGGTCAAACGGCGTCCCTTGCTCCTTACGGGCGTCAATTGCGTTACAAACAATAACTTCAAGTTCCTTGTTCGTCATGACCAAATCCTCCTTTGGCGGAATCTCTTTGACCTTCACTACATAAGACTGAATAGCCCAGAGTCAACCGGATGGAGGCGGGAAAAAGGCCTTTTGTTCCGAACTTTTTTCGTTTGTGTCGGATGTTCAAGTAAAGAAAACACATCTCAACGGGTTGCGTATATGAAAATGATCCCAGATATACATATTACAAAAACTATATCCTCCAGTTACAACAGCTGTTCCATAGCCTGAATATCTCATGATGGTTCTGCATATGCCTGAGTTGCAGATGGGGGAGGTTACATGGGGACATTTTGCGGCTACGGTACAGGCGATGAAGAGAAAGCCGGACAGGGGAACTCTTCATTTCCGAAGCCGCCCACGGCGACGTGACCCCATGCCGTAAACCCGAAGGGGGCCCGGCTTCACGTCCGCCGTAGGGATCGGACGGTAGTGTTCCTTCGATGCCAAGTGATAGTCAGTGACAGCTTGTGCACATCTAACTATTTAATGTAGTATTTTAATTACTGTCATCAACTGCAATTGCAATGAAGGCCACTGCCATTACGCCGCACCAAGGGCGCATCGTTTTCCCCGGCGGCGTCCGACTTTTCCGGCGATATCCCGCGTCGCCAGTGGGAGGTTCTCAAGGGATTCGATCTGCTCCGCGATGGATTGCAGGTTGCTGCACACCAGACGCAGCAACGGTGCGTTGTCGAGGTTCAGTCCCTGCATGAGTGTCGCCTGTACGCTCCGCAAATCTTCGCTTATAGCCATGAGATTTCTCCTTGTCGTCTCGCTCCACGAAATTCGCCGTTTTCCCGGCGCGTTTTGAAAGTGCCCGAGTCCGGCTTGTTTGTCAATTAAAAATTGATAAATTGAATAAAAATTGATTTACACCTCTTGTAGAAAGAAAGCTGAGATTGACAAGACAATCAAGAATCGGGTATAGGCTGGCTCATGAACACAATACCATCCGAATCCGATTCCAATGCCATTCTGGACCGCCTCCTCTCCGGTGCGGGGCTGCATCGTGACGCCCAGTTGGCGGCACTTCTCGGCGTTTCGCCGCAGGCCGTCAGCCAGGCCCGGCGAAAACGCAAGATTCCGGAAGGATGGGTGGTCAAAGTCTCGCAACAGTGTGGCCTGTCGATGGACTGGCTGATGTTCGGGAAGGGAGACGAATCCACTCCTGTAGCTTCCCATGCTCCGGTTGCTTCATCAACTTCCCAGGCGTCGACGCCTGCGGGCGCGGCGGTTCCGGATCTCGACCTGTTGTGCATCCCTCTGGTGGCGGCGAGCCTTTCCGCCGGAGTGGGAAGCCTGCAAACCGAAGCCGATGTACTGGATTATTTTGCCTTTCGTTCCGATTGGCTGTGCCGGAAGGGCAACCCCGACAAGATGGTGCTCATGAAGGTTTACGGTGACAGCATGGAGCCGGAGATCTGCCACGGGGACATGGCCCTCATAGATCAGAGTAAACAGCAGATTTATCCCCATACGATCTACGCCGTGGGTGTCAACGAGGAAATCTACATCAAGCAGATTGAGACGTTGCCCGGTCATCGGATGCTTCTCCGCAGCCTCAACGAGCGCTACGAGCCCATCGAAGTGGATCTGCGCGGCGACATGGCCGAGTCCGTCCGCATCATCGGCAAGGTCATCTGGTGGTGTCGCGAAGCGTAAGGAATAAAGAAGATTGGGGGAAGGGAGGAGGGAACTTTCTGAAGAAAGTTCCCTCCTCCCTTCCCCCACCCCCCCATCCCTCCATCCCTCCTCTCTCAAAGACTTTTGGCGCTATCGAATCCCTTTTGGCGTCTTTCCCTGTGAACAGAGGGGTGAGGCGGTGTTTTTCTTCTTATAACGAGAAAAGGCGAAGGAAAAAATCCTTCGCCTTTTTTTCAATAAGAGATCTAAGTTACCCATCATCTTCTGCCCATACGGAAATTTCGGATGAGGGATTCGATAAAGATGAAAGTCTTTGGAGGGGAAGAGGGGAGGTTTGGAGGGGGGAAGGGGGACCTTTCTGGAGAAAGGTCCCCCTTCCCCCCTCCAATCTTCTTCTCTCCTAAACAAGCCCTTTAACCATGAGCCTCGCTTCCATATATAAGGAGAGGGTGGCAATAGCGCGGTCGCAGACGGGGAAAACGGGTATATTCCGTTCCCGTAGGGCATTACGGAAGGGCTCGAACTGCGCCCCGCCGTCCACCACGGCGACCAGCGGCTTGCGGAAACGTTCACGTACGGAGGAGAGCCGTTCGAGGATGCCGCCGGGCGCGCCCATGCGGAAGGCCTCCACGTCCGTCTCCGCGAGGGTGTGCGTCACCGGAGAGTGCGGATCAAGCCCGATGACCACGGCGTCGATGCCCTCGTCGTTCAACATCAATTCCGCCATGTGCGCATGAACTTCGTCATCCGCGCCGGGGTTGATGTCCAGTGGATTGGCGATGGTCACCAGCTTGTCCAGATGTTTTTCATTGATGCAGGATTGCATGGCACTGCGGGTGCTTTCGGCATAAGCGCCGAGCGACATGCTGTATTCGTCTGACTGGATGGAGTCCGCCATGCCCACGGCTTCAAATCCCGCGCCGCTGACCGCGCCGAGGCGCTTGCCGTTGACGGCATCGTTGCGGAACGCTTCCGCCAGCAGGATGAGTTCCTGAAATTCCGTGAAGTTGCGGGCCATGATCGCGCCCGCCTGCCGGATGCAGTTCTCGCAGACCATGTAGTCCCCGGCGAGAGAGGCTGTGTGCCCGCTGGTGGCGTTCTTGCCTTCGGGCGTGCGCCCCGCCTTGTAGAAGATGACCTGCTTGCCGTTGCGCACGGCTTCGCGGACGGCCTGTGCGAACCGCAGCCCGTCAAGATCCTTGAAGCCTTCCGCATAGACCGCGATGACGTCCGCCTCGTCCGAGCTGATGAAGTGGCGCATCATGTCCCCGAGCGTGAGGTCGGTCTGATTGCCCATAGAGATGAGGTAGGCCGGGCTCATTTCCGGAGCCTGACTGAAGCGGTTGAGCAGGAATGCCCCGCTCTGGCTCACGATGGCGGTACGCCGCCACGACGTCCGGCGCGCGGCCTGCAGTTTTTCGGCCGGGATGAACCACGTGTCATAATTGCCGGGCCGGGAAATGACTCCCATGCAGTTCGCGCCGAGGAACACCGGGCCGCCGTCGCCCTTGCCGTGGGCTTCCCGAATGCGCTCGATCATGCGGGCCGCGATTTCCTTGCTTTCCTCGGTTTCGCCGAGGCCGCCGGGGATGAGCATCACGCTCCGGGCCGCGCCCGTTTCCAGTACTTCGTCCACAAGGCCGGGTACGTGTTCCGCGCCCACGGCCACGATGAACAGATCCAGCGGCTCGCCCACGCTCCGCAGGTCCGGCACGCAGAACACGCCCGAAGGATCGGGTTCGCCGTCGCGCAGGATGACGATCCGGTCCTTGTCGAATCCCGAACCGATGATGTTTTCAAGGATGGTGCGCCCGAAATTCCTCCGTTTGGCGGATACGCCGATGATGCCGATGCGTTCGGGGTGCAGCAGGTTTCCGATGCGCGCCACGGGCCGGGCCGTCGGTTCTTTTTCCGGCAGCGAGAATTTGCACATGCCGTCGAGCGGGACCATCAGATAGTCGGTGAACGCGAACGGATTGATTTCCAGCTCGTCGATGACGAACGGCGCGTCCGGATTGTCCGGCGAGAAGTGATTCCCCATGCGGATAAAGGACTCGAAGCATTCGATGAGCTGATCGTCAGTGACGATGCGGCGTTGCCCGCGCGTCAATCCGGCGAGTTTTCTATACGAGACGGTTTGCCGGAACAGCCGGAAGAACGTCTCTCCGTCGGTCATGGCCGTGAGTGCGGCTATGATGGCCTGCCCCTTGCGGAAGCGTTCGGCGTACAGCTCGGTATCGGTCCCGCCGAGGCCCGCGCTGATGACCATGCCGAACTCGCGGGTGCGGCGCAGGCCCACGATAAGCTCATTGCCGAACGCTTCGGAGTCGGGCGGCATGAACTGCACCTGCAATACGCCCTTGAGATCGGAAGCGATGGCGTTTTGCAGCGCGGCCCCTTCCAACCCCCGATAGCTCTTGGGGGCGCCGGACGGGTGGCGTTCGATCCATTCGGCGTAGCGTTCAGGTACTTCGGAGAGCATACGGCGCACGGCGGACCGCACCTTATCCGGCGTTTTCGGCACGATGCGCACGCCTCCGACTTCCGTTTTGTGGATGATGGTCGGCGAGACGATCTTGAGGACGGCCTTGTCCCCGGGCATGGCCATGACTTCCTCGTCGGCGAGTCTGGCGTTGCGCGGGATGAAGGAGCATTTCGGGGGCGTTTCCGATCCCGACAGGCTCAGGAGGTTATACACTTCGTATTCGTAGAGGAACTGTCGCCCTTCGGCATAGGCGTTGCGGAGCAGTTCCGTGATCGGTTCGTAGGCGACGGTAAGGTTCATAGGGTGTTCCTTGCGGGATGCCTCCGGCGGCAAAGGGGTAGACGCCCCCCCTTGCCCCCCTGCCCGGGGGCATGATGCCCCCGGCCCCCCTCAGTTACGGCTTCATGTCCGATCCGTTCCGGGCGCTGTCCGGCATGGATCGGATACGGGGCCGTTTTGAGCGAGTCTGGCGTTCCCTCTGAGCGTTTGGGGTGTATCAGGAGTTTTTTAGTAATACATTACTATTATTGTTTTTTAGAGGATTATTCAAATTGACGTTTCTTGTGCGTTGTGTGCGCCTGATCCATTCCCCATGTCTGTTTTTCCTCATCCCTATCATCAGGGAAAAACGACAAGAGGGATTCGATAAGGTCAAAAGTCTTCGGGGGAGGGATGGGGGTGTGGGGGAAGGGAGGGACCCTTCTCCAGAAGGGTCCCTCCCTTCCCCCACATTTTTCCTCTTCCCGCTCAACCTTTCTGCATCCCGCGACCGGCCATGAAAGCCGCATGGTTGAGATCCCAGAGCGCCGGCTTGCGCGAGATGCCCCTGAGGGCTTGCAGCCAGACGGCTTCGGGCACGACGTCGAAGGGCGGCAGGGTGCTGAGCACGCCGAGCATGGCTACGTTGGCGCAACGCCCTTTGGGGTCCCCGAGGTTGAGGGCGATGCTCAAAACGTCGACGCTCACGACCCGGTAGCCTTCAAGCTGGGCGGCGATGGCCTCGTCGGAAGGGTAGGCTTCGGGCTTCAGGCCGTGCGGCAGGATGCGGGTATCGGCCATGAGCACGGTCCCGCCGGGCTCCAGCAGATCGAGGAAGCCGGGGCGCAGCACTTCGGCCTTTTCCATGGCAATCAGGACGTTGGCGGTCCCGGGCACGAGCGCGGGGCTGAACACTTCGCCACAACCGAAGGTGCTGATCACCGGTCCGCCCATCTGCGCCATGCCGTGGGTTTCGCCTTTGAGGATGTTGCGGTCGTCGTACCCGGCGAGGAAGGCCACTTGCGCCAGCACCTTGCCGAAGAACAGGTTCCCCTGCCCGCCCACGCCGCGGATGGCGAGGGACAGGCGGGGAGGACGCCGGAAGGAATCGACGGGAGGAACGTCGATGACCTCTGGAGCATGGGGAAGCGTGACGGTTTCGAGAGCCGTTTCCGTGTTGGAGCCCGCGACGGAAAGGGCCTTGAACGGGCACATCTGGAGACAGGCGGGCGTGCGGGACACGCAGCCGGAACAGAGGTTGTTCCAGCGGGGCGTGCCGTCTTCGGAGGCCTCGATGCCGGGGCAGATGTGGCAGCGTCCGCACTTGCGGCAAAGCTCCTTGTCCACGGCGAGCTTCTGCCCGTAGGCCGAGGCCGGGACTTTGCGGATGCATGTTCCCCGAATGATCAGGATGGTGAAGAGGCCTTCGGCGGCCAGCTTGAGCCCTTCTTCCACGCGGGCTTCGATTTCCGCCTTGTCGTAGGCGTCGGCGGTGATGACGTGTGCGCCTTGGCTCTTGAGGGCCTCGTCAAGCCGGAAGGCATTGGGCTGCCCGGCGAGGTTGCAGGGCGAGGACGGCGAAGGCTGTCCGCCGGTCATGGCGATCCATTCGTTGTCGAGCACAATCTTGAGGCCGGGGACTTGGCGGAACACCGTATTGCGGGTGGCGTCCATGCCGCTGTGGCATTCGGTGCCGTCGCCGATGATGCTTACGCAGCGGGCGGCGGCTTCGGGCTTCGAAAGGACATAGCCCATGCGTATAGCCTCGCTCGCGCCCATGCACAGGTTCACGTCGAGGGCGTTGAGGCCCTTGATCAGCGTATTGCAGCCGATGTCGCCGAAAATGGCCTCAATGTCCCCGCGCTTGTGCAGTTTGCCGAGATGCAGGGCCGCGAGGCGGTAGGGGCATCCCGCGCAGATCATGGGGGGGCGGGGTACGGAAGGCGCGGGCGTCCCGGCCTTGGTTTTCCTGCCGAGGAACGCGGCGATGCGCTCGGGCGTCCATTCGGTCACGGGGCTGAGGGCGTCCTTGCCGCTGACGTTGAGCCCCGCCGCGAGGCAGGCTTCCTGTATGAAGCGGTAGCCGTCCTCAATAACGCTGACTTCGCCCTTGATGGACGCGCAGAATGCCCGGATGCGCTCCATCGGCAGCGGGTTGGTAAAGGCTACTGAAAGGATGTCGAGATCGGGATCGAAGCGTTCCTTGTATTCACGCATGAGCAGGGTGGTCGCGCCGCAGGTGATCACCCCGCGCCGTCCCGCTCCCTTATAGTGGATGTTGAGGGGCGATTCCTCGACCATGCGGACGAGTCCGGGCATACGTTCCGCCATGACGGTATCGTAGGAGATGCGTGCCATGCCGGGCAGGGCGTGCTGGAGCGCGAGCGGGCCGACTTCGGCGAGCGGGCGCGTATGCTGTTCGGCGAGTTTGACCAGCCCTTCGCTGTGGCAGAGGAGCCCGCCCGCGAGGATGACGACCGGGGTGCGGTGCGTGCGCGAGATGTCAGCCGCCAGCCCTGCCGCCTCGTGCATTTCCTGATGCGTGCGCGGCTCAAACACGGGTACGAAGCAGCTCTTGAAGAGGTAGCGGGGATCGATGACGTGCTGTGTGGAGCTTGGGGTAAAGTCGCTGGCGATGTAGTAGATGAGCGCTCCCTTGGGCTGCATGTAGCAGGAAACGCTGGTGAAGGCGTCGCAGGCCTGATAGAGGCCGGGGATTTTCATGGTGACGACGCAGTCGCGCCCGGCCATGGCGTGTCCCACGCCGACGCTGACGGCTACGGCTTCGTTTACGGACCAGCCCACTGTGATCCTGTCCTGTGCCTGCGACAGGCCCTTGTCGATGGCCTCCGTGCTTGGCGTGCCGGGATAACCGTCCGCCGCGTGGATACCCGCGCGCACGCAGCCGACCGCGAACGCGATGTTTCCTTGCAGGACTTTATTGGTTCCTGCGGCCTCGTCGCACAGTTGCTGGATTTCGTTCATGGCGTTTTCCTTTGGAAGGTTGGGAGGGATGCCTCCGGCGGCAAGGGTGGCTGCCGCCCCCCTTGACCCCCTGCCCGGGGGGCGAGCCGCCCCCCGGACCCCGGCAGTGCCGTTTCACTACGGTGAAACGGCTCCGTCGGCGTCAGGAGTTTCTCTTTTGGGATGTTTTTTCAATTGTTCCTTGGAGAAAGGCGGAATGCGCTGGTGTCGCATCGTCTTGCGTCAGGCACATTGTCGACGTCTTGCCTTTTGCCATTACTTTTATCGTTCTCTGTCTACAAGTAAACCTGTGAACAGGGATTCGATAAGGCCGAAAGTCTTGGGAGGGGGAGAGGGGGAGTTTGGAGGGGGGAAGACGACCGGATGGCGGCCTCCCCCTCCAATTTTCGCCTCCTATCCTCTATCTCAAGTTCATGTGCATTGGGCGCTCGCCGTCGAGGAACTGGAAAACTTGATCCACGGCGATGCGGCTCATCTTTTCGAGGGCTTCTTCGGTGAACGCGCCGACATGCGGCGAAAGGAGCACATTCGGCAGGGCGGCGAAGGGCATGGATGAGGGCGGCTCCTGCGAAAAGGCGTCGAGTACGGCCCCGCTGATGTGGCGGGCGGTGAGGGCGTCATAGAGGGCGCTTTCATCAACGATGCCGCCCCGTGCCATGTTGACGAGCACGGAGGAGGGCTTCATGAGCCCGAGTTCGCGGGTACCGATAAGGTTTTCGGTCTGCGGGGTGAGGGGGCAGTGGATACAGACGAAATCCGATTCGCGGAGCAGCGTGTCGAGATCACGGCGCTCGATATTCCGTTCGGCGGCGAAGGCTTCCGGCCAGTAGGGGTCGAAACCAGTGACGCGGCCTCCGAAACCTTGGGCGATGGACGCCACGCAGCGCCCGATGGCCCCCATGCCCACGATGCCGAATGTGCGCCCCTGCACTTCGCGCCCGAGGATGGCGCCTTGTTCCCATTTGCCGCCGCGCATCCCGGCATCGCAGCGCGGGACTTGCCGGAGCAGGCCGAGCAGCAGGGAGAAGGTGTGCTCCGCGACCGCCACGTCGTTGGCCCCGGGCGTGTTGCAGACGGTGATGTCCCGGGCGACGGCGGCGGGTATGTCGATCATGTCGAGGCCCGCTCCGAGCTTGGCGACGCAGCGGAGGTTGGGCAGGGCGTCGAGCAGAGCGGCGTCGAGATGGAGATCGTTCCCGGAAATCACGATGTCCGCGCTCTGGAGGCGGCCCATGAAGGCGGGATCGTCCACAGCGCCGCCCCGGCAGTCCAGAACCTCCACATCCGGGCGGGCGGTCAGACGGTCGAGCTGTTCGTCGGAAAAGGCCGCGAAGGGGCGGGCTTCTAGGCAAATGGTATGCTTCTTCATCGGGCGTTCCTTTTTCCCGTTTATGGAAGACGTTGGGGAAAAGGGCTTCTCGCGCGCTCCCTGAGCCGGGGCGCGGGAGAAGCCCCCGGCGGCCATAGGGGGAAGCAGGCCGCCGGGTTGGGGTGTGGGAGGGCACAGGTTCGGTTTGAAAATGTTCTTGGATGCTACGTTGCGGACGGGGTTAAGCCCTGTCCGTGGGGCTTTTCCTGTCCACACATCGGAAGGGCTCCCTCCGCGCAGCCTCCCCACCAATCGAACGTCTTGGGAAGGGTGGGGCGGTCGGGGGGAGGGATAACCTGTGCGGGTGTTCCCCGCTCTTCTGAAGGGTTTCCCTTCCCCCGGCACGTCGCGTCTCCCCATTATCCGTCACACAAACGTGCTCAACGGCAGCCGGAAGAGATCCACGGCGTTGCTCTGGAAAACCTTGCGGCGATCCCCCGGAGCCAGATCGAGGGCGTCCACGGCGGCGATGGAGTCGCGGATGAGGCGCAGGCCTTTCTGGTTGCAGAAGGGGAGATCTGTGGCGAAGACGAGCTTGCCGATGCCCGCGAAATCCATGCCGCAGCGGAGCCCGGCGGGATAGCCGTTGTTGGCGGTGTCGTAGTACATGCGGCGGAAGTATTCGAGCGGCTTGTGGGGGAAGAGGATGTCCTTGTGCCCCATGCGCATCTCGTTGAAGTCGTCGTTCCACTCCATGCGCCCGGCAAGATAGGGGATGACGCCGCCGCAGTGGTGGGTGACGATCTTGAGGTTGGGGAAGCGTTCCATGACCCCGCCGTAGACCAGCCGGAACATCGCCATTGAGGAGGCCACGGGCCAGCCGAGCTTCGTCCACGCCCGGTAGCGCGAATTTTCCTCGCCGGGATAGTCGGGCAGGGCGGGCGAGCGCTTGGGATGGATAAGGATGGGCAGGTTGTAACGTTCCATCTTTTCGTAAATGGGGTATAGGGCCTCGGCGTCGAGCGGCATCCCGTTTACGTCGCTGTACATCTGGATGCCCCGCAGGCGGAGATCGCGGATGGCGCGGTCGATTTCCTCAAGGCTGGCGTCGAGATCGTTGAGCGGCAGGGCGGCGATGGCGGCGGCGAAGCGGTCGGGGTACTTTTCGACCAGTTCCGCCATTTCATCGTTGGCGAAGCGGCACAGATCCACGGCGACTTCGGGCGAGGCGACGGATTCCACCGTGGGGGCCGCCAGCGTAAGCACCTGCATGTAGCCTTCCACGCTGTCCATGAGCCGGAAACGGGCGTCGAGGTCGAGCAGTGTGGGGACCGTTTCGGCGTACCGGGACAGGTTGGAACTCATGTCGCGGTTGGGCACCTTTTGTTCGAGGACGGCCTGATACTTCTTGGGCAGGATGTGGTTGAAGGCGTCGATATACAACATGGACGGCTCCTTACATGTAGGGGTTGCTGCTGGCGTTGTAGAGCGTGTTCAGCGGGAAGCGCAGCGTGATGGCCCCGGACGGGCATTCCTGGCGGCAGGAACCGCACATCCAGCATTCTTCGGGATAGCGGATTTCCGCCTTTTTCTCGTCCTTGTTGTAGTAGATGACGTCCAGAGGGCAGGAGCGGTCGCATCTTCCGCAGCCTGTGCAGGTCTTCGTGTCGATCATGGCGGGCATGGATGGCCTCCGGAAAAGGGCTCCGTCGCCGGAGCGTTTGGCCCCGATGGGGGCATTCCCGCTTGCTGCGGGGGAGTGTGCGAAACCGTAACGCCGGTCGCGGCGCGGGATGGCGTTCAGCGATTCCGTCTGTTCAGATATGCTGGTTGTTACGCATATGGGTTGTCGGTACGGCGGAGTTCGAGCTTGAGCCTGCCGTCGGATTCGGCGGAAACGACCACCTGTCCGAGGAAGCGTTCGTCGTCCTGCTCAGGGAAGTCCTCGCGGAAATGGCAGTTCCCGAACCGGCTTTCCTGCCGATACAAGGCCGCGTCCACGGTGCAGCGTCCGATGGTGAGCAGGTTGTGGACTTCGTGGAGCCTGAGGAGATCGTGGAGATCCTTCGCGCCGACGAGCCCGCTGGCGGCCTGCACCTGTTCGAGCTTTTCCTTGGCGCGGAGCAGCTTCTTTTCGGTACGGCAGGGGCCCGCGCCTTCGGTGAGGATGCGCTGGAGGGTCATTTCGAATTCCTTCCAGCCGATGGAGCGTTCGGGATCGAGGGGCGCGTAGACGCGCTCGTGGATACGCTGGATCTGGGCTTCGTCCGGTTCGGGGGCGGAGGCGAGGGAGGCGCAGTAGTGCGCGGCCATGCGTCCGGCATGGATGCCGCTGGTGACGGCCATGTGCAGGCTGCGGCACTGGTCGGCGCCGTTGCCGCCCGCGTAGAGGCCGGGCACGTTGGTGCCGCAGTCCTTGTTGATCTTGACGCCGCTGCCGCAGACTTCGTTGGGCCCGCCCTGCATACCTTCGGAGGTGTCCACCTCCATAGGGGTGGTGGTAAGGTCGATGCCGAGCTGTTCGAAGTAGTCCTTGAACGAATCCTTGTCGCAGGAAAGGGTGGCGATGAGATGCTTCTGGGCTTCGGGAGCGATGCCCCGGCAGTCCATGTACACGGGGCCGCGGCCTTCGCGCATTTCGTTGAGCACGCCCTGCACCATCTTGTAGCGGGGGCCCTTCATGCCGAGGGGGTGGTAACGGTCCATGAAGGCTTCACCCTTGGCGTTGATGAGCACGGCCCCCATGCCGGAGAGGGCGTTGAGCCCGGCGGCGTTGAAGCTGCGGGGCACCACGGTCATGCGCAGGAATTCGATGTTGGCGAGTTCCGCGCCCGCGCGCAGGCTCATGGCTTCGCCGTCGCCGGTGTCGGCGGGGCACATCCATGTGTTGAAGCTCATGCCGGAAGGGTTGCTGTAGAGGCGGTTGGTGCCGCCCGTGGAGATAATGACCGCCCCGGCGTGGATGATATGGAAATCGCCCGTGCGGATATCGAAGCCCGCCGCGCCGCAGACGGTGCCGCCGTTGGTGAGCAGATCGGCGGTGACCACGCGGTCGAGCACGGCGCACCCGGCCTTGCGGGCGGCCTTGGCGAGGAGAGGCTTCATCCTCTTGCCGTTGAAGTTGATCCACCACGGGCCGGGCTGCCCGTAGGACTTGGTGCGGTAATAGGTGCCGTCGGGCTGGCGGAGGGTGCAGTTGATTTCTTCGAAACGCTTGAGCGCGTGGGGGAGTTCCTGACAGTACACGGAATCCACGACGTCGATGTTGGTCACGCCCCGGGCGCTTTTGCCGGTGAATTCGAGGTAGGCTTCGCGGGTATCCCATTCCGCGCCGGTGTCCATGTAGGCGAGGAAATGGTCGATGCCGCCCGCGATGTGTCCGCTGCGCTCAATGACGGCCTTGTCCATGACGATGACGGATCGGCCCTGTTCCCGGGCGGTGAGGGCCGCGTTGAGGCCGCACACGCCGCCGCCGATGATCAATATGTCCGCCTGATGACGATGGGTTTGCATCGCAATGGCTCCTTGTTTCTAGAGGTTGTTCAGGAAGGCGCGGATACGGCGCGCGCCCTCGGCGCAGTTTTCCGTGCTGGTGGCGTAGGAAATGCGGATATGGCCTTCGCCGGACGGGCCGAAGTCGTCGCCGGGCACGCAGGCCACAAGTTGCTCCTCAAGGAGGCGCTTGCAGAACGTCACCGAGTCGAGGCCTGTGTCGCGGTGGTCGATGAACAGGTAGAACGCGCCTTCTGGGTTGTTGAAACGGATGTTCGGCGCGCCGGTCAGCCCTTCGATGAGGACCTTGCGGCGTTCCTCAAAGGCTCTGCGCATGGTTTCCACGCATTCCTGCGGGCCGTTGAGGGCTTCGGCCCCGCCGTATTGGGCGAAGGAGGTCACGCTGAGCATGTAGTTCTGCTGGAGGCGGGCCAGGCGCTCGATGAGTTCCGGCGCGCCAGCCACGTAGCCGAGCCGCCAGCCGGTCATGGAATAGGTTTTGGATAGCGAGCCGACGAGGAGGGTGCGTTCGCGCATGTCGGGCTCGGCGGCCAGCGAGCGGTGCCTGGCGTCGCCGTAGAGCAGGCGGTCATAGGCTTCGTCGCTGATGGCGAGCAGATCGTGCTTCTTCACGAAGTCGGCGGCGTCGCGCATTTCTTCTGCGGAGAAGACCTTGCCCGTGGGGTTGTTGGGGTTGTTGAAGATCATGAGCTTGGTCCGGTCGCTGACGGGCGCGCCGTCCCAGTCGTAGTCGGGTTCCTTGAGCACGTAGGGCACGGGTACGGCATGGAGCATGGGGATGCTCGAATAGTAGAGGAGGAAGCCCGGCGAGGGCACCAGCACCTCGTCGCCGGGATCGAGCAGGGCATGAGTGCAGAGCATGAGGGCTTCCTGCGCCCCGGCGGTGATCATGATTTCGGTCTTGGGATCGTAGTCCAGCCCGTTCTGGCGCTTGAGGTAGGCGGCCACGGCCTCGCGCATGGGCAGGATGCCCCGGTTGTGCGTATAGTGGACGAATCCCTTGGCCAGCGCGTCGTTGGCGGCAGACTTGATGTGCTCGGGCGTGTCAAAGTCCGGGCGGCCGATGCTGAACACGAGCACTTCCTTTCCCTCACGGCGTAGGGCGTCCGCGGTTTGGGTGACGGAGCTGATGGAAGCGGACTTGAGGCCGTTGGCGATGCGTGAAAATCTTTGCGTGTCCATAAGGGTTCCTTTGCTGTTCCGGGCGGCCCCGGCGGGGCGTGCCGTTTTTAGGGAACGGCTTCCCGTTGCCGGGGGAGCCGTGCTCCGCAGGGGAGGCTCCTCCGGGGCCGCTTATGCCCGGAATGGGGTTGCGTGGTTGAAGCCGGGGCCCTGCGGAGGCCGCATTCCCGCAGGGAGTCCCCGGCGGCTAGGCTTCGGATTCGGCGGGCGAGTTGCCGGCATCCTTGTTGATCTTCCAGATGGCGAACCCGGTGAAGCCGTAGGTGAGGGAGAAGATGGGGACGATCCAGTTGACGAAGGCATAGGGGATGTACTGCATGGCGTCGATCTTGAGGACGCCGACGATGAAGAAGGCGGCCATGGAGTACGGCACCAGCGCGATGCCGAGGGTGACGGCGTCTTCAAGCGTCCGCGAGAGGACCCGCGACTGGATGCCCATGTCGCGGAACTTCTTTTCAAAGGCGCGGGCCGGGACGATGATGGAGAGCATGCCGTTGCCCGTGCCGATGGTCATGAGGTAGCAGGAAACCAGCGTGGCGAGGATGAGCCCGCCGGGGGAGGTCACGGAGCGGGTCATGCGGTCCACGACCACGCCGAGCGCTCCGGTACCTTCGAGGATGCCGCCGAGCGTCATGGCGATGAGCAGCAGGAAGACCACGAAGGACATGCTGGTCAGGCCGCCTCGGGAGAGGATCTTGTCCACGAGCGGGTGCCCGGTCTGGGAAACGTAGCCGTCGGTGGCGGCCTTGAATATGCCCTTTATGGTCATGCCGTCCTGAATGACGAAGGCGCAGACCACGCCGACGAGGATGGCGATGACGAGCGTGGGCAGCGGCGGGATGCCCCGGATGGCGAGGGCCACCAGCACGATGGGCGGCAGGGCGAGGAGGAACGAGCGGTTGAAGTTGGCTGAGAGGGCGTCGGTGATCGGAGTCAGGTCGGGCATGGCCCCGCCGCTGTAGTTGAGCCCGAGGTACCAGTAGAGGCCGAGGGCCACGAGGGTGGCGGGCACGGTGGTGTAGAGCATGGAGCCGATGTGCGAGAAAATGTTGGTCCCGGTGATGCCCGAGGCGAGGTTGGTGGTGTCGGAAACCGGAGACATCTTGTCGCCGAAGTACGCGCCGGACACGATGGCCCCGGCGGTGAGCCCGGTGGGGAAGCCGAGGGCCTCGCCCACGCCGAGCAGGGCCAGGCCCGCCGTGCCGATGGTCCCGAAGGAGGTGCCGGTCATGAGCGAGAAGACCGCGCAGATGAGCACCGTGCTGACGAGGAACATGGAGGGCGAGAGGAGCTTCAGGCCCCAGTAGAGGAACAGGGGGATGACACCGGCCTGAATCCAGACCCCGATGAGCGTGCCCACGAGGAAGAGGATACAGGTGACGATGATGATGCGGTGCACGCCGTTGACGATACAGGCTTCAACCTCTTTCCAGGTGAACCCCGCCATGATGCTGAGGAGCGAGGCCGTGATGGTGGCGAGCATCAGCGGCACGAGGAACCCCACGCGCAGGACGAGCCCGCCGAGAAGGATGACCAGAATGGGAAGGAAGATAATCGCCAGAGCCATACCGAAGCTTACGGTCTTCTTGTCGTTCATGCCGGCTTTCCTCATGCGGATGGGCGAATGGACGAGAGCCCATTGACGGAGAACTGCGGGGGAAGTCCCCGGAGGCTGTTTTCCAGATTGCCGATGGCCTGACGGATCAGGCGTGCGAACGCCGCGCGGGTGACGCCCGCGAGGTGGGGAGAGAACAGCACCCGGCGGCGCGCTTCCGGAGAAAGCCGGAGCAGGGGATTGCCGGGCGAAGGGATTTCACTTTCAAAGTTGTCGATGGCCGCGCCTCGGATGACGCCGCGTTCGAGGGCGGCGGCAAGGGCCGTTTCGTCCACGATGCCGCCGCGCGCCGCGTTGACGAGGATCGCGCCGGGCTTCATGGAAGCGAGCCGCGCCGCGTCCACAAGGCCGCGCGTGGCGTCCATGAGCGGGCAGTGCAGGGTGACGATGTCGCTGACGGCGAACAGTTCGTCGAGATTGACGCGCCGGATGCCGTGCTCCTGCGCGAATGCTTCGGGCCAGAAGACGTCGGAGGCCACGACCGTTGCCCCGAAGGCCGCAAGGCGGGGGGCCAGCGCCCGGCCGATGCCGCCGAGCCCGACGATGCCCACGGTGGCGCCGAACAGTTCGCAGGCGCCCCGGTCGAGGATGCGTTCCCGTGCCTGCGCATAGGCGCCGGACTTGATGGCCTCGTCCGCGTAGGCCAGCTCGCGCTGGAGGCAGATCACCGCCCCGATGACGTGCTCTGCCACGGTGATCGCGTTTTGTGCTGGCGAGTTGCATACGATGAGGCCGAGTTTCGCCGCCGCCGCGTGGTCCACGCTGTCGAATCCGGCCCCTGCCGTCTGGATGATGCGCACGGAGCCGAGCCGGGCCAGCAGATCGGCGTCGAGGCGGGGGTGCGAAGGCGGCATGAAGAGGCCTTCAATGCCCGCAGAGGCCTCCGCGATGGCGTCTGGCCTGTAGTCGGCAAGAAAAGCAAGTCCGCCGGGAATCTCCACGCCGCTTTCCTCGAAACGCGACTTGGGGAGCAGACTGAGCATATGAGTCATTGTATCCTCCCTGGAGCGGAATTTCCTTGAAACGGTGCCGTTTCAAAGACGGCATTCCGTGGGAAACGGTTTCCCCGGAATCCATGCGACATTGCGGCGCGCCGGACCCGCGTCCGGCGTGAGGGCTTCTTGTTGCAGAAGGTCCTTACGATGCCGGATGGCGCAACATTCCTCTTCTCCATGAACCGATGCGGGCATGGAGATACGGATTGGTAAAGGCTTTGGGGAGAGGCGATACAGGATAGCAGCAAAAGGCTTCCTGTTTCCAGCATATCGCTATTCCGTTCATGCAAGTGAAGAACGCATACAGATATGCATATATGTGTTTTTCAATATATCCGTTTCGTTTCATACTATGGACAGTGCGATACGAAGGCACATCCATACGGAAGAGCAACGGAAGCCTGATGACGCGTTACTGGGCCATTGAGAGACACATGTGTTTCTTTTTGTATTTGATATAACAAGTTCCGTGCCATGTATAAAAACTGTTTTATTTTTGGTGATTACAAGAAAAGACTTTTGGGATGTGACAATATGCGGAAAATAAGCCTATAATCCGGCGCAGAAATCGGACTATAGGCCGATAGGGAGGATTATATGCCGGATGCGTATCAGGATGGTGTTTTTTTTCATAAATCCGCACGGATTCTGGCCATGCCGGACGTCAGGGAATCGCTCATCGCGTTCTACAAGCTCCTGAAAGAGACGTTCCCGCTGGAAGGGATGGTCATGCACCATTTTCTGCCTTCCTCGCAGTCTCTGTTGGAACTCCATTTCATCCACGACGGCGGCATCCACTTCCTCGGGCGGTTCATTCCGTTTTCCCGTGAGCAGACCATGTTCCTCCGGGCCTTTTCGCTGACCGGGGGCGTCAATGCCATCCCCAACAGCCAAGAGGTACGGACCGCCGAGAGCGTGAACAACGACTTGCGGGAGTACATCGAAAACAGACCGAGAGCGCACCTGGTGTGCTGCCTCAAGGGGGCGGGCGCGCCGCTCGGCCTGTTGCGGCTCATTGGGACGGAGGTGGGGTGTTTCACGGAGGAGCATGAGCGGAGGCTGGGCCTGCTGGCGATTCCCTTGAGCTTCGCGCTGGTCAAGGTGCTCCGTGAGGAGGAGGTGCAGCGGTTTTTCTCCGCGCACGGCTACGATACGCCCTCCCAGTCGCCGCACGAGGACGACGCGCCCGCCGAGCTCATAGGCACTTCGGGCGGGCTCAGGAACGTCATGGAAACGGTGCGCAAGCTGTCGGGGACCGATGCGCCGGTGCTGATCCTCGGGGAAACCGGCACGGGCAAGGAGCTTGTCGCCAACGCGATCCAAGCCAGATCGCAGCGCGTGGGCAAGCCCTTCATCAAGGTCAATTGCGGGGCCATCCCTGAGACGCTCATGGACAGCACGTTGTTCGGGCACGAGAAAGGGGCCTTCACCGGGGCGCATTGCGCTGTGGGGGGCAAATTTGAGCTGGCCAACGGCGGCACGCTGTTTCTCGACGAGCTCGGGGAGCTTTCCCTTCAGGCGCAGGTGCGGCTCCTGCGGACCCTTCAGAACCATGTGGTCGAGCGTGTGGGCAGCACGACTTCCATTCCGGTGGATGTTCGGATCATAGCGGCAACGAACCGAGATCTGCACAAGATGCTGCGCGAGGGCACGTTCCGCGAGGATCTCTATCACCGCTTGAATGTGTTTACCATTTCCGTCCCCCCGCTGCGTGAGCGGCTGCAGGATCTGCTCCCGCTGGCCCGGCACTTTATCGACAAGGCCACGCGCCGCCTGGGATTGCCCCCTATTTCCGGCATCGAACCGGATTCGGCGGAACGGCTCCTCCAATATGACTGGCCCGGCAACGTCCGGGAACTGGAAAACCTCGTGGAGCGGGCGGTGATTCTGGATTACAACAGCAAGCTCAAGCTCGATCGCTATCTCCAGCCCGTTCTGGAACGTGCCGTTCCCGGACGTTCCGCGCCGGAGCATGGCGAGGCGCTTGAGGGGCGGGTGCGGGAACTGGTGCGGCGCTGTTTTGCGGAGTGGATAGAAAAGGGGATGCCGCCGGAAGCGGGGGGGCCCGTTCCGTCTCGCTCGGGCCGGGAGCACAGGCCGGACAACGCCGCCGGACGTGGTGAGGCGCTCCTATCCGAGAAGACGGGAGCGGCGTCTGTGGGGGCGGCATCAGGCTTTTCGGAATTCCGGAGCGAAGCAGCGCTTCGTTCACTGGATGACGTGGTACGCGAACATATCGAGGCCGCCCTAGACCGTACGGGCGGGAAGATCCACGGCCCGGGAGGCGCGGGTGAACTACTCGGGGTGCATCCGGATACGTTGCGCAAGAAGATGAAGAAAATGGGCATCGTCAGGCCGTCGGGCCGACGTGAGGGCAGATGAGTTTCTGGAAGGATATAGAGGCAGCTGGGAAGGAGGCGTTTTTTCAGCAACGCTCTCCTCTCCAACTGCCGGCGCAGTTCGCGCCTGCCTCGCCCTTTCCAAAGGCTTTTGTGTTCATTGTTATCTTTTGGAATATGGCACTCGCAAAATGGAAATGCTCTAAGTGGGATTCCGCTCAGTTTTCCTCGGAATAAGGCCACGTTTGCGTAACTTGCTGGTGCTCCCTTCTTTTGCCTTCAATCCGAAGGGACTCTCCGCACGACCCGTTCCCTCCGTCCGGGGGTGTAAGGGGAATCATTCCCCTGCCGGGGGAGTCTGAGGGGACGATGAGCCACCCTGCGGAGATCCCCTGTCTCCCAGAAAAATGATTTCCCCAACTCCCATCGGAAAGAAGAGGAGACCTTCCGATAGGAGCGGGGGAAATGCCTCCGGAGGAGGCGGGACAGCCGAATCGCCGTTGCCGGATAGCTGGCTAGTAGTCCTTCCGGCAGACGGCGTAATAGGCGTACTCGACGAGCGAATTGATGTCGTAGACGGGGAGGTTGATCGCGCGCTGGATGGGCGCGGAGAAGGCGGAAAGGTCGGTGCATTCGAGCACGAGGGCGTCGAGCGCCTTTTCCCGCGCGAACGCGGCGGCGGAACCTACGATCTCGGCTTCGAGGCGTTCCATGTCGAAGTCGTGGCGTTTGCCTTCGATGATGGTTTCCCAGAACTCGGGGTTGCCTTCCATGCCCCGGATGTGCACCGACTCCATCGGCGTCGCGCAGTTGGCGAAGTGGGCGGGCGTCAGGGCCTGACTACTGGCGGTGAGGACGCCGATCTCGGCCTTCTCCCCGTGCATGAGGCGCACCAGCGGAAGCTGGAGCAAGCTCGACAGGAAAACCGGGATGTGCAGTTCGGCGGCAATCTGGCTCTGGAAACGGGCCATGAAGCCGCAACTTCCGGTAATGGTCTGCACGCCGTCGGCCTCAAGCTCTTTCGCGGCCTGAATGAACGGCTCCAGCAGATCCGGAGTGGGGTTGAACAGCAGGCGCGGAATGTCCACGCCCCGTATGACCCGCGTCACCGTCGGAAAACCGTAGGTCAGCGGATTGCGCATGTGCCCGCGCGGTTTTGGGAACAGCGATTCGAGGCACAGGATGCCGATGGGCATGTCGTAATACAGTCTACCGCCTTTCATATTCGCTCCTTTGGGTTGATGCGGGACGTTCAGCCTCCCCGCGTTTAGGGGGAAGAGGGGCCTCCCGCGGACGGAACGCACCCTCTCCCAACGGTTCCCGTCAGTTTTTCTTGTTCATTTCCGCAATCCACTGGACGATGCCGGTGAGCACCCATACGCCGCAGGCGATATTCAGGATGAAAGACGCATAGATCAGATATTTCGTGAATTCCAGCATGATAATCTCCTTGCGGGCTTACAGGACTTCGGGGGCGTAGATGCCCGTGGAGGGGACGCGGCGCTTCATCATCTGATGGACGACGAACAGCGTCAGGCAGTTGAGGCCGATACCGATAAGGTTGGCGGGGATGCCGAAGGGCTCGCCGAGCACCTTGTCGCTCCACAGGAAGCAGCTCACGACGCCGATGACCACGGCGGGAGCCCCGGCGTAGGGCGACACCTTGCCCCAGAGCAGCCCGGCCAGCAGCGGCGGGATGATCGCCGAAGGCCACAGCTTAAAGATGTAGATCATCAGGCCGAACACGTCCTGGAACAGGATGGCGACGCCGATGGAAACGCCGCCCACGAGGAGGGTGGACATGCGGGACTGGCGCAGCATCTGATCCTGCGTGGCCTGAGGATTGATGAACTTGTTGTAGATGTCGCGGGTGTACACGACGCAGGCGGTGTTGATGAAGGCCGCGCCCGATGACATGACGGCGGCGAGCAGGGCCGCCAGCACGAGGCCGGTCACGCCGATGGGCAGCACGTCGCGGATAAGGTTGGTGAAGGCGAGGTCGGGCTTGACGTCGGGCTGGAGCGCCATGGAAGCAAGGCCGATCCCGGCGGTGGTGGCGAGGAAGAAAATCCAGTGGACGGAGAAGATCAGCACCCCGGCCTTGCTGTCCTTGGCGGACTTGGTGGAGGCATAGCGCTGGATGAAATACGGCGCGCAGAATTCCCCGAACAGGAAGCTCAGGAAGAGGCCCGCAAACTGGATCGGACCCCAGCCGGAGAACAGCTTCAGGTTGCTTTCATAGCGGGGCATGGCGTTCAGGGTCGCCATCATGGCGTCGAAGCCGCCGAGATGGTCGATGGCGAGATACCCGCACAGGCTCACGCCGATGATAATGATCACATACTGCACTGCATCGGTCATGGTTACGGCGAGCATACCGCCCGACCACGTATAGGCCAGCGTGATGACGGAAGAAATAAGCGCCGCCGGGATGAGGTCTATGCCCACGGCGGTCTGGAGGATGGCTCCCATCGCCAGAATCTGCACCCCGTACAGCCCGAGGCAGAAGAAAAAGCACACGATGCTGGAAACGAGCCGCCCGGCGCGGCCGTAGTACAGCCCGAAGAGGTCGCCCACGCTGTAGACGTTCTTGATGTTGTGCACGCGCCCGGCAATGTACAGGCCCGAGAAGATCTGGTTGATCACCACGCCGATGAGCCCGGCGAAGACCACGATGCCCGTGGTGTGCATGAACGAAACGCGCCCGATGGTCGCGCCGCCTCCGCACAGGGTCGCCGCGATGGCCGCGAAGAAGATGGACATGGGAAGGCCGCGTCCGGCGACGGCGTAATCGTCAAAGTTGGTGACTTTTTTCATGGCCCAGTAACCGATGTAGACCACAACAAAGAAATACAGAATGATGATCGCGTAATCCAGCCAATGGATGGTCATGGCGTACTCCTAAACGCAGGCCGCGCGGCGCTGCATGATACGACGGGAAAACATGATGGAATCCTCAGCGAAAAAAGGAGGATCCGCAAGCGGCGGCGCGGCGGGGAGAGGGAGCAGGCCGCGTATGTCGGTATGGCGCGGCAGCCGGTGGTCTCGGAGGCGGAGGCGGACGGCCCGGAACAGGTGGGGCCACAGGATCACGAGAAGGAGCGGGAACAGGCTTTCCCAGCTTTGCAGGCTCTTGCCCGACGTTTCGGGGATCGACGCGGCAAGCGCGGGATCATCCGGGGAAAGGTGCGGGTTTTCCGCTCTCGGCAACAGTTCGAGGCTGGCGATGCTCCCCGCTTCGGCTACCGTGGGGGCGGCATTGAGCGAGGCCGCGCACAGGCAGACGATGTAGCTGGCTGCAAGCAGGAGGCAGATGCCCTGTCGGCAGAGGAGGGAAAGGGAGCGCCGCATAGATGTTTTCCGTGGCCCCCTCCCCGGACGGCGGGAAGGGGGCGGGCCCGTTTAGCCGGGCAGGTTGAGGTTGCAGTAGTTTTCGAGGCTGACCGGCCGGAAGGGCTGGCGGACTTGGAGGCAGCCCACGGCGTCGGGCGCCTTGGACTGGGCGGCGGCGGTGATTTCCGCGAGTGCGGGCCCGCACATGCGGCCCTGGCACTGGCCCATGCCGCAGCGGGTGAAGCGCTTGACTTCGTTGACGTCGCGGAAGCCTTCGGCCACGGCCTTGCGGATATCCCCGGCGGTGACGCATTCGCAACGGCAGACCAGCGTTTCGTCCGGGACATTGAAGATGGCCGGATTGGGCGCGAACACATAGCGCAGGAACCCGCGCGCGATGCGCATGGCACGGAGCTGCCTGCGGGCCGGGCCGCTGCGGTAGGCTGCTTCGGCGTCGCTGATCACGCCAAGGCGTCGGGCGATCTCTACTCCGGCGATGGCGCCCTTGAGCATACTCGCATCGCCGCCGTGGACGTAGGTTCCGTCACCGGCGATGGAAATGCCGTCCACGCTGGTGCGGCCGTTTTCGTCGACGACGGGATGCCAGTACCGCTGGACGCCATCCCATGCGTGCTTGGCGTTCAGGGAATTGAGGATGTGTGTGCGCGGGATGATGCCCTCGTGGCGCAGCAGGGTGGAGGCGTTGATTTCGTGGGTCTTGCCGCCCGCGTCGTACACGACCTTTTCCAGACGATCGGAGCCCACGGCGCGGATATTGGTGACGTTGCGGATGATCGGCACTTTGCCCTTGAGTATGCGCAGTGCCATTTTCATGCCCTTGGCGACATACGGCATGTCGAGCACGCCAGCGGGCATGAGCGCGCCCGCCATGATGCGGCGGGACCACCAGCCGGTGTCGAGCCACGCGGCGATGGGCACGCCCGCTTCGAGCAGGTGCCCGGCAAGCAGGAGGAGCAGGGGGCCGTTGCCCGCAAGGACGACCGGGGCGTTCTTGTCGGCGGAGAGCGTGCCGCCGGAGCGCAGCAGGATGTCGGCCCCGCCCGCGCCCATGACGCCGGGCAGCGTCCAGCCGGGGAAGGGGACGGGCCGTTCCATGCCGCCGGGGGCCACGATGATGTGCGAGGCGGCCAGCTCTTCGGCCTTGCCGTTCATGGTGCACGAAACCCTGTGCGGCTCAAGCCCCCAGACGGTGGTGCCGGGGTAGTAGGTCGCGCCGGATTCGCGGAAGCGCTTCACGAGCCCGAGCCCGGCCGCGCGTTCCTTGGGATCGAGCAGCGCCTGCGCCATCGGGGTTTCGATATTGCGGAAAAGCTGGCCGCCCGGGGCCGCTTGCTCGTCGACGAGGGTCACGTCCAGCCCGCAGGCGCGCGCGGCGCAGGCGGCGGAGAGTCCGGCGGGGCCGGCTCCGATGACGATGAGATCCATGTTTCTGTCCATTATTCGGCCTCCCCGGGAAGTTGACGTCTCACAACCATGCCTTCCCGCACGGTGACGAGGCAGGACTGGACGTCCGGTTCGCCGTCGATTTCCATGAGGCATTCGAAGCACACGCCCATGAGGCAGTAAGGAGCGCGGGCGCTGCCGTCCACGGGATGCTTGCAGGTATGCCCGGCGTGGGCGTGCCCGAGCACGGCGGCGGCGACGCTGATCCCGGCGGGGACTTCCATCGGCTGCCCGTCGAAGGTGATATGAACGGTAGATGCGTTTTGCATGGCGTAGTCCTTGTTCAGCACGAATAGCCGAAGCGTTTGAGGGTCATGCCCTGCGCGGTTTCGGGCAGTTCGCCGCCGAGGATGAAATCGGGGAGCAGGCGGGTATGGGCCGCGGCCATGGTCACGGCGCTGTGGGTATTGACGAGGGTGACGTTGGGATGCCCCGGCAGGCGGCTGTAGATCGCCATGCTGTCGTCGGGCATGACGCGCAGTCCGGCCCATGCGCGGATGAGGCGCTTCTTGCCGAGTTCGGGCCAGACGCGGATGGCCCATTTGCCTTCGGAAGCCACGGCGGAGGGCACGACCTGCGTGTGGTGCCCGGCCTTCTCGTGGCGGAAGCCGATGATGGTCGTGCCGCCGAAGGTCTGGGTGACGCCGAGCACCGGGATGGGCATGACGAAGGGCATACGCTCGACGAGCAGCACCTGCCCCTTGTCCGCGTAGACGGGCAGGGTGGGCATGGCGAACTGGACGAAGCGGCGGTTGGACAGCCCGGCGGCGAGCACGAGCTTCTGGCAGTCGAAGGTCCCTTCCTTTGTGGTGACGCGGTAGCCGCCCGCGTGGGGCTGCACGTCGAACACCAGCGTCTGGCGGTAGTCCACGCCGACGCGGGGCAATGCCGCCCGGAAGGCACGCAGCAGGGACAGGGGATCGACCACGCCGTCCTCTTCGCACCATGCCGCGCCGCAGACTTCAGGGCCCCAGCCGATCTTGGGCAGTTTCTTCTCAAGCTCGGCGCGGTCGATCATGTTGCCCTTGTATTCGCCGAGGGCCTCGCGCAGCTTTTCGATGTAGTCGCCGCGTTTCTGGTAGTCCTCTTCGCTCAGGACCGGGATGATGCCGCCGGTGTAGTTCACCGGGATCGCATGTCCGGAGATTTCCTCAAGTTCTTTGGTCAGCGCCGGGTACAGCCGCGAGGAGACGAAGCCCCACTTCGCGTACTCGGGCAGGTGCAGGAATTTCGACTGGCACCAGATCAGCCCTACGTTGGTCCGCGACGCCTTATTGGTATCGGTCGGCGCGTCCAGCACGGTCACTTTCCGGCCCTTGCCGGAAAGCCCGTATGCCAGCGCGGCGCCCGATATGCCCCCGCCTACGATGATGATATCTTGTTCTGTCGTGCTCATGGGAGAATGCCTCCGGCGGCCGGGCTGCCGCCCGGACCTGCCCGGGGGGAATGATTCCCCCCGGACCCCCTCAGAGCGTCGAACGCCACGGCTGCGCCGCGCCGTCCGCCGTCCTGTGGGCGTCAGGCGCCTTCTTGGTGAAAGCCTGACGTACCCGCTCTGTGTTTTTCAAATAATCCCCGTCCCCATTACGAAAGTCTTGGGAGAGGGAGGGGTGGGGTTTGAGGAGGGAGCAACCTTTCTTCAGAAAGGTTCTCCTTTCCTTCCTCAAGTCTCATCTCTCTTTTTCTTTTAGTCTTTTTTGTAGGCAACGCAGTCGACTTCGACTCGGAGGTCGCTCATCATCATGGCCTGCACGCAGACGCGGGCGGGGGCGTGCTCGGCGGTGAAGAACTGGGCGTAGACCTTGTTGAATCCTGCGAAGTCGCGGGGATCGTCGAGGAACACGTTGACGCGGACGACGTCTTCAAGGGAATACCCGGCGGATTCGAGCACCTTCTTGAGGTTTTCGAGGGTGACGCGGGCCTGCACGGTGATGTTGCCGGTGACGATTTCGCCGTCGGCGTCGCGGGGGACCTGTCCGCTGACGAAGAGCCAGCCGTCCGCTCCGGCGGCTTTGGAGAAGGGAAGGGCGCCGGGCTTGGTGGGGGTGCCGTAGCGTTTGATGGACATGGTCTGCTCCTTGGTTTTCGTATAGGTTTTTGAGGATATGGCCTGTTGAGTCGTGGGTTCAGGAATGGCTTCCTTTGCGTCCTGTCCCGAAGTCCCCAAAGGGGGAGGCGGAGGACCCCGAGGCAGGGCGGAAAGGAAGGCCGCCGGAAGAGGGGCGGCCCCCCGCCGGGGGAAGGAAAACCTTCCCCCGGAGTTCCGCGTGTTACTTGTTGCCGGTCAGGCCGAGGTCGGTGAGGACCTTGTTCATTTCGGCGTACTGTTCCTTGAGCTGCTTCATCCACGCTTCGCCGGTGGAGTAGTCGGGCGTCGCGTTCATGTTCTTGATGGCCTTGATATATTCGGGGTCCTTGACGATTTCTTCGGAAATGGCCGCGAGCCTGTCGAGGATTTCCTTGGGCGTGCCCTTGGGAGCCGCGATGCCTGCCCAGCCGTAATAGTTGCCCTCATAGCCCTGCTCCGCGAAAGTGGGAGCGTTGGGGTACACGTCGCTCTTGGTGCCGATGGCGAGGATCTTGAGCTTGTCGGCGGAAGCCATGGGCGCGTAGTTCTGGGGGAAGAGGAAGGTCATGTCGGCATGGCCGCCGAGAACGGCGGTGGCCGCTTCGCCGCCGCTCTTGTATTCGACCTGCTTCACCTGAACGCCGGTGCCGGTGAACCAGTTGCGCATGGCGAAGGTCAGCCACGAGGTAGCGGCGGGGCTGGCGAATACGAGTTTGCCGGGCTCCTTCTTGGCGGCGGCCTCAAATTCCTTGAGGTTGTTCCACGGGGCGTCCTTGTTCACGACCACGGCGCAGTTGGCGACCATGATGCGGGCGATGTAGTCGAAGCTGTCGAAGCTGTAGTTCGCGCCCTTGGCGGTCAGCGGGATGATGATGTTCGGCCCGGCCTGCGCGAGGAACAGCGTGTAGCCGTCGGGCTTGGCCTTGGCCGCGAAGAGGCTGCCGGTCAGCCCGCCGCCTCCGGTCTTGTTCACCACAACCACGGGCTGCCCCAGTTTCTTTTTGGCGAATTCAGCCCATACGCGGGCCGTCAGGTCGGAGTCGCCGCCCGCGCCGTAAGGGCTCACGAGCTGGATGGGCTTGCTCGGATAGTCGGAAGCCTGAGCCGGGACCGCCAGAAGGCCGCCGGCGAGCAGGAACGCGCCCATACCGAAAAGAGCTGTGCGGAGGGTCTTAAACATAAGGTTCTCCCCTTGGGTTGGAGGTTTGCAGGGGCCCCTGCCCCCTATATCCTTGCGCCGCATTCCCGCCCGCCGTTTACCCTAGGATGGCGGTCCCGCGTCGCGTCTTCACGTTTTGTTGGTCTCCGAAATGCGTTCTCACGGGGCGTCCATAACCCCTCTTTATTCTCTCTATTTGCTCTTTTTTTCTGTCGGAACGAACTCCTGTTGCGTGGCCTCCCCATCAGTCGAAAGTCTTAGGGAGGAGAGGGGAGGGGGCTTGGGGGAGGGGAGAGGAACCCCTTCTCCAGAAGGGGTTCCTCTCCCCTCCCCCAAATTTCATCTTTTCCTATCCTTCCTGCGCAAGCTGGGCGATCTTCGAGCGGCGCAGACGTGCGCGGGCGATGCTGAAGACGGCGGCGACGGTGAGCAGAAGAAGCACGACCGAGAACGGATGCGTCAGGAAGATCATGAAACTGCCGTCGGAAAGGGTCATGGTCTGATCAAAGGCGGACTCCAGCAGAGGCCCGAGGATGAAGCCGATGATCATTGGCCCGGCCGGGAACTGGAACCGGCGCATCCCGTAGCCGAGGATGCCGAACAGGATGAGGCAGAGGATGTCGAACAGGTTCTGGTTGATGGAGTAGGTGCCGACAAAGGCGAAGATGGTCACGGTCGAGAAGATGATGTGCTTCGGGAGCTGCGTGATGCGGACCCATACCCTGAAACCGAGCTTGGCGATGACGTAGAGCAGGATGTCGCACATAATGAGCGAGCCGAAGATGCCGTAGACGACGGTGGTGTTTTCAAAGAAAATGTTGGGTCCGGGGGTGATGCCCTGGATGAGGAACGCGCCCATGAGCACGGCGGTCACGTCGTCGCCGGGGATGCCGAGGGTCAGGAGCGGGATCATGGCGGAACCGGTCACGGCGTTGTTGGCGGCTTCGGGAGCCATGACGCCTTCGATGGCGCCTTTGCCGAACTTCTCGGGATGTTTCGAGGTGCGCTGGGCTTCGGAGTAGGCCATGTAGGCGGCGGGGGAAGCCCCGAGGCCGGGCATGGCGCCGATGACCGAGCCGATGATGGACGAACGGAGCAGGACCGGGATGCGGCTTTTGATTTCCTGCCACGAGAGGCGGCCGTTTTCGCCGGAAAGATCGAACTGCTGTTCAAAGGTCTTGCGGATGCCGGAACAGGCCTGATGGATGACTTCGGGCAGGCAGAGCAAGCCGATGACCATCGGGATGAGGGCGATGCCCGACATGAGGTTTTCGTTTTCGAAGGTGAAGCGCATGGCCCCGGTGGTACCGGAGACGCCCACGGTGGCGAGGAGGATGCCCACGCCCGCGCAGAGGATGCCCTTGAGGATGGAGGAGCCCGAAATGCTGCCCACTACGGTCAGGGCCAGCAGGATAAGGCTGCACTGTTCGACGGGGCCGACTTTGAGGGTGAGATAGGACAGGGGGGCGGCCACGCAGATGAGCAGGATGTTGCTGAACGTGTCCCCGAACACCGAGCCGACCAGCGCCGCGTTGAGGCCCTTGCCCGCTTTGCCCTGCTTGGTGAGGGGGTAGCCGTCCATAGCGGTGCAGACGGCCGGCGGCGCGCCGGGGGTGTTGAGGAGGACGGCGGTGATGGAGCCGCCGAACATGCTGGCCTTATAGATGCCGAGCAGCATGGGGATGCCCACCAGCGGGCTGACGTAGAAGGTCAGCGGCAGGAGGATGGAAATGGCCATGATGCCCGAAATGCCGGGGATGGCCCCGAACATGAGCCCCGTGAAGATGCCGAGGGCCACGGCCCCGATGGTTTCCGGAGTGAGGATGGAAATGAGCCCTGTACAGATGTCCGCGAACATGTTGCCTCTCCCGTGGTTGGCCTAGCCGAACAGGACGCCGGTAGGAAGGATGATCTGCATGAAGTTGAACGCCACGTAATTGAGTAGGAGTGTGAACAGCACGTAGCAGACGATACCGATGAGCCAGTGGCGCAGTCCGAGCATCAGGGACACGAGAAACATGACGATCGGCGTTGAGTAGACGAATCCGATGAAGTGGAGGCCGATGAGGTAGAGGAAGAGGATGCCGACGTAGCCGGCGAGGGCGGCGAAGCGTCCGGCCTCCTCTCCGCCTTCCTGAAGTTCAAGGCGTTCCTCGTCGACCTTGCCCGCGAGCATGTGGCGTACGGACCGGAGGCAGAACCCCGTGAGCAGCGCGCTCATGATGATGAGGACGAGAGTGACGACGGACGGGAAAAAGGCGGGGCTGATGGTCGAGGGCAGGGTTTCGATGACCCACTGATCGATGTGGCAATAGAAATAGATGAAGAAGAGCATGAGGAAGAGGCTGATGCCCGCTTCGATCCAGATATTCCGTCTTAAAAGCCTGCCCATGTGGTTCTCCCCAGAATCCAAAAGGTTTTCGACGTAATCCGATAAACATTCCGCTCTTTGCGATTGCCGCGCGGAGGGGGGTGTCCGCGCCGGGCCGCTGTTGTGCCCGTGTCCTTCTAAGCAGGTATTGTGCCAGAACGTTACAATCTTATTTTTATAATAAAAATAAGATGATTACATAACAAAGGCGTAAAAACGGGCAATACGGGATTGTAACGATACGTGACATATGTAGTCCTTTGTGGTATAAAAAGATACCTCGTGAGTGAAGAACTACCAGCGGTTTTCGTCTTTTTAGGTAAAATAATGTAACGTATCATTACATTGTAATGTTTTATTACAAAGGCCATTCCATGTTGACCACGTTGCCTTCTCCTTCCGCGCAGACTATCCGGCAAAGCGTACCGGATCAGGAAGATATTATCCGGCGCTCGCTGGAGCGGTCCGCCCGTTACGGCGTGGACCCCCACCTTGATGGCGCTCCCGAATCCACCCGCCTTTCCGATGAGCAGCTGCGCGAGCGCATCAACGGGCAGCGCGTTTTTTATACGCTGGCGAAAGAGCAGATCGATTCCCTGTACCGCCTGCTGCGGGATACGGGGTTCTGTATGGCCCTCGCGGATTCAGAGGGCTATGTATTGTATGTCGTTGGGGATTCCGATCTCGTGGAGCATTTCAAGCGGCGGCGCTGCATCCCCGGTTACCGTTGGACGGAGCGTGACATCGGGACATGCGCCATCGGCCTGTCGCTTGAGGAGCGCGTCCCCGTGTTCCTGCCCGGCGACCGGATGTACTCCGCGCAGGCCCGCAAGATCAGCAATGCGGGCGCGCCGGTTTTTTCGCTGGATGGGGGCCGCGTGCTCGGCGCCATTTCCCTGAGCGGCGGTTCCGACATGATGCACATCCACACGCTCGGGCTTGTGCGGCAGGCGGCGGAAACCGTCACTTCGCAGCTACGCGAACGCGAACGCATCCGCGAGCTGGCGATCAAGAACCAGTACATGCGCGCGCTGGTGGAATCCGATTCCCGCGGCATCGTCACCGTGGATCAGACCGGGCGCATCGTGGAGGCCAACAGCACGGCCCGCAAGCTGCTGAAGCTTTCGCCCGGCTGCGAGGGCAAGTCCTTTGAGGAGAGCGTGGGCGAGAGCTATAACATCACGGGATATCTCAAGGAAGGGAAGGGGTTCCGGGCACGCGAAATCCTTGCCCGGCGCAGCGGGACGACGCATTTCGCGTCCCTCGACCCTATCCGCATGAACAGCGGCGAACTGGTGGGCGGTTTGTTCACGGTCATGGAAAAGAAGGAAATGATGCGCATGGCGGTGGAGATGACCGGAGCGCACGCGCATTTCACCTTCGAGTCCATCCTCGGGGCGAGCGAGAGCCTGCGCTCGGCTCTGCACCTTGCCCACATCGCGGCTGGAAGCACGGCCCCGGTCCTGCTTTCCGGCGAGACGGGAACGGGCAAGGAGCTGTTCGCGCAGGCCATCCATAACGACGGCCCCCGCCGGAACCGGCCTTTTGTGGCGATCAACTGCGGGGCCATTCCCAAAGAGCTTTTGGAGAGCGAGCTGTTCGGCTATGAGGAAGGCGCGTTCACGGGAGCGCAGAAGGGCGGGCGGCCCGGCAAGTTCGAGCTTGCGGACACGGGCACGCTGTTCCTCGACGAAATCGGGGATATGCCTTTCGACATGCAGGTCAAGCTGCTGCGCGTGCTCCAGTCGGGAGAAATCCAGCGCGTGGGCGGTTTGCGCACCGTACCCGTGGACCTCCGCATCATCTCCGCGACCAACAAGGATCTCAAACAGGCCATTGCGCAGCACCAGTTCCGGGCGGATCTCTATTACCGGATCAGCACCTTGAGCATCCTCGTGCCTCCGCTCCGCGAGCGCGCCGAAGATATCCTCCCGCTGGCGGAGCACTTCATCCATCGGCACGAGCTGCGCCTGAACCGGCATCCGGTCCCCTTGCCTCAGGAGACAGCGGAGGCGATCCTCCGCTACCCGTGGCCCGGCAATATCCGGCAGTTGGAGAGCGCCGTGGAGCGGGCGGTGCATCTGGCGGAAGGCGGCGCGTTGTTGCCCGAGCATTTTGGGATTGCGGATCTTATGGAGAACCGCAGGCCCGCCGCGCCCGCCCCGGCGCAGGCGACGCTTGAGGACATCGAGCGGCAGGCCATCGCCGCCGCTCTCGTCCGTTTTGGCGGGAACATCAGTCAGACGGCCTTTGCCCTCGGCGTCAGCCGCCCCACGCTGTACCGGAAGATGAGCAAGTACGGTCTGGAAGAATAAACGCTGGAGAAACACTGGGGGGGAGGGGAAACTTTTCTGAAGAAAGGGGGGGAGCGCCTCCACGCTTCCCCTTCCCCAAACCCATCGGCGCGGAGCCCACCCCTCCATTTCCAAAGACTTTTATGCTTATCGAATCCTTGTTCACAGCATTCCCGAGAGCGGCGTACTCTCGAGAATGGAACATATTTCCCCAAACATCCCAGCTTAACCCGGCAATCCGAGCTTTTCCGAGGCCCCGCCACCGAGGGCCCGCTTGCGGGGGAATCAGCGGGCATGGGGAAAAGCGTTGTTCCAGTCTACCCGCAGGAACTTGTTCTTTCGGACTCGCATCGGAACGAACTCCCTTCGTGTGGCCTCCCCACCAGTTGAAAGTCTTTGAAGAGGAGGGAGAGGGGTTTGGGGAGAGGGAGGGGAAACTTTCTCCAGAAAGTTTCCCCTCCCTCTCCCCATGTTCCCTCAATTCCCCTTCATCTCATCTTCATCCCTGTGCCGCTTGTCGGCGTACATGGAGGCGTCCGCCAACCGGAAAAGCCCGGTGTAGTCGGCTGCATCATTGGGGAAAGCCGCTATGCCGATGCTTGCGGACATGGAAAGGCCGTCCGGCAAGGGGAACGACAGCCCGCGCCTGAGTTCGTCGATGCGTTTTTCGAGGGCACCCATTGAGGGCACGCCCCGGAAAAGCGCGATGAACTCGTCACCGCCGATGCGCCCGGCGATGTCCCCTTCGTTGAGCATGGAGCCCAGGCGCCGCGCCGTCTCAATGAGCGCGTGATCCCCGGTGAGATGGCCGCATGTATCGTTGATCTGCTTGAAATGATTGATATCGATTACCGTGAGCACATGCATCCCCACGCTGGGGGGCTGTTGAAGGCTGGCTTCAATGCGCTTTCTGGCCGAACTCGCGTTGTAGAGGCCGGTGAGCGGATCGAGCTGAGCTTTCATGCGGAGCCGTTCCGTATCGCGCTTTTCCGCGTCGATGTCCTCGATTTCGCCCACGAGCCGTACGGGCTGGCCCGATTCGTCGAAAATGGCCACGGCCTGGACCCGGCACCAGAGAAACCCCGAGGGTTGCTTGAGGAAACGCAATTCGGCCGGAGCGGAGTGCCCCGACAGGATTTGGGTGACGAACCGGCGGTAAAGGGGCCTGTCCAAAGTGTGGATGCAGTGTTCCGAAAGCGAGCCGGAAGCGCTGTCCACGGCGGGGGCATAGCCGAATTTTTCCCGGAAGCGGGGCGAGAAGTAGGAGCGCCGGGTCTGGATGTCGTGCTCGAAGATGATGCGTTCGGAAAGTTCCGTAATGATGCGGTAACGCTCCTCGCTAATCTTGAGTTCCTGCTGGGTCTTGCGCAGGGAGGTGATGTCCATGACGATGACGTAGAACCATGCGCGCCCGCTTTCGTCGCGTACGAGCTGCGCCTTGTCGAACAGCCACAGGATCTGCCCGTCCGCCTTGGTCACGCGGTACTCCACGGTATCGTAGTCGCTGTGCATGATCTGGCTGTTGATGGATTCGAGCACGCGTTTGCGGTCTTCCGGGTGGACGAGGTTGTCGAACCGGTTGCCGTAGGCTTCCCTGAATGAGGCCCGCGTGTGTCCGAGCAGCTTGAGGAACCCTTCGCTGATGTAGTCGAATTCCTGTTTTTCGTCGTTGCTGTAGCGGAAAAAGCCGCCGGGGATGTTCTCAATGACCGTTTCGAGGAACTGCTTGGCCCGTTCGAGGCGTTTGGCCTGACGGCCCTGCATCCTGAGCACGAGCCAGAGGAACAGCATGCTCAGGCCGATGAAGAACGACATGAGATAAAGCACTTCCCGCTGGATCGCGCCCACGTTCGCCGTCAGCGTGCTTTCGGGGACGATGGAAAAGATGTGCCATTCCGTGGAAGCGATTTCCAGCTTGCTGTGCGCCATGTAGTACGGCGTGCCGCCGTAGGTGAACAGCCCCCCTCCGTCGAACGAGTCCGGTATCTCCTGCCAGTGGAGTATAGGGGCGTTCGGGGGGATCAGTTCCGTGATATCGTTGTAGCGGCCGAGCTGGATCGGGCCGCTTCCCCGGAACAGGATGTGCCCTTGGTTGTCGGAGACGAGCACCTGCCCCTTGCCGTTGAACAGGCGGTCGTCGATGGACATGATGAAGGCATCGGTTTGCACCGTGGCGAAAAGGGCGCCGAGGACGTTGCCTTTATGGACGATGGGGGAGACATAGACATTGATGTGGCTGTTGTCGGTCTTGTCCACGAGCAGGATGGCGACGGTGGGGTGGCCCGTGAGCGCCCTCTTGAAATAGAGGCGGTCCCGGGCGTCGAAGGTCGGGCCGTCCGTGGTGTGGGCTACGCCGTCGAGGGTGACGAGCCCCATGCGTTTGAGGCCGAGGGTGCCGGCGATGCTCGTGATCAGCGGGATGATCGTCTCAGGATTGCTTTGCCCCAGCTCCCCGAAAACATGGGCAAGCGCCTCGACGGCTTGGATGTTGCCGCGCATGTCCGTTTTGATGGCGTTGGCGTACTGGCGCGTCACTTCAGTGAGCTGCGCTTCGGCTTGTTCCTGAATGTTTTGCTTCGTCCTGCTGAAATAGAAGAGGAATACCACGGCGAGCAGGGCGGCCGCCACGATGCAGTACAAAGCATAGGTACGCAATCCCCTCAATTCTCTTTGGTCCATAACGTTTCCTCGGACGAAGTCTGTTCGCCTGCGATGAATAATAACGCGTGTTGATAAGCAATGTCCAGAGGAAGGCGAGAATGGCAGGGTATTTTATGTGAAATGAAACATTCTATGATGTTATATACGACATATCCGTCCAATCATTCATAGCTGTTTACTTGCATTGAAGCCCCGATGCCTGTACAAGGCGGAGCAAGAGAGGGTTTCCTATGGAGATATGTACGGTGGTCACCCGGGACCGGGAGGAGATGGTGGACATCACGGAACGCCTTTGCGCCGTGATCCGGGAAAAAGGCTGGAGGCACGGCGTTGCGGCACTGTTTTGCCCGCATACGACCTGCGGCCTGACGATCAATGAAGGGGCCGATCCCGATGTGCGCCGGGACATGACGGCCTTTTTCAGCCGCCTCATACCGTACCGGGGAGAATGGCGGCATGGGGAAGGCAACAGCGACGCGCACATTAAGGCGAGCCTTATGGGACCGTCCCTGTTCGTGATTGTGGAGGACGGCGAACCGCGCCTCGGCACATGGCAGAGTGTCTACTTATATGAAGGCGACGGCCCGCGTTCCCGTTCGATCTGGGTCCAATGGCTGCCCGCGTCAGAGAATGCCTGATTGACTGTGCCCGGCGGTTTGTGCTTTGGGGACTTTCGAATGGTCCCGCGGCAGGCATTCATTCCGGAGGCGAGGGAGACTGCTTGCCCGTTTCTTTTGGGAGAGCTTCCTGATGCGGCTCGTCCTGCCTTTCCGCCTTGCGCCGGACACTCTTGCGGCGCCCGTGCCCGGTCCGCAGCATTTCCTCATGAATCATCCTGAGAAGTGAGAGCCCGTCCAGGTTCAGCGCCATCGCTATAAGAAGCAAGACGTTGAGGGTGGCGTTTTGTCGGCGGCCCTCAAGCTGGGCAATGTGAATACGAGAGAGACCAGCGAAATCAGCAAGTTTTTGTTGCGATAGCCTGGCCTCCCTTCGGACGCGCCGGAGCACGGTAGCGATAGCGCTTTTCAATCCCGGTAGATCTTCCATGCCGGGAGATCTAGCCCAGACTTGACAAAAAGATGTATTCTAAAACATACAAAAATGAGACTCCAACCAGGTTATCAGGGCGTTGGTCCGCTCCTGCGCACTAAGAGGCATCCCCAATGGACTCCAGTTCCTTTGACGAAATTTTCCGCAGGTTTCAGAGCGTAACCGGTACGAGCACGCAACAGGAATTGGCGGACGTGCTTGGTATCAAGCAATCGACCATTTCCGAATCCAAAAAGCGCGGCACAGTGCCTCCAGGCTGGTTTTTGGTTCTGTTTGAAATGCGCGGGGTGAACCCGGACTGGCTCAAGCAGGGCAAGGGCCCCATCTATCTCCGCACTGAAGACGGGCGCTATATGGAGCCGGAACCCGCCGCCACGCCGCTTGGACGGGGCGTTTCCCTGCCTTATTACGATTCCGATCGCGTGCAGGACGGCGTATGGGAGCCTTCCGGGACGATCATGCTCCCCGAGCCGTATGCCGGGAAGGAACTCCGCATCCTCCGAATAACGGGCGACAGTTTTTCGCCTACCGTGCGCCAGGGGGCTTTCGTGGGCGTCGACACGTCCTGCGTCCGGCCTTCCAGCGGCAGCATCTTCGCGGTGTCCGTGCCTTTTGAAGGCGTCGTCATCAAGCGGGTGTTTTGTGACAGTGACACGCTCTTGCTCCGTACGGACAATCCGCTCCACCCTTCGATGTCCATTCCGCTTGCTGAAGCAGGACGGCTCATCGGCAGGGTCGCTTGGGTTTTTCAAGCGATCTGAGCCGGCAGAGGCCGGCCCTCATCCCTTGCTCCTCACGGAACGGGGGCGGATTTTTGGGTGCGCGGCTCGGCCTGTCCGCGCATTCCGGCGTAACGTGCGCCGCACGCACGGCCAAGATACACGGCAAGCCTCCAGAGAGGCGGTTTCCCGTCACGGGCCAGCCTCTTATTGCCCAGAAGGATACACGCCGCACTCCCCTTGGTGGGGGGCGGAAGCCTGTAGGGCCCGGAAGGCCCCCTCATATTTTGATGGCAACGCAAGAGCCTCATCGGCTCCCGGAGACACTCCTTTCGCCTCCGGTTTTATGGGTAAGGCGCAGGGAAAAAGCGTTTTCCCAAAAACGGAAGGCTGTTTTCGAGGATGGGACGGAATCTGGTTCCATTGTTGTGAAATACGGGCTGATCATATGGTGTTTCCGTTAAAAGGGCGAGAGGCTGGTTATGCATCATATTGCATGTTTTTGTGGTTGATTCGGGACATCTCTCAGTGACAGCCCCTTGCGAATCCCCTATACTCTCGGATTACGGAACCGTTTCGGAGCATGTCTCACAGGAGAGCGTTGTCGTCATGAACATCGGATCATACACTTTTCAGGAATTTAAGCGGCTTGCGGAAAACTTTCACGGCTATGCGGCACCGGGCCTGCTTATCGGCGGCTACATGGTGGAAATGGCGAAGGCCCGTATCCCCGAGGGGACGTTGTTCGAGGCCGTGGTGGAGACGCGCAAGTGCCTGCCTGATGCCGTACAGTTGCTGACGCTGTGCAGCGCGGGGAACAACTGGATGAAGGTGCACAACCTTGGCCGGTATGCGGTGTCGTTGTTCGACAAGCACACGGGCGAGGGCGTGCGTGTGAGCGTGGACCCCGCCAAGCTGGACGCTTTCCCGGAAATCCGGGGCTGGTTCCTCAAGGAAAAGCCCAAAAAGGATCAGGATGAGGTCCGGCTGCTCAGTGAAATCGAAGAAGCCGGGGACGGCATCTGCAAGGCGGAGCCCGTGACCATGAAGCGCCGCTTCCTCGGGCACACACATATGAGCGCCATCGGGTTGTGCCCCATGTGCGGCGAAGCGTACCCCAAAGAGGACGGGCCGGTCTGCCGCGGCTGTCAGGGGGAGGCTCCCTATGTCACGGCCAGCCGGGTACTGAAGACGCCGCCGACGCGGGTTGTGCCTGTTGAGGAGGCGGTGGGCAAAACAGCGGCCCATGACATGACCCGCATTGAGCCGGGCGCGTTCAAGGGGCCGGAATTCAAGGCCGGGCAGCGTATTTCCGTAGGCGACATCTGCCGTCTCCAGCAGATGGGGCGTTTCCATGTCGCTGTGGTCGAGGATGCGCCCGACGCCGGGGATCTCGTGCATGAGAACGACGTCGCGGAAGCCTTCGCCCGCCGTATGGCCGGTCCCGGCGTGACCTACAAGCTGCCCCCGCATGAAGGCAAGATCGATTTTATCGCGGAGCGCGAAGGTTTGTTCAGCGTGGATGCGGAGCGGATGTTCCGTTTCAACATGCTGCCGGAGATCATGGTGGCCTCGCGGCAGGACGCCACGGTGGTGGGCGAGGGTGCGCGCCTTGCCGGGACACGCGCCATTCCGCTGTATATTTCCCGCAGCCGTCTCGGAGAGGCGCTTTCCGCGCTTGGGGAAAAGCCGCTTTTCGAAGTCTTGCCCCTGCGCAAGGCCAAAGTGGGCATCCTTGTTACCGGGACGGAAGTTTTTCAGGGCATCATTGAGGACAAATTCATCCCGGTCATCACGGCCAAGGCGCATCAGTTCCACTGTGACGTGGTGCGCTCGGTCATTGCCCCGGACGATGTGACGCGCATCGCCGAAGCGGTCCGGGAAATCCAGGAGGCCGGGGCCGATCTGCTCGTGACCACGGGCGGCCTGTCGGTCGATCCCGATGACATGACCCGCCGCGCCCTGCTCGAAGCCGGGTTGACCGACGTGCTGCACGGAGTCCCGGTATTGCCGGGGACCATGAGCCTCATGGGCCGCATTCCCGGCGATCTTGCCCACCCGGAAGGGATGCAGGTGCTCGGCGTTCCCGCGTGTGCCCTGTACTACAAGACGACATTCCTTGATCTGGTGCTTCCCCGCCTGCTTGCCGGGCGTGAACTCTCCCGCGCCGAACTCGCCCGCATCGGTGAAGGCGGGTATTGCCTCGGCTGCAAGATCTGCACATACCCCAAATGTTCTTTTGGCAAATAGCGTAACCAGAAGGCATGGTGAGGACATAATCCGAATGCTCCGTCAAAGAAGGTGGGGAGACCTCTTTGGCGGAGAATGGACTGTCATGTGACGTTTCAATGAGAAGGTAGCGCTACACCCCTCTGACGGAAACCAGGGCTTTTCTCTGGAATCCGCACGGCGTTGCGGAACGCTGAACCGGCGTCCGGTGCGCATGGGCATTTTTCAACGCTGCATTTCTCGAAGGCAAAAAAAGAAGTCCGGTGATGCTTTTCACCGGACTTCTTTTTTTGCCGCTGTCGGTATTTTTCATGTTGATGGTTGGTATAAGAGTAAAACGGAAGCAGGGGAGGGCATCAAGAAAACGCTAGTCCGCCTCTTTATTCCATCCCTCTATCATCATACTAAATTTTTTTGCTTTTTCGTACAAATGAGGGTTTATGACCGTGGTTTTGCCGTCTTTCGCTTCCATCATGACGGACCAGATGCATTGATCCTGGCTGAAAGAAAGCGTGAAGGTTCCGGCAGCCTTTTCCGAAGCCTCTTTCAACGCATGGATGGAAGAGTCAAGCAGCGCGTCCGCGCAAAGAAACTTGCCGGAAGGGGCGCAGATCGAAAAATAAAGGCTCATAGTGCAAGTCCTTTTTCAAAAATGTGTCAAACGGAAGAGATACAACCAATCAAGACACCGTATCGACAGTACCTAAAAAGAGCCCGGAACACTACTGTAGATTGCCTGTCCGTCGCCAGTGCCGCAATGTTGGCCCAACAGGATGGAACCCCGTCCGAGATTTGGCCAAAGGGCTTCCCGCCCGTAATGCTTTTTGAGGATGGCTTTTCCCTGGCAGCCGGATGCCCAAGGAAACGCTTTGGATGTAAGGAAACGGTCTCCCGGCTTGAACCGGAACTGCCCCCCAAGCGTCCGTTTTCCGCCTTTATATGAAGTCGGAAGGAATGATCCCGTATTTTTTCAGCTTGAGATAGATGGTCGAGCGTTTGAGGCGGAGCAGGGATTCCGCGCCGTCCGGGCCGCAGACCTTGCCGCCCGTCCGCTCAAGGACATAGCGCAGATAGCGCTCCTCAAGTTCCGGGATCGTGGGAAAATCCGGGATGATGAAGGCCCCCGCCTCCGATCCGGAAGCGGTCGCTCGGCTGGGTGACACCAGTTCGAGCAAGGGCGCGTTCAGGATGACCGCCCGCTCGATGATGTTCTTGAGTTCCCTTACATTGCCGGGCCAGGAGTAGTTCAGGAGGCAGGCCCGTTCCGCATCCGTAAGCCGGAGGGATGGCCTGCCGTAGCGTTGGCAGTAGGATTCCGCGAACGCCTCCGCAAGCCCGATGATGTCCTCCCGGCGCTCGCGCAGCGGGGGGACCCGCAGGGGGACCACGGAAAGCCGGTAGAAGAGATCTTCACGGAAGCGCCCTTTGGCGACCTCATCGCGCAGATCTCGGTTGGTGGCGGCGACGAGGCGGAACCGGGATATGATTTCGGCGGTGCCGCCCACACGCATGAACCGTTGGTTCTGGAGCACGCGCAAGAGCTTGACCTGCATACTTAGGGGCATTTCCCCCACTTCGTCGATGAAGAGGGTCCCCCCGTTGGCCATTTCGAAGTACCCGATTTTTTGGCTCGTAGCGCCTGTAAAGGAGCCTTTTTCGTGCCCGAAGAACTCGCTTTCGAAAAGCTGTTCCGGGGTGCTGGCCGGATGGACCGCCACAAAGGGCCCCTTTCGCTGGCTGAAAAGATGGATCTGCCGCGCGATGACGTCTTTTCCCGCTCCGGTTTCCCCATAAAGCAGGACGGCGGCGTCCGTCATGCCCACCTGCCGCACCTGCGAGACGAACGGTTTCAGCCCTTCGCCGATGATGGGAGCTTCGCCCGTGTTTTTTTGGAGCGTCACGGCGTTGAATTTGGCGTTTTGCCAATGGATTTCCTGTTGCAGCATGTCGTCGAGGCGCAGTGCGGTCCGCACTTCCGCCGCGAACAGCCGCGCCAGTTCCCCGAGTTCGCTTTTTTTGAGCTGCGTCAGAAAGCCCGGCCCGAACCGTGTGTCGAGATACAGCAGCCACGGCTGCCGCCCGCCGACATTCAAGGACAGGCAGATCGCCTGCCGATCCCGGTCCCCCTTCCCATTGCTCAGGCAATCCGCGATCCACGCAATCCGGTCGCGCATGGCCGGGCTTTGCATCTCCGTCCGGGTAAGGTTCACCGAGGCGGCGCACTCCACGGAGTTGCCGCCCGCCGAGGGCCTGAACAGCGCGGCACGCTCGGCCTTGAGTTCGAGCTGGGCGACGTTGACGATGCGCTGGAGGTTGTCCTCAAGCGTCTGCCGGATGGGGACGTCGTTGAAGGCGTCATGGCAGCGGTCCATGAGTTCTTCTTTCAGGAAGAGGGTGCCGATATTCGGGACGCCCGGCGAAAAGACGTCGCTGTCCCTGTCCCGCGTGGCGAGGATCGAGATTTCGAGGGGGTCCATGCCCGCGTGGGATGCCCGGCCTATGGACTCCGAAACCAGCATCCGGAAGGGGCGGGCCTCATCGTGGCGTCCGAGCCTTTCCAGCGTGTTCGCCAGCTCATGGCGGGACAGGGCCAATTCCCGTACGTCCTGGGAAGAGGCGAGGCAGCCCACGCTTTGGCGGAGGAGGCTTACGGGATCGGTTTCCTCCGCATCCCACAGGTCCGCCCTGCCGTCCCGCAGGCACAGGGCCTTGACGCGGAGTGCCGCACCACGCAGCTGCCGGTTGGGGCTGCGGAGGAGTGCTTCGAGCGTGTCCCGGAATGCGTAGCGGGGGATCTCGGGATACCCCGCCCTTGTGAAGCCATACAGCATATCCAGAATATAGGGATCGACAAAGGGGGAGTGGGGCGAACCCGCGGCAATGGCGTTTTCTGTTTCGCGGCGGAGGATGCGGTAGGCGGCGTCGAGCCGTCCGTTGAGATAGTGATAGAGCGCCAGCCCGCGCACCGTGCTGGAGAAAATTTTGGGATTCTCTACCGGATGGGTGCAGGAAAACAGGAAGTCCAGATGGTTGAGCGCTTCGTCCCAATCGCCTTTGCGCAGCAGCAGGAAACAGAAATGGGTCAGCCAGAGCAGGGAGAAGGTTTTCTCTCCGGCAAGTTCGGCTGAGTGGCGGGCGGATTCCACGGTCCCGATAGCGAGGGTGTAACGTCCGAGGTACATGGCCGACTGGCTGATGCTCATGGCATGGAACAGCGCGATCCGGTTGAGCCAGTCGCCGGGTTCCCCCTGATGGACATGGCTGCGCAGCGAATCCGGATAGTTGCCGCTGATGGCATAGAGCAGGCCCGCAAAGCAGGCGATGTGGTTTTTCATCTCCTGTTCGCAGGCGTCCTTCAGGCGCAGGAATTCGGTCTCGATTTCGCTGATGTTCCAGGGCTCTTCGGGGAGCTCCAAGCAGAGCAGCCGCATATAGCTTTTGAGGATGCCGATGAGGGGGCGGAAGCGTTCGTTGCCGCCGTAGCCCGCCAGCTCGTAGGCGATGGACGAGAGCCTGAAAGCCAGAGGAATGTGGCGGTTGGCAAGGATGCACATGCTCTGAAAGGTCAGGGCGAGTCTGCCGTACAGGCAGCTTTCCGAGCCTCCGGCGGTGTACAGGTGGCGTTCGCCCCAGGCGATCAGGAAACGCAGCGCGCATTCCATGCAGATGATGCTGCCCGGCCGCTGCTTGCCGAGATCGTCGCCGATGGCCTCGGCGATGGCGGTGCAGTCGTCGAGGGCCATGTCCGGAGCCCCGAGCCGCGCGAGGGCATGGGTGAGGCTGCCCGGAGGGGCGTTCCGGACGAGAAGGCGCACGAATTCGTCCCGCACGGCATCCGGCAGGCCGGGGCAAACCCACGCGTCCGGGGCTTCGGTATGGGCAACGAACCCCGCGCCGAGGAGCGGTTCAAGAAGGGAGGCGATGGCCTCTTGCGGTTTTCCCGCCAGCACGGCGAGTTCCTGCGTCAGGAGGGGGCGTCCGGCGGCGTGCAGGGCGATGGCGAGGATGGCTTGGGGAAGATTCAGAGAGCGGGGCATGGATACCTCCAAAGGCCGGGGAGGGCGGCGCGTCCGTATGCGGTATATGGCGCATGGTGAGCGGCAGAACCGTATCTGGTCTTATAGGGATATCCGATGGGAATGAAAAGGACTTCATATGAAAATCAGCTATGTCGGAAACCAAACGTCGACACTATGTATGGCGCCTGAAAGATAAAAGGCACCGGCTGAAGGGATATGCCGGACGTGGCCAGCCCTATCCGTCTCTGGAATAAGGTATGCCAACGGCCCGAGGCATTGATTGGTGTGGCAGCAAAGGAAATATGCTTATTACGGCTGGGGGGATCTGGATAGGAAGTCGGTTATCCTTCCGATTTCCAAGAGGGGATATAGCTTTTTATCCCTCTATCAGCCACCCCACAAAATCGCCAAGCCGGAAAGCCTCCACGGCATCGGGCCCCAACTCGCTGCGGTAGAGAGCCGAATATATCTCTAACGTATAGTGTCCTCTCCACTTCCTTGCTTCATGGGCCTCCCTTTCCACTTTGCAGCCGAATGTCAGCCGGGATGCTGTGGCGGACAGGGAACCTCTGGGGGGCTTTTCTTTATTTATGATGATGATTGCCCCGCCCGGCCTCATCTTGCTCCGCAATGTCGACAATAAAAGTTGCCGCGTCGAGGAGGGCAGGTCCATGAGCGTCAGGAAGGCCACCGCCACGTCGAAAGGCTTGTACGGATAACTGGCCACGTCCGCCATAATGGCCCTTCCCGGCCCGCAGTAGGCAACCACGACGTCCCGGCAGCCGTCCAGGGCCACAAACTGCGCCTCCCGCTCATGCAGCGTCGGCGCCAGCACGCGTCCGACGTTCCCGGCAGCGCATCCCAGATCATACACTTTGCCGCCCTGCGGGATGTAGGGCCGGGCAATCATGGCCACCGCCGCCGTAGCCATGTCATACCACGGAGACTGCTTCTCGCTGCGCCTGCCCGCTTGGCAGGGGAGCACGTTAAAGGTCCAGTTTCCCACTCCCTGCGTCATGAGCACTCTCCCCGGATGGATGTTGAAACTATAATCATTACATTGTGTTATTTATGCCATATGGGTATGCAGTAGTCCCTTTGGCCCTGCATTTTTTGGTGCTCGGCTGTTTCCTGGGCGTCAGAGGGGCCCTTTGTGGCAGCCGCTTGAGAGGCCGTGGCCATGTTCGTTTATAATAAAAAGTTACTTCAATGAAACTTCTAAGTCAACGAAAACCGAACTACCGATGTAACATCGTTTCACTTATGTAACTAAAATGAACGCAGAAAAAGTTTTTGAACAGGTCTGGAGGGAGTTCATCCGGAGGCTTGAGGCCTTGCGCAACCAAAAGCCCAAAATGACCTATGAACAGCTTGGAGAGATGTGCGGTGTCAGCAAAGTGACCACAAAACGGTGGCTTGAAGGTGCCGGTGGGGAAAAGACGTCCTTCCCGGACATGCTCCGGTACATGCAGGCGGTGGGGATGAACATCCGGGCCGTTATCCCACAGAGCCAATCTGAAAAGGAGGCCGTCTTGGAGAGCCGGCTTTCCGAGATTCAGAAGGAGCTTGCCATATGCAAGGATGCGCTCAAGCAAGCCGAGAAAGAGCGCGACGCATACAAATCAAGATGGGAAGGTCACTTGGAAACAGTCCGCGCCCAAAGCGGCAACCATCCGTCCGGTCCTTTTGCGCATGGGCAAAAACCGTTGGGGGAAAAGGCGGATTGATGGGGTGTGGGATCGGAGGTGTATGCCACGCCGTATCTTCGCCAGTTTCCGCCAGATGATGTTTCGGAAGGCTGACGCTGTCGCCGGAGGAACTTTTTATTTTTAAAGTTATGTCAAGGTAACTTCCTTTGCCGGAAAAGTCCTGTTCCTCAGCTTGGCATAGAGGAACAGAGCAGCTGCGGCAAAACAAAAGAGGGGGAGTTGCAGACAGGTTCGTGTCTATAAGGGAGGAAAGCCTCACGCAGTGCGGAGCGGGGGCCCACAGGTGTTCTAGTGGCTTTCCTCGGATTATCATCTCTGCCGGATGAACCTGTCGGGGGAGCTTGTCCCTTCGAAAAAGGCAAAGTGGAAAGAGCCGCGTCTTTATTTTTGGATGATTCCAGTTTTCTGGAAACATGGTGAGGCAGTGACGCAAGAAAGACTCTTTTTGAAAAGGATGAATGATTTTTAATGATTCAGGGAAAAGGGATTTCCCTCCTGTCCTTTTTCTATGCCGCTTCAGCGTTTTCTTTTTTCTCTTTTCTCATTTTTATTCAACATATTATGTTCACGCTAACTCCGTTTTGTCCAAAAAGCTGGACTCCGGGGCCTCTGGTGCTTGCTCTCCGCGGGGGATGCGGGTGTCTTTTTTTAAGATAATGTAATAGAAACATAGGGATCGCTGCTAATAGGCTCCGCGTTTTCCGATTGGCATGTCGATTGCTCTAAAAAGATCAATCGCGTGAACAATCTCAACAAAGGAGCCAGCACCATGGGCAAGGCAACGCAGATCTACCGGAACGGTACGATATTGACGATGGATTCACGGGGAAGCGTGGTCAGCGCGTTGGCCGTTGAAGGCAACGTCGTCCTCGCTGTGGGAACGGACGATGACGTTATGGCCCATGCCGGGCCGGATACCGTGGTCACTGATTTACGGGGCCGGACCATGCTGCCCGGTTTCATCGATGGGCACAGCCATTTTGTATGGGCCGGGCTCATGTTCGCCACGCAGCTTGATCTTTCCTCCCCGCCGGTAGGCAAGGTGAAGGACATTGCCGAAATCCGCGATCTGCTCAAGGAAAAGGCCGCCTCCACGCCTAAGGGCGAGTGGATTCTTGGGTATGGCTACGATGACACCGCCCTTGCGGATCGCCGCCACCCACTCGCGTCCGACATGGACGACGTGACGCCCGATCATCCGGTGCTCCTGCGCCATGTTTCCGGCCATTTGTGCTCCTGCAACAGCCGCGCCCTGGCCTTGGTCGGTTATGACCGGAATACGCCCGATCCCCTTGGCGGGATCATCCGCCGCGACGGGCACGGCAACCCCAACGGCGTTCTGGAGGAACCCCCGGCGATGAATCCCGTTGCCGCGTTGCTGCCCGAAGCTTCCGAGGAAGACTGGATGCGCAGCATCGTAACCGCCTGCGACGCCTACACCGCGAAGGGCGTCACGTCCGCGCAGGACGGCTTCACGCAGGAAAAGCAGTGGGCACAGCTCCGCAAGGCCCATGAAAAGGGACTGCTCCGTAACCGCGTGCAGATCCTGCCCGGCCTCGGCTGCTGCGATCTCAACCAGTTTACTTCTCACGCTTCCGGTACGCCGCTGACCGCCGACCGCAAGATCAGCCTCGGCGCTGTCAAGCACCTCGTCGACGGCAGCCTGCAATGCTATACCGGCTGCCTGAGCAATCCCTACCACAAAATCATCTATGATCTGCCGGACGGCCCCATGTGGCGCGGCTATATCCAGGAAAATCCGGAAGGGTTCATCGATCGTATCGTGGCTTTGCATCGGCAGGGCTGGCAGATCGCCATCCACGGCAACGGCGATGAAGCCATCCAGCTCATTCTGGATGCCTATGAAGAGGCGCAGAAGCGCTATCCCCGCGCCGACGCCCGGCACATCATCATCCACTGCCAGACCGTGCGCGAGGATCAGCTCGACCGTATCAAGCGCCTCGGCGTGGTGCCTTCGTTCTTCGTGGTCCACACCTACTTCTGGGGCGACCGCCACCGCGACATCTTCCTCGGCCCGGATCGCGCCAAGCGCATCAGCCCGCTCCGCAGCGCCCTGAAACGCGGCATCCTGTTCAGCAACCACAACGACACGTTCGTAACCCCCATTGATCCCCTGCTCTCCGTGTGGTCTGCGGTCAACCGCATCACCAGCAGCGGGCAAGTCCTTGGCGAGGAATATACCATTTCCGTCATGGACGCGCTGCGCAGCGTGACCTCGTGGGCCGCCTATCAGGCCTGTGAGGAAACGAGCAAGGGCAGTCTCGAACCCGGCAAGCTGGCCGACATGGTCGTGCTTGGGGACAACCCCCTCGCCGTGGACAAAAAGGCTATCCGCGACATTCCGGTGCTGGCGACCATCGTCGGCAACGAACTCGTATACGGGTCGCTGGAATAGCCTTGCCGGAAACCCGGCGGCATGGGGGCGCTCCTTCCCGCCTTCTCCGTCGGGTTTCCCCGGCTCCTGTGGTTGCGGATACTCACAACTTTGACGGTTGCCTTACCAAGAGAGGGATTCATGGAAGCGTCATTTTATCCGTATCTGGGTGCATTGTGTTGGATCGGTATGCTGCTCATGCTCGGGACGTTAATCCGTGCCAAGGTGCCGTTGTTCCAGAAGCTGCTGTTTCCTTCCTCCCTTATAGGTGGCCTCATCGGGTTCGTGCTGATCAACCTTGATTTGGTCGGGATGCCCACCTCCACCGGCTGGAAGGACATTACGCCGAACATTTTCAGTATGATCACCTTCCACTTGTTCGCGTTCGGCTTCGTGGGCATCGGTTTGCTCCAGACCAAGAAGCCCGCCAGCGGCAAGGTTGTGATGCGTGGCGCCCTGTGGATCGCGCTCGTGTTTGGTATGACCTTCTCTGTGCAGGCGCTCATCGGCAAGGGCGTTTTCGTGCTGTGGCAGGACCTGTTCGGGGGCACGTTTGAAACCGTCAACGGCTACCTCCTCGGCGCGGGCTTCACGCAGGGCCCAGGCCAGACGCAGGCCTACGCCACCATCTGGCAGACTTCCTATCAGACCGCCAACGCCCTGAGCGTCGGGCTGGCCTTCGCCGCCGTCGGTTTCCTCGTGGCGGGCATCGTGGGCGTGCCGCTGGCCTTCTACGGCATCAAGCGCGGCTGGTGCACCGGAGGGCGTTCCGGCGAGCTGCCCCAGAACTTCCTGCGCGGCCTTATGGATCGCGGCGACAATCCCCCCTGTTCCCACAGCACCACCCACCCCGCCAACATCGACAACCTCGGCTTCCATGTGGGCCTCATGGCGGCGATCTATGGCGTGGCCTATCTTTTCGGGCTGTTGTTCTCCAAGTACATGCCCGCCGGCATCGCGGGGCTCGGTTTCGGCCTGACTTTCTGCTGGGGCATGTTCCTCGCCATGCTGCTGCGCAAGTTCATGGGCAAGATCGACATCCTGCACCTCATAGACGGCGAAACGACCCGGCGTCTGGTCGGCGGTTCCGTGGACTTCATGATCTGCGCCGTGTTCCTCGGCATTGAAATGAGGGCCCTTCAGGAGGTGCTGCTGCCCTTCATCGTCGCCATCGCCGCCGCCACATTCATTACCCTGATCATTTGCGTGTGGTTCGGCCGCCGCTCCCCCGAGTACGGCTTCGAGCGCTGCCTGATCATGTTCGGTTACGCCACGGGCACGGCGGCTTCGGGCCTGCTGCTGCTCCGCATCGCCGATCCGGATTACGAAACCCCCGTCGCGGTGGAAGGCGGCCTCATGAACGTCTTTTCCTGCCTGACCTTCCTGCCGGTCACGCTGTCCATGCCGTTCGCGCCGCTGCCGGGATATCCCATCGTCTGGGTGTTCGCAGCGGTCATCATTGCGACGCCCATCGCCATGTATCTCTTGAAGTTCATCCGCAAGCCCGCGTTCTGATCCCCCATCGGAAACGGATTGCACATGAGGGATGCGGGGGTTAGCCCCCGGAGGAAAGGGAATGCCGGGTTTCCCTCACCCGGAGTACGTTCAACCCAAAGGAGAGAGGAAGATGAAGAGACTGATGACGCTTTTGTTGGCCGCCGGTTTGGTTCTTGGCACAACTTCCGCCGCGAAGGCGGTCGACTTCAAGATGACGGGCTTGTGGCAGAACCGTGTATCGTTCGCCGACCGCAATTTTGAAAAGCATAACGGCGACGATAAGATGCGTGCCGCTACCCGTCTGCGTACCCAGATCGACGTGATCGCTTCGGAATCCCTGAAGGGCGTGATGTTCTTCGAAATCGGCCACCAGAACTGGGGCAAGGCCGCCGAAGGCGCCGCCCTCGGCACGGACGGCAAGGAAATCAAGGTCCGCTACAGCTACGTGGACTGGATCATTCCCCGGACCGACGCCAAGGTCCGCATGGGCCTCCAGCCCTACGTCCAGCCGACCTTCACCGGCATCGGCTCCCCGATCCTCGACGCCGACGGCGCGGGCATCACCATCAGCAACCAGTTCACCGAAAACGTGAGCGCGAGCCTGTTCTGGCTGCGCGCCGAAAATGACAACGACCCCGAAATGACGAAGCACGATGCCCACGACGCGATGGACTTCATCGGCGTGACCGTGCCGATGACCTTTGACGGCGTGAAAGTGACTCCGTGGGGCATGGGCGGTATCATCGGGCATGACAGCTTCAAGGGCGGGAACTTCGACCTGAACTATCCTATGGCACAGGGTATGCTTCCCCTTATGGGCACGTCGACCATCGTGGCCAACAGCGATAAGGATCACGGCAGCGCGTGGTTCGGCGGCGTCTCCGCGGACCTGAGCTATTTCGATCCCTTCCGCTTTGCCCTCGACGCCGCCTACGGCAGCGTGGATCTGGGCACCAGCAAGCTGAACGGCAAGAACTTCGACGTGAAGCGCTCCGGCTGGTACGCCGCGCTCCTCGCCGAATACAAGCTGGAATCCTGCACCCCCGGCCTGCTGTTCTGGTATTCCTCGGGCGACGACGCCAATGCGTATAACGGTTCCGAGCGTCTGCCCTCCATCGACCCCGATGTGTATGTGACCTCCTACGGCTTCGACGGCACGAACTACGGCGGCGCGGCCCAGACGATGGGCTACGGCATTTCCGGCACGTGGGCTGTCATGGCTCGTGTGAAGGACATCTCGTTCATGGAAGATCTCTCCCACGTCCTGCGCGTCGTGTACTATCAGGGCACGAACAACAAGGAAATGGTCCGCAGCAAGATGATCTCGAACCCGCAGGACAGCGTGGCCAGCATGATGTACCTGACCACGGGCGACAAGGCCGTGGAAGTGAACTTCGACACGGAATACAAGCTGTACAAGAACCTCTCCCTGTTCGTGGAACTCGGCTACATCCGCCTCGATCTGGATAAGGATCTGTGGAAGGGCGTGGGCTACGAAGCGAAGGAAAACAACTTCAAGGGCACCTTCAGCGTCGGCTATAAGTTCTAGACGATTGCGACGCGGGTCTTTGCCTCTCCTCCGGCGGAGGCTCCGCGTTTCAAGGCTTGGGCGGAGACGGTGCCCTTTGATCCGGGCGTTTCCCGCCGTGGGAATACATGACGGGAAACGCGCCTGGACGTGCAGGGGAATCATCCTTCTGCCGAGGGCTTCTGGGGCGGGCGGCCTTCGAAAGGCCAGCCCGTCACTCCGTATCGGGAATCAGCCGGGCCCCTTCCTTGCCTCCCCGCTTGGGTGAAACAAGGCGCCGGGCATGGAAAAAGCCCTGCGGAATCCCGGCTGCCGATGCAATGTCGAAAACGGACGCTCTGCGCAATGGCGGGGGCCGTTTTTGTATGGGGGAACGGCGTCGATCCCGTATGGGGTTGGAATGAATAGGCCGTCCGCACGGTACAGGTCGGAAGAGAGATATTTCTCTTTGCCCTGTACCGTGCGGACGGCTTTTTTCCGGCAATGAGGCGAGCGGCGTTTCGGGATCGGCCTTCGCTGGCTAGGAGGCGGCATTGCCGCCTTACCGGGACATCTGTGCGAGAGCCCGCAATCCACGCGGGCTCTTGCCGTTCCGGTCACTGAAGGTCTGCCGGAACCTGTTTCCCCGGTGCGGCGGACGATGCTTCGGCTTCCGCCGGAGGCGCCGTCTCTGCCGGAAAGGTTTTCGTGCTGTCCGCCGCCTTCCCGGAGCGGAGTGCGTCAAGGATGGCGGGGAACGCCTCGTCGACCTTGGCGCGGACCTTTTCGTCGCGGATGATGGCGACGGGGTGGGGCACGGCCACGCAATGCAGGGGGCCTATGCGGAGATTTTGGCGGACGTTGTGAAAAGTCTTGAGGAACGGCTGGGTCAGGATGGTCAGGGTCGGGACGCCCGCGCGTTCGAGCTGGATCTGATCGATGGCGAGCCATGCGGAACAGGCCCGGCAGTCCCCGGTCGCCGCGATGACCAGATCGGGGCGCAGTTCGAGGAGCGCCCGCGCCGTGGCCTCGGATTCGGGCAGATCCTTGGAGATGCCGCTGAGGGCGGGGTCCGTTTCATACGCCTTGATGAATTCGGTGTCCGGAAAGGCGCGGGACAGCAGCGAGTGCAGGTAATCGAGCAGAAGATCGCCGTTGTGTTTGCCGTTCCAGCGCAGGATCACGCGCTTGCCCGCGAGATCGGAAGGCCACGGGGCCGGATCGTAGAGCGGCGGCAGATCGTTCCATACGGTCAGGCTTTCCCACGTCACGGCCTGCTCTCCACGGGCCGGAAAGGCCAGCAGGAATACGGTGCACAACGCGATCAGAACCTTTCCCATGTCAATCTCCTGCGCTTTTTCGGGAAAAAGGCCGCCCGATCCGTGTGCCGAAGGGACGGATCGGGCGGGCGGTGAGAGGGTTACTTGAAGGAATCCATGCCGTTCAAGGTTTCGTCATACATGGCGGGATAGAAACGGCTGATGAAGTGGGCCGTGGAGCGGCAGGCCTTGCCGACCACGAGGTCGATGTGCTTGCCGCCGGCGCGGGTGGCAAGGTTGGGGCTCTTTTCGCCCTTGCTGTTTTCGATGTGCCACGCCTTCACGATCTTGCCGTCAAATTCGTCGATAACAATGGAGAAATGCTTGTTCGGACCAACAAACACGTTGTTGGCTCCCCCGTCGAGAACGATTTCCTTGTCGTTTTCAAGGACGATCTCATGGGGGAAAGTGCAGGTCGCTCAGGTTTCGGGACGGGCGAGGAACCGGGTATCGGCCGGCCACACGCTACCGTCGTTGACTTCAACAACATCATTATACGCGACGAGGGACACCTTGCCGTCGGCAATGGGCTTGTCGCTCTGGCGGATATTCAGGTGCACGGCGACCTTGCCGTCCTTGGAGAGCGTCCAGAGGCGGTCGCGGTCAACCACGGACATGAGCAGCATCCGGGTGTTCTCGGGGGTCAGGGGGCCGAGGACCTTGGTCACGGTGCCGGACTTGTCGGTCAGCTTCACGGTGGCGGCGTTGGCGGCCACGTCGGTGACTTCAACCTTGGCGTCGCCGATGGTGAAGGTGTCGCCCTTGCCGTAGCTGGCGACCACGGGCTCGTTGGGGGACACGAAGATGGCGGAACAGCTGTCGGTAGCGAGTTCGCGCACCTTCACGGAGTCGCCTTCAATGGCGTCTATGATGACATGCGTACGGCCTACGGTAGCGATGTTGCTGCCGTAAATCATTTCGCTCAGGCCGTTTTCAGCCGTGGGGACGGTATGCCCTTCGGGATCCTTGGAACCCTTGACGAGCGAGCCGTCGGCGGCGGCGTTGCTGATCTGTGCGCCCGCGTAGACCGGGAACTGGGAACCGTAGTAGTTGCCCGTGGTCTTCACGATCTTGAACACGGCGGAATTGCCGCCTTCAATGCCGTAGGTGTCGTTCTCCACGGAGCTGAGTTCCCAGCCGCGGCTCTTGTTGGCGTTGCTCGGAAGGACCTGTCCCTTCTTCATGGTGACGTTACGGATGACGTCACGGACATAGCGATCCGTGATGGCATGGTACGTCTTGCCCGCGAGCGTCAGGGGCTCGTTATCGAAGGGATGCCAGTTGGTGGAGCGGACCGTGATGTACAGGCCGGACGGCGGAATGATGATCTTGCCGTCTTTGATGGTGCTCTTGCGGATGACCACGCCGTCGTTGATGGTACGGCTGAGGCCGCTGAGCGTCTTGGCCTTCCTGTTGTTGACGAGCCCTTGCATCTTGGCAAGGACCGCCGCGTCCTTGGCGGGCGATTGCATGACCACGCGGTCGGGCGCGTCGTCTGCCATCGCCACACCGCTCATCGCCACGGCGAGACAGATCGCTGCTGCGGTCTTGCCGATGGCCCGGAGTGAGATATGCGACATACATCCTCCTCTTGCGGCTCGCTCCGAGCTTGGGCGCGGTTCCGGCAACTGCCGAAAACGATCCGCGCGTCAGCCGCCTTCACTATGAAGGCGTGAAGCGATCCGGTTGCTGTTTTTGTCGGCCTCTGCGGCCGTCCGATGCGGGAACCCCTTGCTGGGGCCGCCCGCGATCAGCGTTAGCACGAGCATTCCGCGCCTTCGATGGCTTCGACGGTCACGGCCTGCTTGAGCTTTTCGAGCACTTCGGGCGTAACGCCCTTGACTTCCAGCAGTTCGTCCATGCTCTTGATGTCGCCCACGTTTTCGCGGAATTCCACGATGCCCTTGGCCAGCTCGGGGCCCACGGCGGGATTGGCGGAAAGTTCCTGTTCGGTGGCGGTGTTGAGGTTCATCTTGCCGTCGGCGAAGGCGGGGGCGGCGCACAGCACCACGGCGGCGAGGACGGCGGAAGCGATGGTTTTGATGTTCATGGAGGGCTCCTTAGGAAAGGGTATTGGTGGTTTCTGGACGGATAACCCCTTTGCGCACGAGCTGTTCGTACCAGAGCGGGTTATGGTGCCGGATAAACGTTACGGGGATGAATCCCGAGAACATGGACCGCAGCGCGGGGCCTTCGCCGGGCGCGAATGCGGCCATGTAAATATGGATGGGCAGGACAACGGCCATCACGCCCGCGCAGAGCAGATGGATGAACAGGGCCCACTGGGCGGCGTCCTCGGAGCCCGGCGCGACGAGATGGAGCGTCAGCGCGGCGAGGAACAGCCCGGAGAGCGCAAGCCCCACGCTGCACAGCACGGCGGCCACGGCGGCGAGCTTCTGCCCGGCGTTGTAGAAGCCTTGCGGCGGCAGGGCGGGGTCAAGCCCCATGCTGCGCATGGCCTTTTCCCCAAGGACGAGGCGCATACCCTTGCGGACGCACCAGGTCATGTCGGAGGCCGGGGAGAGGCTGAATACTTCCTTGAGGAAGGGGACTACGTCGTGGCGCAACCCGAAAATGATGTAGAGGAAGTAGACGGCGAGCCACGCCGAACCGATCAGCAGGTGGAAGACGAGCAGCCCGTACGCGCCGAACACGCCGGTCCAGAGATCGGCCCACCACATGCCCACGGGCTGCATGGCCGGGTTGGAAAGCAGGGCGAACCCCGTGAACAGCAACGCGATCCAGCAGAAGGCGTTGAACCAGTGCATACAGACGGCGCTGAGGGAATGACGGCGGATCATGAGCCCTTCCTCTTTTCTTCATGGGATGCTTCGCCTGTGGGGCGGATCAGCTGGCGCAGGCCCACGCCCACGACCCCGAACAGGGACAGCGCGCCGAGCCAGCGCACCCCGGTAGCCACGGTTCCCATGAAGCCCACGGGACCGGCGCTTTCGGCCTTGGGCCAGTGTTTGTCGGCCACATCGTTCAGATAGGCGAGGGTCGGCTTGGTGGGCGCGTCCTCGGCCTCAACGAACGTGACTTTGTGCGAGCCGAGCACCTTGCTGACCGGGGACTGTGGGTCGTCCACATCCCCAAACACGCGGGCGCGGGTGGTGCATACGCTGACGCAGGCGGGTTCCATGCCTTCGGCGCGGGAGGGCGCGCAATAATCGCACTTGTCCACGACGCGGCGCGCGGGGTCGATGTGGCGGGCCTGATAGGGGCAGGCGCGCATACAGCTTCCGCAGGCGATGCAGCGGGTTTCGTCCACCATGACCATGCCGTCTTCGGCCTTGTAGGTGGCGTGCGTGGGGCAGGCGTCAACGCAGGACGGCTCGTCGCAGTGCATACAGGCTCCGGGCTGGTAGCGCCAGCCGGAGGGCGAAGCCGTGTCGGGCGTTTCCCGCACCCAGTTGCGGGAGAGGCCGTAGGGCACGGCGTTCCGCTGCTGGCAGGCAATCAGGCACGCCTTGCAGTTCAGGCATTTGGAGGCGTCTATGGCCATTACGTAACGGGGCATGTTCTTCTCCGAAATTCATTTGCGGCGTCGCCGCCGGGCCGCCGGGAAGGGTTCCGGCGCAGGGGGCGGGGAAAATCCCCGCTCCTCCTCCCCTTACGCCTTTTCCAGCGTGCATCCCACGCCGTTGAACTGGGCCGACACGCGGTCCCAGTAGTTGGGCAGGATGGCATTGATCGGCTTGCTCCGCGTCGCGGCATGGGGGCTTGTGCCCGTGAAATGCGACGGCGTGAAGATGATGCCGGGCCGGATGGAAGCGGTCAGTTCCGCCACGGCTTCTACGGAACCGGTGGCGGTCTTGATGCGCACTGTATCGCCGTGGGCGATGCCAAGAGGCTTGGCCGTGTCCGGGTGGACCAGCACATAGCGCCCACGGGAGAATTGGGCCAGCGAGGCGGCGAAATTGGTCATGGTCTGCTGCCACTGGGTCACCACCTTGCCCTGCGTGAGGACGAGGGGGTATTCCTTGTCGGCGCCGGCCCCGTGGGGATTGCCCTTGGGCGGCGTCCAGCCGAACGCGCCCATCAGCTTGAGATCCAGCGGGATTTTGCCGTTTTCCGTGGCGTAGGTTCCGGACGTGAAGACCGTTCCGATCCGTTCCTGCGCGCCTTCCTCGGGCTGGGGCCAGATCAGGCCGTCCGGGGACTGGCGCATTCTGGAAACGCTCATGGCCTTCCAGCTCGGGACCGTATTGCGGAAGCGTTCGCTCAGTTCTTCGGGTCCGGTGAAATCGGGATAGATCTCCGGGGCCAGCTTGCGCCCGATGTCGCGGTAAAACTGCCAGTCGGGGACACAGCTTCCGGGCGCGTCCACGCACTTGTCGCGCCAGACCACCTGCTTCTCGGCTCCGTAATGCGAACCCGCGCTTTCCGGGCCGAAGGCGGCGGGCACGAACAGGTCGGCCACATCCATCTCCTCGGTCTTGAAGAAGCCGCGATGGACCACGAACCCCACCTTTTTGATCGCCTCGGCGACGCCGGTGCAGTCGGGGTAGCGGCGGTAGCTGGAATTGAGGAAGAGCACGTCGAGGTTGCCCTTCTTCATGGTGTTGAGCAGGCGGCGGAAGTTGACGCCGGAATCCTTGGCCGGGCCGCACACGGCGTCGACGAATTCCTTTTCGCCTTCGGGCTTGCCGCCCTCCATCGTAAGGAGCCCCCTGCCCGAGCCGATGAGGTTGTCGCGCAGGGCCTGAAGCGCGATGATCGCCCGGATGCTCTGCAACCCGTTGGTGTAGCGGGAGAGGCAGCCGCCCATCCAGATGATGGTGCGGGGGCTCTCGGCAAGCGTCCGGTAGAAGGCGGTGACGGCGTCTTCGGACAGCCCGGTGGCTTGCGCCACCTTGTCGACGTTCCACGGCTGCGCGCCCTTTTCCATGAGCTCGAAGCCGGTGATGCTCTCGTCCACCCGCGCGCGGTCGAAGGCTCCGTTTTCAAGAACGAAGCGGATCGCGCCGAGGGCGAGCGCGCCGTCCGTGCCGGGCAGGGGCATGAGCTGGTCGGCGGCCCAAGCGCTGGTGGGCGTCTTGCGGCAGTCCACGCTCACGATGCGCACCCCCGCGTCGCGGGCCTTGTCAAGCCAGCGGGTGTAGGGCGGGTAGGTTTCGCTGATGTTCGCGCCCCAGAGCACGAGGGTCTTCGCGTTGACGATCTCGTTGACCGTGGTGGTGGAGGTGTTCGCGCCGAGCAACATGCCGAGCACGTTGGACGCCGTGCTGATGCAGACTTCACCGGCGGGCATGACGTTGACCCCGCCCGCCGTACGCATGGTCATGAGCGCGGCGAGTTCGCTTTCGCGGCAATCCCATAGGGGGGAGGTGAGGGCAAGGCGCTCGGCGATCTTGTCGCCGTGCTTGGCGCGGCTCTGGCGCAGCTTGTCCACGACGATGTCCACGGCCTCGGCGTAGGAGATGGTTTTCCATTCCGAGCCCTGCTTGAGCATGGGCTGCACGAGGCGGTAGGGGCTGTTGAGCAGCTCGACGATGGACAGGCCCTTGGGGCACATGGCCCCGCCGGTCCAGCGGTTGCCGCGATCGCCGATGAGTTCGAGGATTTTGCCGTTGCGCACGCGCGCGTGGTAGGTGCAGCGGACCTGGCAGAAAGGGCAGTAGCCCTTCACCAAATCGTTTTGGGAAGCGGCCGTTCCGGCGGGAGCCTGAGCCGCATGGACCGGCAGACCCCCGAGGGCCGTGCCCCCGGCGATCGCCGCCATGCCGTATTGAAGGAAATGTCTGCGGGAGAATGTGTTGGACATGGGTGCTCCGTCCTTGGAACGCCGCGCGCCACGCGAGGCCGTTCGTATACAGATCCGTGCTGCGGGAGAAAATCACCGGATGGAGCGACTATGCGGAAAGTTTGTAAAAAAAAGTTCAACGTTTTGTAAAAGTTTTGTAAAAGTCTATCATTGTGTTATTACAGGATAAAACTTGTTGAATCCGATCTCGTCAAAGACGTTTCCTTACAAACGCCGCAGGAAAGTACTCTCACCGGAGAGTGAGCTTTTCATGAAAAAAGGAGGAGCGTATGGATGATTCCGATGAAAAAAGAAAGTAAAACAATCTGTTTCAACGATTTTACACAAGCTGTTTCCTATTCGAATGATACAGCGGTAGGGTTATTTGTCACAAGCCTTGAGCGTAATGGAGACGGTGAATCCCTTGGGGTATTGATTGTAATAATGCAGCTCGCCCCCGCAGGCTTCCACGCAATGCTTGACGATAGACATGCCGAGCCCGGAACCGCCGGGATATTTCTTCGCTTGTTCGCCCCGGAAGAACGGTTCGGTGATGTGCTCCATTTCCTCGGCGGGGACGCCGGGGCCGCTGTCGCGGATTTCCACGCACACACGGTCCCCCTGCGGCCTTGCGGCAATGGCGATGGGGCCGTCTTCCCCGGCATAACGCACGGCGTTGCGCACCACGTTGGCGAGCGCCCGGCCGAGGCAGCTTGCGTCCGCCCAGACCTTGAGCCCCTCGTCGACGCTCAGGCGCACGTCGCGGTCCCGGGCTTCGCGGCGTGTCACATACTGGAGCAGCGGCGCGAGGGATACGGCCTCACGGGCGGGTGACTCCGGAATGGCCTCGGAACGCATGAAGCTCAGCACATCCTCGACCAGCAGGGAAAGCTGCTCCACTTCGTCGCTGATTTCCTGTACGCGCTGCTGGTTTTTCTCGTCCACACGGCTGTCCAGCACGGCGAGCCCGAGCTTGATCCGGGCCAGCGGCGAATCCAGCTCATGGGCGATGTGCCGGATGAAACGGCGCTGCCCGTGGACCTGCTGTTTGACCTTTTCCGCCATGATGCCGGTGGCCTTGGCGAGGCAGCCGATCTGGTCCCCGCGCCCTTCGCCCACGGCCTTGAGGCTGATGGGCGAATCGTCGGAGAGCGAACTGTAATCGCCCGCCGCAATCCGCTCGGTCACTTTGGTCATGAGGATGATGGGCTTGGTGAGATGGCGCACGAAGGGCCACCACCACAGGAACGACAGCCCGAGCCCGGACAGGAGCAGGGCCACGGCGAGGCGCAGTTCGAAGAAATGCCCGTTTCCGGTGATGGACGGCGAAGACGCCGCGAGCAGTACGTAGCGGACAACGCCTTCGTCGTTGGAGACAAGGATGGTGCGGGCGTACCAGTATTGGGCGGGATCGCCGTCGCGCATGAAAATGACGTATTGTTGCGGGAGGATGCCCGCTTCAAGTTCCACGGCGGGCGTGATCGTGCTGAACGCGCCCGAATCGGGTTCGGCGCACAGGGAATAGGGCGGGCGGGGAATGGTGCGGGCCGCCTCCACAACTCTTGGAGGCAGGCCGCCCGCAGCAAGCGGAGGGTCCATATCGTCGAGGATCAGGATGCCGAAATGGAGGCCGCACTCCCTGCCGCACTCCTCAAGGACCGAAGCCCATTGGCTTTCGGGTTTGTATTGCAGCTCCACGGAGGTCATGCGGAATGTGGAGGCGATACTGCCGTTGAACAGCATGGGCGAGTACAGATTGTTGTTGAACAGCAGCACCCCGCCGATAAACAGGGCTGTGATGACGCCGAGCAGGACGAGGTTGAGCATCGCCCAGGTGAAGAATTTCTGGTACAGTCCCACGCGCATGTTTTTTTCTCCTGAATGGAGGCTTGTTCGCCGGATTTTCTCGACTTCCACCGAGGGGCGCTGCCCCTTCGGAACCCCGTAAAGGGGCAGCGCCCCCTTGACCCGGCGGCTCCGCGCCGAAGCGGACGCTTGGCGGAGAGGCAAAGGACGTGGGAATGGCTCCCTGCCTTTGGGGACGCAAAGAAAAAGAATTCTCGGAACGGGTAGCGGAATGTTTTCCGCATGTTGTTTAGAATTCGGGTCAGGCCTCTTCGGGAAGCAGGGTATAACCCATTCCGCGTATTGTCTTCAAATAGGCCGGGTTATGGGGATCGTCTCCGAGTTTGCGCCGGAGCGTGGAGATGTGCATGTCCACGGAACGGTCATATCGGCTGAATTCGCGGCCCACGGCAAGCTCAAGCAGGTTCTCGCGGGTGAAGACCCGTCCGGGATGGGCCGCCATGCCGAACAGGATGCGGAATTCCAGCGCGGTGAGATCCATCGGGACGCCGTCCATGCGCGCCTTCATGGACTTGCGGTCCATCCACAATCCGCGCACCCGGACCACGCCGTCCTCTTCGGGCTCCTTCCGCTCCGCCTGCACGGGCTGCGCCCGCCGGAGCACGGCCCGCACCCGCGCCAGCAGCTCGCGCGGGGAAAAGGCTTTGGGCACATAGTCGTCCGCGCCCATCTCAAGCCCCACAATCCGGCTGGCTTCCTCATCCTGCGCGGAGAAGATGACAATGGGCGTGGAGCCGATTTCCCGCAAGCGCCGCAGCACGTCAAGGCCGTCCATATCCGGCAGCATCATATCGAGCAGGATCACGTCGTATTCGTTCGCAACGGCTTTTTCCAGCCCGGACGAAGCGTCCTCGGCAACGTCGAGCGAGAACCCAAATCCTTCAAGGTAGTCCCGCAGCAGCCCGCACAGCTTGGCGTCGTCATCGACGAGGAGCGCGGAAATCTGCGAATGTTTGATGGTGGACATGCATCCTCCTTTGGATGGGGCAGCCGTTGGGCGGGGACGTATTGGGGGATACCCTCGCAAGGCATCTTTCAAATGCGGCGAGCGGATATCCGTGCTCGGTGTCACACGGGTTCTTTCTTTTTTATTTATACAAATAACACAGTATATTAATGTATAAAGTCTATATTGTGAACGTTGGCGTTAGATGTATTATTCCGTCAAACCGGAGCGTTTGACAAGGCGTTTCGCGGCCTTTTGTCGACAGATGACGGCATGTCGTGGTTTTTCTTCACAAACTGCCAAGGAGTGCAGAGGAACCCGCCATGCCCCCAAGGTGAAGCCCCGCGTATGGTGTGGAATGCCGATTCCGGTCAGGGTTGGGTTCTGCCTGATGAGGAGGGCAGGCCGCCGGGAAAAGGCACGACGGCTCATCGTCTTGCCGTTGTTCCATGTATTGGAAGGCGAAAGCGCCCCTTCCCGATACAATGCCGGAAAGGGGCGCTGGGGAGGTTTGTTCAACCGTCCGACAGGATTTTTTAGCCGTTATCCTTATCTAGCGGAAAAACCCGAGATACCCCGCCAGGGCTATTCCCGCAAGGGCAATGAGCATCCATTTGAGCTTGCTGATCCGTAGCGCCTTGATGAGCGCGGCCTGTTCTTCGAGGGCTTCCCTTTCCGTTTGCCGCATATTGTAGGTACGGATCAGCTGCTCCCGGACGTAGGCTCCGGCGCTGGTGGGCGTTGTCGTGCAGAAATCCGCTATGATGTCCGCATACGTCAGGTTGCCGTAGTGCCCGAGGCCGGTGATCCTGTGCGCCGCTTTGCGCGCAAGGGCCTTGACGACGTCGTCATGCTGGAACGTGGTGAACTCGGCATCGTCTCCGCCTCCGCGTATCAGCACGACGACATTGCCGCTTGCCTGATCTATCGCCCGGGCTATGGCGGACGGATCCGTCATGGCGGTCGGCAGGGATTCCACGTTGACGCTTTTCAGATCAAGTTCGTTCTTGAAGTCGGCGAAGACGTTGGCGGCATGGGATTTGGAATGGATCACGGAGATGGCGGTTGCCCGTTTCGGAAAGGGTATCCTTTTAAAGCCGAGTTCCTTGAGATGGCTGATCGTCCCTTCAATATTCTTTACGGGCTCTGGGCCGCGCCCTCCCGCGGAAGCCTCAATGACCGAGGCCGCATGGACATGGAGTTTGAAGAGGACGACGGATTTCTTCAAGTACACCACCGGAATGCCGAGAACATCAACGCGATCCCCCGGCCGTATGCCGCCGTTTTGAATGACCTCAAGCGGCAGGTCCACACAGATGTTTTTTCCCCCGTCAGCGAGTTCAATGCCGTAATGGACGCCATTCCAAAACGTCCTTTTGGCGGTCCAATCTCCGATGATCCCCTGTGTCCTGAAGACACAGCTGGAATCATCTACGGCATTTTTAAGGGCCGCCCCCGCCATGTCCTCGAAAACGGAACTCAGACGGGCAACGGACAATGACGGCATAGCGGGCATTGGCATAGCGGATTCTCCAGAAGGCGTTGCGAAAAGTTCAGCACGGTTTCCCGGTCGAGTCAATCGGCATGGATGGGAAAAACTCCACCTTCCGCGGCGTATGCTGTAGGCGTGGGAGTTGCCGCCAAAGACGAAGCTCATCCGAGGATGCGCCCTTGACGGCGTACATGTCCATGTCCGAGTGAGGAAGAAAGAGTCCTGTCCGCGGCGAATTGCCGCGTCAATTTCTTCCCGAAGCGGACGGGGAGGGCTATTGGGAGGGATGGGGAGGAACGCTGCGGGACAGGATTCGCCACACAGAAAAGCCTTTGGAAAGGGGCGCGCGAACCGATCCGCAAGCCAGGGGAAGGGGCTTTCCTCAGAAAAATTCCCCTTCCCCAATGCCTCCGTGCCGTTTCAAAAGGAATGGGCTCTAGAGATCCGCGGCTTCGGGTTCTTCCTGAGCGGCATAGGCGAACAGGGCGTTGCTGGTTTCGTTCGTCGCTTCATCCGGGTTGGTGCACAGGCAAACCGCTACCATGACCAGCGCGTTCAGAGTCATGGCGACAAATCCCTGATTCAGGCCCCAGAAGGTCACGTGCGTTTCCGTGAGGACGACGACGGCGACCACGCCCGTCAGCAGGCCGGCGAATACGCCCGTCCGGGTGGCCCCGCGCCAGAAGAACGTTGCCAGCGCCATCGGGAAACATTGGGTCGCCCAGAAGTACGCGATGTTGATGACTCCGAGCATCAGGTTGGGCAGCATCACCGCCAATACCACGCTGATCAGGAGAGACGCCCCTGTAGCCATATTCGTTACGAGGACGGCCTGCTTCTGAGACACGGAAGATCGGAACACGCCCCAGATGTTGCGGCTGAAAATCCCGCCCAGGTTGAGGGCGCTTACCGCAATGACGAGGATGCAGGTCAGCGCGCCGCCCGCCGCCACCATGCCTACCGTCCATTCGGGCAGGTTGGCTGCGGCCAGCGCCATGAACGACGAGTCCGGATCATTCAGGTTCGGCACCGTCACCAGCACGAAGTACGCCGCCACAATCAGGAACGGGTACATGAACATGTACAACGGCATGATGATCTGGTTGCGCCGGATGGTGTCCTCCGATTTTGCAGTGAATATGAACTGGTACTGGAGCGGCGTCACGCAAAAGCCGAGCGCCTGAAAGATGATGGTCGAGAAGACGAATGTGGCGTTTTTGGTGATGGGCTCCGCGTCGATAACGACTTTATCCGGGAAATGGGCGATGGCCATATCGAAGATGCCCGAGATCCCGCCCGGCATGTTGTGGATGGCGACGAGCCCGCCGGAAACGATGGCCGCCATCATGAGGATATCCTTCATGATGCTGATCCATGCCGGGGCGCGGATGCCCGCCACTGCGATATAGAGGTAGGCGATCGCCGCGGAGATCCCGATGCCCACGGTGTAGCTGATGTCCCAGCCGATGTAGCGCAGGATGGTGGCCAGCCCCGCGAACTGCATCTGCATCCACGGCAGCAGGAACACGATGCAGATCACGGCGACGAGCACTTCCAGCGCCTTGCTCCCGTAGCGCCAACGGAAGCAGTCCGGCATGGTCATGGCGCCCGAAATCTTGCCCATGCGCCAGATCGCCGGGTTCATGAAATAGCCTACCACGAAGCCGAGCAGGATATAGCCGAGGAACCACAGCGAATAGCTGACGCCCTTGGAGTAGATGGCGCCCGGTACGCCGATCATGGTGCCGATGCCGTAGGTTTCGCCTACGGTGACGAAAAAGACCATGAATGCGCCGAAAGAGCGCCCCGCGACCATGACGTCATCCATCGAATTGGCAATGACGCCGCGTTTCGCCATAAAAGCCAGTACCACTGAAAAAGCCATAAGGGCTATGAAAACGAGAGCGGTCATGATGCATTCTCCTTCGGTGCGCGAGAAGAGGAAGCCCGTTTCTTGTTCCTGTCGGACTGGGGATCAAGGAGCCAGCCGATGCACATGCTGGCCGATACAAGGAAAAAACAGGCAAAAATCCAGGCGTAGATGAAAGGAAATCCCAAAATGCGCGGTTCCACACGGTTATAGAAGCCGAAACAGCCGATAACGAGCGCAAGGGGGATGAACAGGGAGAAGATATAGGTGGGGATTCTTGATTGCATGTGTCGCCTCACGGGGTTGAGAGTGGTACGCCCTGTTCAGGCGTGTAGACGGGCTCTCCGCTGCTCCCTTTCGGGTGCCGTTCAACGGGTGCAAGGGAAGGGCAGCCTTATCCGCGAAGGCGCCCCCCCCCCGGCCCATACGCTGGACGCGACAGGAGGAATGCTTGGCATGGCTCTTTGCAACTTGCCCGCACGCTATCCCTGGGAAAGGGAAGGCACGGGAGGCCCGCACGCGGGGTGCACAGACGACGAAGGGAAGGGGATCAAAGGGAAGGTGGGGGGAGGGGGAAGGGCAGGAGGCCGCGCCATGAAGGGCGGGGGCACTCGGGGATGAGAGAACACAGGCGGCCCTGCGTCAGAGGAGGAACAGGGGGAGAGGTGGACGCCGCCAGATGTGTGCCCGGGTCCGGCGGCGGAGCTTTTGACTTGAAGGATGGAACATCCTCGTCGGAACCCGGAGGGCATACCTCCTGTATGAGGAGAGGCTGGATGTATTCCGGCGCATCGAAACGGGCCGCCCCGTTTGTTGGGTGCACGGGAAAAACGCGCGCAAATCCCCCCGCCGCCAGCAAGAGGGCGAGCAAAACAATGGAATGGAGGGGGATGCCGTAACGCTTGTTCATGATTTTTCCGTGCAACCCGTTTTGGTATATAAAGAGAATAGAAAGATGGGCTATAGGGGTCAAGAAGAAAATGGATGCATTGTCCAAACGGTACCCAGGCCGTGGCACTATAACAAGGAAAGATCGACCATTTGTGGCACAGCTTTCTTGAGCGAACGGGCTCCGGGTAAACACGGATCCTCAGAAGAACCATCTGCAACTCTGTAAAAAGATGTGGGAAAGGCCGTTCAAGACCTTTTTTGCTATGAAAATATTTTGGGACAGGAGAAAAACCGATTTGTTCAGCGCCTGATGAGGAAAAAGATGCCGTTTTTGAGAGGATGTGCCGTTCCTTTCAAATCCGGGGAGAGCCTTTCTTTGTTGCAGAGATACAGTATTGCCGTTGCATAGTGGTTCCGGGATGCATCCGTTCATAGAAGCGATATGGCGTTTTGATACTATCACGTTATATTGGCAGCTCGAACAAATGGCCAAACGCGACTGCGTCGAGATACGTGAGCGATGCAAACGCCAACTCTCCCAAGAAGGCCGGGATGCGCAAAAAGAGGGGCGCAGAGGGTTCCAGCAGTCTTTCCTGCACGGTAAAAAAATGTGGTAAAACAAAACAAACCGTGTATACTGTGACCGTATTTTGCAATAACAGAAAGATGATAGGTTCAAGAACGAATGCGCGCCCCCAAAAGGGGTAAGCGTTGCTCCGCCGCTTTCCCCGGTTTTGAGGGCGGCTCATTGTCCATCAGGAGAGTTCCATGAAGAAGTGGCTTTTGGCGACGCGGCCTTGGTCGTTCACCGCGTCCGTGATTCCTCTGACGCTCGGGGCGGCGCTGGCGTGGGCCTCGGATGCCGCTCATGCCGGGCTGTTCCTGCTCACGCTTTTGGGCGGCGTCGCGGTTCAGACGGGCACGAATATGCTGAACACCTATGGCGACTACCGGAGCGGCGTGGATACCGAAGCTTCCGCCCACGGCGAATCGCCCATCCTCCTGGGCCTTATCAGCCCCGAAGCCATGCGGCGGGGCGGCCTCATCGCCTTGTGCGTGGCCTTTGCCGTGGGCATCGTGCTCGGGTTCGCCTGCGGCTGGCCGATCCTCGCCTTCGGCCTCGTGGGGATTGCGGGCGGCTACGGCTACACCAGCGGCTTCTGGCCCTACAAATACCATGCCTGCGGCCCGATTATGGTGTTCCTGCTCATGGGGCCGCTCATGGCGCTTCCCGCCTACTACATCCAGGGAGGCTCCCTTGACTGGCGGCCCTTTCTCGCCTCCCTGCCTATTGCGTGCCTCGTCACCAGCATCATGCACGCCAACGACATCCGCGACATCGCGCACGACCGCGAGGCCGGGATCACGACTCTCGCCATGTTGCTGGGCCGCAGGAAAGCCCTGTACCTGTACGCGGCCCTGTGCGTAGGCGCGTACGGCGTCCTGCTGCTTCTCGCCGCATTCGGCGTCTTGCCGCTGTCCGGATTGTTGCCTTTCGTGCTCGCGCCGGGATTGTGGCGTACGTTGCGGACGCTCGGGACCCGGCCTCTGCCCGAATCCGAACTCGTATCGCTGGACGGCGTATCCGCGAGGCACCATTTCCTGTTCGGACTGCTGCTCATTGCCGGAATACTGCTGCCGCGGGGCCTTGAACTGGCGCAGGGCCTGATCAGGGGGATATTCGCATGACGCCGCGCATTCCCACAGCGGGACAGGTGTGCGGCACGCTGGCACTGGCCGCGTTCTTCTGGTGGGTGAATTTCGGCCTGCACTGGGTCAATTTCTGGATCGGCATGGGTACGGCGGCCTCGGTGCTGGCCCTGCTCTCGTTTTGGTTCGCGGGCGTTCCGATGAAACGGACGGAGTGGACCGGGCGGGCCGTGCTTATCGGCCTCGTTTCGGCGGTGCTCCTCTATGCGATCTTTGCGCTCGGCAATACGCTTTCCGGCTGGCTGTTCCGCTTTGCGCCGCATCAGATATCGGCCATCTACGATATCCGCCATGAAGGTTCGCCGCTCGCTATGGCGCTGGTACTGCTTTTCATCACCAGCCCCGCCGAGGAGGTTTTCTGGCGCGGCTTCGTCCAGCGCTGGTTCATGCACCGTTTCGGCGGAAAGGCCGGATGGCTCCTTGCGGTGTGCGTTTACGCGGGGGTCCACGTTTTTTCAGGGAACTTCATGCTGGTCATGGCCGCCCTGACGGCGGGGCTGTTCTGGGGCTGGCTCTACTGGAAAACCGGCAGCCTCGTCCCCTGCATCCTTTCCCATGCTTTCTGGACGGTCGCCGTGTTCATCCTCTGGCCCCTGACGCCGGGCGTCTGAGGGGGCCGGAAAAGGGTGTTGCCCATAAAAAAGGCGGGGTTGCTCCCCGCCTTTTGGTGCCGTTTGTTTACAGCGCCTTGAGCAGCATCCTGATGCCGATGACGATGAGCAGGAGGGCGAAGCATTTCTTAAGCTTGGGGACCGGAAGGGTCTGGGCGAGGCGGGCACCCAGCGGAGCGGTGAACATGCTGACGACGACGATGCCGAACAGGCTCGGAAGGTAAATGTAGCCGAAGGAATAGGGCGGCAGGTTCGCGGCGTTCCAGCCGTTCACGATGTAGCCGAAGCATCCGGCAAGGGCGATGGGAAAGCCGATGGCCGCCGAGGTGCCGATGGCTTTGCGCATGTCCAGATTGTTCCAGAGCAGGAAGGGCACGGAGAGCGTGCCGCCGCCGATGCCCACGAGGCTCGAAACCACGCCGATGATCCCGCCCGCGACGCTCATGCCTCCGAGACCGGGCAGGTGGCGGGACGGTTTGGGCTTTTTGCCGCTGAGCATCTGGGTGATCACGAAGAAGAGGAAGGCTACGAAAAAGAGCTGAAGGAACCGCGCCGGAACGTGGGAAGCCAGGAACGACCCGCAGAACGTGCCGATCAGGATGCCGGGGGTGATGTTCCGTACGGCATCCCAGTGGACGCCCTTGTTGCGGCTGTGGGCCAGCGAGCTGGAAATCGATGTGAACATGATGCTGCCCATCGACGTCCCGAGGGCCATGAGCATGAGTACGTCCTGCGGGAAGTTTTGCCAGCCGAACGCAAAGACGAGCATGGGCACGATGACGATGCCCCCGCCCACGCCGAGAAGCCCGGCCAGAACGCCCGCAATAGCCCCGAGCAAACAGTAAACAACCAGTGAAATCAGCATGTCAGTCCCTCACGGTGGCGAAAAGGTGTTTGTGGATAACCGTATCGATATGCTCTTCGAGGGCCTTGCGGCTGTCTTCCGGGGACCGCCGCTCAAGCGCGTCGATGATGCGCAGGTGGGAGGAAACCGAGAACTGGCGCCACGGCGTGTCCCGCAGCTCCGGGGTGCGCCCCTTGGCGTAGATGCGGTTCAGCCGGGCGACGGTGTCTATGAGCAGTTTGTTGCCCGTGCATTCGGCGAGGGCGAGGTGGAATCTGGCGTCGAGATCGCCGTCGTTCTCGCCGACGAGCAGGCGGCGCTGCTGATCGCAGGCGATGATCTTGAGGCGGTCAAGCTGTTCGGATGTATGGCGCACGGCAGCGATTTCCGCAATGCCCGGCTCCACGATGCGGCGGTATTCCGTCACCTCGTCGAACATCAGGCCCTCGGAATCCACGGCTTCAAGAATGGCCTCCTTGAGCGGCTCTATGTCGGGCACGCGGACATACGTCCCGTCCCCTTGCCTGCTTTCGAGGAGCCCTTTTTCGGCAAGGGCACGGATGGCTTCGCGGACGCTGCTGCGGGAAACGCCGAAGGATTCGGCAAGGGCCCGTTCCGGGGGCAGTTTGTCCCCGTCGCGGAAATGGCCTTCCTCCATGAATTGCCGGAGGCGTTCCGTGAGCTTCTGATAGCTCCGGCGCGGACGCCCGGCGGAAGAGTCTGTTTTGGGCATGATGCATTCCTCACTGAATTGGTAAGGCCAATATGACCATTGAAAGATTCTGTCAACCGTAAATAGACCACTCAGACCATTTTTGTTTCTTTTGCCCTCAAAAAATTGGAATAGGGAAAAGAGTATAAAATACACTGTGATATGCAGATAAAACCGGAAGAGGGCAGATGCGCGCGCGATGGAAAAGGTCTCTTCGCATAAGATCGTCCTGAATCGGCGTATGGCGTCACATCAAGCCATTTATGCCGTTGTTTCAACTTATTGAGAGGTATCCTCTCGGAATCGAGTGTGCAAGCAAAAAATGTGTTGCGCTTTATGATGGACTGATATTCTTTTTTCACAACGGGTCATTAAGTTCATATTGGGTGAAAACGGATGGATCATGGCACTGTGCGCGGTATATGCTGAAAGGCACTGTATGGAGCCCATGTTGGATGCGAAAAAATGTCTCGGATGCCACTGTATGCCCGTACATTTCCCCACAGTGCGGAATTGGTCGGTTTTGTGCAAGCGGTAAATGGTCGGCATTGGGTCGGTATTGGTACGGAACGGAAACGATTCCTTGCTTGCGGTTGCGGAAGGGGCCGAATGGGGACTGGAGCGGATCCCTTTTGAATGATAGACCATTCCAAGAATCGTCCAGCCGAATGATAGATTTTTATTTATAATTTATAATATGTTACACCGTCAAAGAATTGCGTTCGGGTCAGAGGATTCTCATTTCGAAAGGCTCTAAGCCGTTTCATGTGAAATATGCTTGAGAACCGGAATTCCACTTCAAAGGGCAGTAAAAAGGCCGTCTGAAACGGCCTTTTGGAGTTGGTCAGGTTATCGGGGCGGCCATGCTGGGACACATCATTAAGGCAGCCGGACTTTTTGCGTCCAGCGCGTCACGGCGCGGCAGACGTCATCGCCCGAGTCGGTGCGGCGGATCACATGCAGCAGGCCGTGCGGCGCTTGCGGGAACCCGTCAGGCGCGGTGGCGTCGGTCTCGTCGGGCAGGGGGACGCATTGTGAGGTGAGCGCATCGCCGGGGAAGCATTCGGCGCGGAATGTCACGTCGAGCAGGGACGGGATGAGGCTTTCACCGGGGGACCACGGCAGGCACTCAAGCAACCACCCAAGGTACTTTGAGTTGTTGACATGTCCGTTGATGTCGAGGTCGTCGCGCCGTACCAGCACGTCGGCGCTGCCTATCCCCTCGCGCAACCGTGGGATGGTACGGGACGGGAAGGGGATGCAAGGAATCGTGTTCACAGGATAGACGGCGGCAAGCTCTTCGGGCAGGGCCGTCAGGCGGCGGGTGGAGAGATCCAGTACCGTCCACGCGCTCACGGCGGCGACGATCAGCTCGTCGGAAGCGTTGTATACTTCATACCCTCTGTGCCCCAGATGTTCGAGCTTCGCGGGCCACGTGCGGATGTTCACCTTGTCGCCGGGCGAGGGCAGATCCTTGATACGAAAGGCCATGCGGGTGAGTATCCACGCCTTCCCTTCCGCGAAAAGCCGCTCGTCGCCAAAACCGAGGGCCGAGGCGTTGTGTCCGGCCGCCTCCTGAAACCAGTTCGCCAACGCGCCGAGACGTATCTTGCCGTCGGTCCCCGCTTCGCCGTAACGGGCTTGAATGCCTAGAGTATATTCGGGATAATCCAACATATGCTTCTCCGGGGGAAAATGAGTACTTCCTGCCTGTAGCACGCCCGTAGCGCTTTCGTCCAGGACGCGGCCTCCGGTTTGCCTAACCGTTGCGGCCCGGTCACACGGGGGGCCGGGTGCTGTGAGGCGGGGTTCACTGTGCCGCTTGCCGCGTGCGCATACAATACCCGTTCAGCCGGAGCGGCGCTTCCTGTATTCCCCATGTTATATAGACAGGCGTTTCCGGGTGACGTATATTGGCACAAACCTTTGTAAGGAGAGATTTGCCATGTCTGATCGTGAAACCCGCAAGGCCAACGTCGTTGAAGCGCTGAACAAGGCGCGGAGCATGGAACTACATGCGATTCATCAATACATGAACCAGCATTACAACCTGGACGACATGGACTATGGCGAACTGGCCGCGAATATGAAACTCATCGCCATCGATGAAATGCGCCACTGCGAAATGTTCGCCGAGCGCATCAAAGAACTCGGCGGCGAGCCTACTTCCGAAGTTGCCGGGAAGGTGGTCAAGGGGCAGGAAGTCAAAGCGATTTACAGCAGCGACAGCGACAGTGAAGACGACACCATCTTCGTGTACAACGAGCTTCGCAAAGTCTGTGTGGACAACGGCGATATCCTGACCGCCAAACTGTTTGAAACGATCATCGGCGAAGAGCAGATTCACTTGAATTATTTCGATAACATCAGCGATCACATCGAAACCCTCGGCGATACCTTCCTCTCCAAGATCGCCGGTACGCCGTCTTCGACCGGCGGGACCACCAAGGGCTTTGCCATCGCTCCCGCAGCCGCGAACTAGAGCGGATACACTTGAAAAGTTAGAGACACCGGGAAAGGGGGCTTTCTTCAGCAAAGTCCCTTTCCCCAAAACTGTCAGCGCGGCTCGCATCCCTCCCTTTCCAAAGACTTTCGACGTTATCGAATCTGTGCTCGCAGGCTTTTCCGGCACAGATTGCCTTCCATGCCGGCCTGGAACGAATGCCGTCCGTTGGAGTGGCTTCTTGTGCATTCCGCGCGAAAAAACGGTTTCGCATCCGGCTGCGCCGCGTGTGGAACCGCTTTTTGTCTTGATACCGTCCGTGCTTTTTCGGCAAGAGGGGCTATCTTCCTTCGGTGAACGTCTCCTCGCTCCAGATTTCGAGTCCCGCCTCACGTGCCATACGGGCGAAAACGCCTTCGCCCGGCACGCGGGTTCCGGTAAAGGAGCCGTCATAGATTTCCCCGGATCCACAGGAAGGAGAGCGGGCCTTGAGGATCGCCGCTGTGCAGCCGTTTTCCAACGCCAACCGCAAAGCTTCCTCCGCCCCACAGGTAAAGGCACCGGTCACATCCGTTCCGTCTTTGGCGACGACACGCCCGCCCCTGATTTCCGAGGGAACGCGCGGCGTCGGAAGCCCCCCGAGGACTTCCGGGCACACCGGTAGGGCCTGCCCCGTGCGGACCAGCGCTTGTACCGCCGGACAAGGAGAGCAGCCTCCGTCATACCGGCAGGATTCACCCGCCAGACACGCGCTGACCACATACTGTTTGGACATGTTCGGCTCCATCCTAACGCCCTCTTACTCTAACAGAATTCACGTACCAGCCCGGCGGCGTGGGGGAAGGTCTGCCCCAGAACGTCGGGATCGGCCATTTCAAAATCCGCAAAATCAAATCCCGGAGCCACGGTACAGCCCACAAGCGCAAAATCGGAACCTTCCGCCGGAGTAGCGCCGAACCAACAGCCGCCTGGGACGGTGTATTGGAGGTACTGGCCGTTGAGTACATCCTGCCCCAAAAGGATTTCTTCTGCGGTCCCATCCGGCCTGACTATCGCCAGCCGCAGGGGGGCTCCGAGATAAAAATGCCACATCTCGTCCTGTTTCAGCCGGTGCAGATGGGAATATTCTCCCCGGCGCAAGAGGAACAGGATCCCCGTGGAGAAGTTCCGCGTCCCTCCGAAACCGGGCAGGGCGTCGGCGGGGATCGCTCCTTGGCTGCGATATGTCTCGGCGAAAAAACCGCCTTCAGGATGCGGGGACATGCTGAAATGCTCTACCAGTTTCTGAGGATCCATTTTTTCTTCCTTAAGCGTGTGATTGGAGGATGCCGCGACCGCATCAGTCGCAGCGGGCTTTTTCATGCCTCAGGCGCGGACAGTGCCGGGCCGCTTTTTCCACTGCGCCACTGTGCTACGATGCGTCTTCGGGCTTTTCCCCGTTCGCCTGTGTCCGCAATTTTTTCGCCTTGATGAGCAGTTCGGGGCGGTACTCGAAATGCATGAGGTCGAAATGCTCCCACTTTCCGCCCCAGATGAAGCCGTTGTCCTCAAAGAGTGAGACGATGGAGGAGGGGAAGGCCTTCTGCAACGGATGCGGGCGGAGTTTGCTCCATTGCCAATACGGACCCTTGTCGGGATTGAGATCCACCGCAATCCCGAAACTGTGGGGGCTCAGGCGGTTCGTTTTGGCGATGGCGCGCCAGAAGTAGCCGTAGATGGGCGAAAAATAGCTGTTCAGTTCGGGATCGGCGGGCCGGAGCTTCCACGCCGCGTCGATGCGCTGGAACGCTTCGGCGGCGGGGGCGGCAAGGCGCACCTTGGTCTTGCCGCCGAACAGCGTACGGACGATTCCCCGTTCCACGGAACGCTGGTCCGCCCCGTACAAAGCCTTGAGCAGGGGATAACAGCGGATGCGCCCCGGCTCCTCATCGGGCGCGAAATCCGGGCGTTCGGGTTCCAGCGGGTAAGGCTGGCGCATGGCGTCCTCAATATCCGCATTTTCCAGCAGTTCCGCATGGCTTTTCATTTTCCCGTCATCATAGAGGAGACGTCCGCCGTTCTTGGTGAGGAACCACACATGCCCCGCGTCGTCGGTTTCCGTGCCCGTAATGAATCCGGGGTAGGCTTCTTGCAGACATTCAAGATCCAATTCGAGATCGCCGGCACAGGCCGGGATGGCCCAGAGCAGGCAACAGAGGCAGAAAATCAGTTTGCGCATCGGTCGTTCCTTGAGGAGCTTTTGGCTCGGCAGGGCGTTCTTCTCTGATTTCCGGAATGGCGCCCGAGAGCGGTTCTACTGCGGAATGCCGGAAATGTCGAAGCCTGTATATCTTTTTGCCAAGGACATTGGTTTTCCGGCATATTCGAAGCGGTGCTGCGGATTGTTGAGCGACGCGGGGGAACGGAAAAATCTTTTGATGCTCGGATCATGCCGTTGCCTTTGGGGGATTTTTCTCGAATGCGCTCCGACGCGCCCCGCAAGGCCGCTTTCGGACGCGCGCTTTCTGTTGACACCCGCGATTATTCTTTCTAGAGCCTTGGGAAATGCTGTTCGGAGGTCCTTATGAAAACACGCAGAGCTTTTATCCAGACGGGCGCAGTGGCCCTGTGCGGTCTCGCGGCGGCTCCGGCCCTCGCCAAGCCCCGGAAACCCAAGGACGCCGACTGGACCGAGACCTTCGACGTCATCGTCATCGGCAGCGGCCTCGCCGCGTTCGTGGCGGGCCTGTCGGCTCTTGAGAGCGGAGCCAAGCGCGTGGCCCTGCTCGAAAAAATGGGCATGATCGGCGGTTCCACGGCTATCAGCAACGGGACCATCTCCGTGCCCGGCAGCCCGCTCCAAAAGGCACAAGGCATTGAAGACTCTCCCGAAGCCATGCTCAAGGATCTGCTCAAGGCCGGGAAAGGCTTCTGCCATCCCGAACTGACGAAGACCCTGGTGGGCAACGGCGTCGAGGCATTCGATTTTATCGTCAAACACGGCGCGAAATTCAAGGATACCGTGATGATGCCCGGCGGCATGACCGCCAAGCGCCTGCTTCAGCCCGACTACAACGGCGCGACGGGTCTATTGGCTCCCCTGCGCGAAAGCTATCTTAAGATGGGCGGCCAGCTCATCTTGTGCTGCAAGGTCGACCGGTTGCTGCTCGATCGTGACGGACGGGTCGAAGGCGTTGCGGCGCGTACGGATTACCATTTCAATACGCGGCTCAAATCGGACGATCTCGAGAACAAGGGCGGGACGCCCGTGCGCTACCGGGCGAAACGGGGCGTAATCTGCTGTACCGGCGGCTTTGAGGCGGATCGCGCCTTCCGGTCGCAGGAACTGCCGCAGTTTGACGGTGCGTTCACGACCGAGCATCCCGGCGCGACGGCTTCCGGGTATCGTATGCTTGCCGCCGCCGGGGCCCGCATGATCAACGGCACGCTGTACCGCCCGGCCTTCCCGTGCACGGACGAGCAGCCGCTCGGCATGATGATCGACCCTGCCACGGGCAAGCGGTTCGTGAGCGAAAGCGCGGATCGTGTGGCTATCTTCCACGCCGCAAGCAAGGTATTGGCCTCCAACGGGCGCCGGATGCCCTTGTCCATTCTTGACGGCGATGCCTACGAACTGGTGGAAAACAAGCACCGCATGGAAAAGAACGCCGGTGCGGGCTATGTGACCAAGCATGACAGCCTTGAAGATTTGGCGGAGCATTACAAGATTCCGCTGGATGCGCTCAAGGCGACCATTGAGGAATACAACGCGATGGCGGAGAAGGGCGAAGATACGGCTTTCAAGGCCGATTTCGCCAAGACCAAGAACAACAAGGTGGACAAGCCGCCGTACTATGCGGTGATGGTGAAGCCGAACCTGACCTACAGCCTTGCGGGGGCGCTCATCACGCCCAAGGCTGAAGTGGTGAGCGTGCTCGACGACGCGCCCATTCCCGGCCTTTACGCGGCGGGCGAGGCTACCTCGGGCGTTCACGGGGCCATGCGTCTTGGCGGTTGCGCCATTCTTGATTGCTGCGTGTTCGGTATGCTCGCCGGGCGCAACGTCATGGCGAAGAAGGTGTAGTGGATTGGGGGAAGAAGGCATTGGGAGGGGGGAGGGAACCTTTCTGAGGAAAGGTTCCCTCCCCCCCTCCCAAACCCTCCCCTCTCCCTCCAAAGACTTTTGGCGTTATCGAATCCCTGTTCGAGATTTTGCTGATCATCGTGGAAAAAAGAGGGTAATATATTACTAAATTGTGGATAGTAAAAAATGAAAAAAGGCGGAGAAATTTTTCTCCGCCTTTCTGTTTATTATGGAAGAATGGAGTCTTTTCCCCCAAATCGCATACAGCCATAGCCGAGGGGGTCTGGGGGAAATCATTTCCCCCAGCGGGTGCAGGGCAGAGCCCTGCCCGCCGGAGGCATTCTCCTTTTTACAGCGCGTGGGCCGTGCGGCTGAGGATGTCGTCCTGCACTTCGCGGCTGAGTTCGACGAAATAGGCGCTGTATCCGGCTACACGGACCAGAAGGGATTTGTACTCCTCGGGGTGGGCCTGAGCGCAGCGCAGGACTTCGTGGCCCACCACGTTGAACTGGACATGGAACACGTCAAGATCAAGGAAGGACTTGAGGAACGCCGAGAGCCGGATGCGCCCGGCTTCGCCCTCGACTGACGCGGGCGTGAACTTGAGGTTCAGGAGCGTGCCGCCGTCGATGCAGGTGTGCGGGAGCTTGCCGAGCGAACGGAGTACGGCGGTCGGCCCGGTGCGGTCCGCGCCCTGACAGGGGGAACAGCCTTCCGCAATGGGCCGGAAGGCACGGCGGCCCGAGGGGAGCGCGCCGACTGCCATGCCCTGCGGAACATTGGAAGACACCGGATAGAGCGCGGGCAGCTTCTGGTTGCCGAGCAGCCCCCGGAACGCGGCGATCTTCTTGATGATGAATGAAGTCAGATCGATGACCATCGCGTCGGCTTCGGGATCGTCGTTGCCCCACTTGGGGGCTTCCTCATCGATGAGGCGCAGCAGGGGTTCGTAGCCCTTGAAGTCGTGCTTCACGGCGTCCGCGAGGGTCGCCATATCCACTTTTTTTTCGTCGAAGACCAGCTTTTTCACCGCAACCATCGAGTCGGCGTAGTCGGCCACGCCGTTGCCGTTCATGCCGGGCCCGGTGTTGTAGCGCGCCCCGCCGCGCATGAGATCCTTTCCCTTTTCCACGCAATCGAGGAGGACCATCGAGGCCACGGGGTTGGGCAGGTAGCGCTGGTGCAGGAGTTCCAGCAGGTTCTGCATACTGGAGAAGGTGCGGAGCAGGTGATCGAGCTGGGCGTGCACCGCGTCGCGGAACTGTTCAAAGGTCGTGAAGGATGCCGGATCGCCGGTTTCAAGGCCGAGCTTTTTGCCGCTCTTGAGATGGACGCCGTTGGAGAGCGCGAATTCGACGGCGGCGGCGATGTTGTAATGCCCCGCCGAACTCCATTGGGACATCTTGCCCGGCATGTTGGCTTCCACGCAGCCGAGCCCCACCCAGTCGCGGGCCAGCTCCGGCGGGATGCCTTTCTTCATGAGCTGCTTCATGCCGATATCATCACTGTAGATGGCGGGGAAGCCCGAACCCGTCTGGATGAGTTCCGCAATCTTGAGGAAGAAGTCCTCGGGGTTCTTGCGGCTCAGGCGCACGGAAAGGGACGGTTGCACCATCTGTGTATCGATGGTCGCTTGCAGCATGAGGTAGGAAAGCGGATTCACCGCGTCGAGCCCGTCCATGTCTACGCCGCCGATGCAGACGTTCTGGAACGCACAGAATCCGGCGTAATGCGTCGCTGCGGGTTCGTTCCAATACCAGATCTGTTCGCCGAACTTGATCCACATGCATTCGATGAGTTCCAGCGCCTCGGCGTCGGTGAGGATGCCTGCCTCCACATCGCGCTTGTAGTAGGGATAGAGGTTCTGGTCCATGCGGCCCGGCGAATAGCCGCCCGCGTTGCCTTCGATGAACAGGCCCACGAAGATGAAGTAGTGGAGCTGCATGGCTTCACGGAAGGTCTTCGGCGGGTTTTCGGCGATAGCGTCGCAGGCCTCGGCCATGCCCAGCAGTTCGGCCTTACGGGTGCCGTCCCTTTCGGTGGCGGCCAGCTCGCGGGCGGCCTGCGCGTGGCGGCGGCAGAGTATGGAAAAACCGTCACAGGTGATGGTGATGGCTTCCCAGAAGTCGCGCCGGTCGTAGTTTTCCACATCATTGAGATCGACGGTTTCAAGCAGGGCTTGCGCTTGCGCACGGATGCCCCCGAAGCCCTTGGCGAAGATGTTTTCCTTGAATTCAGGGACGATGTCTCCGGGAGTGCACTCAATCTTGATGTCGTTGTCGATGACGCCGCCCACCGAGATGATGTCGAGGATGGGCTTGGGGGCTTGCGCGTTCCAGTAATCGCGCAGGGTCTTGCCCTTCCAGTACGGATAGATCTCGTTGCGGAAGAGCATTTTCTGCTCCTCGGTGATCGCATAAGGATCTTGCGGGCGCGTCGCCATCGTGTCCAGTTCTTCGTAAACCCAGTTGTTGGACAATTCCGGACAGATATGGATAGTCCGTGCGGTGCGTCCTGCATTGCCGACGACGAGTTCACCGGGCTGGATGGTGATGGTCTTGGTTTCGCAGTGGCGTTTGAAAGCCTTGGCGCGGCGGACGATCATGGGTTCGCCCTCCGTTTCCTTGAATACGTGCGTCTTGGAGAGCGCGCCTTCAAGACAGACGGCGGGAACATGGGTAAAAAACTGCTTCTTGAGCTGGTCGATTCGGGAAGTCAGCATGGCGGGGTCCTTTGTGGATAACGGTAAAAACGGTTGGGAGTTCAAGAGAGCATAGTGCCTGCAAGTATTGAAAGGTTCTGCGCCGCAACACGGCGTGGGTTTTTCCGGGAATGATGTTTTCGGGAAAAGGGGCCTTTGGAGTGAGCCGCATTTCAAAGGCAGTCGGCTCTAGAACAATACCTTGGTCCCGCCGAGACGTTCCGCGACGAACGCTGCACGGCGGGCAAGGTCTTCCTTGCTCATGGGGCCGAGGGATTCGAGCGCATAGGCCCGTCCGAGCAGGGCGTACTTGTTTTTGCCGAGGCGGTGGTAGGGCAGCAGTTCCACGGCTTGTACGCGGCCCAATGCCTTGATGGTGCGGGCAAAGTTTTCGAGATGGCCTTCATCGTCGTTGAGGCCGGGGATCAGCGGCAGGCGTACGGTCAGCTTCCCGGCGGTGCGATCCAGCACGGCGTCGAGGTTGTCGAGGATGAGTCCGCAGCCCTGTCCGGTGAGTTCCCGATGAACGTCGTCGTCCGCATGTTTCACGTCGTAGAAGAGGCAGTCGGCGGCATCCGCGAGGGCAAGCAGGTCCTCGCGTTTGCCGAACCCCGACGTTTCCAGCGCGAGATGGATGCCGTAGCGTTTGCACGCTGCCATGAGGTCAAGGGCGAAGGCCGCCTGTGCGAGCACTTCACCGCCGGAAAGCGTCACGCCGCCGCCGGAATTGCGGTAAAACGCCATGTCCTTTTTGATATCTCCGAGCACGTCCGCCGTGTCGCGTTCGACCCCTGCGATCTGGAGCGCCTTGCCGGGGCATTCCTTCGCGCACAGCCCGCAGCCGTCGCACAGGGCACGGTCGAAGATTACTGCCTCGCCTTCACGGGTGACGGCGCGCTGCGGGCAGATCTCCGCGCAGTGGCCGCAGGAGAAGCATTTATCCGCATGGTACAGCAGTTCGGGCTTGTGCTCCTGCGTGGTGGGGTTGGAGCACCAGCGGCAGCGCAGGGGGCAGCCTTTCAGGAAAACCACGGTGCGGATGCCCGGGCCGTCGTGGATGCAGTAGTGCTGGATGTTTTCGAGAATTCCCTTCATGGTGGACCGTCCCGTGCGTTACAGGGTGTTGACCGTGCGGCTGAGGATGTCGTCCTGCACCTCGCGGCTGAGCTCGACGAAATAGGCGCTGTATCCGGCCACGCGCACGAGGAGCGAGCGGTATTCCTCGGGCCGTTCCTGGGCGCAGCGGAGGATGTCCTGCCCGACCACATTGAACTGGATATGGAAGATGTCCATGTCGAGGAAGGCCTTCAGGAAAGCTGACAGGCGGTGCCCGCCTTCCTCGCCCTGCACCACGGCGGGGGTGAGCCAGAGGTTCAGGAGCGTGCCTCCGTCGAGGCAGGCATGGGGCATCTTGTCCAGCGAGCGCAGGATGGCGGTCGGCCCGAAGCGGTCGCAGCCCTGCGAGGGGGAGCAGCCGTCCGCCAGCGGCTTTCCCGCACGGCGTCCCGAGGGCAGGGCGCCGATGGACAGCCCCTGAGGTACATTGGAGGAAACCGGGTACAGCGCGGGCATCTTGGGGTTGCCGAGGATGCCCTTGAGTTCCGCATGGATTTTGATGATGAAGTCGCACAGCTCCATGACCACGGCGTCGACGTCGGGATCGTCGTTGCCCCACTTGGGCGCATCTTCCGCCAGCATACGTTCCACGGCCTCATAGCCCTGAAAATCCGTCGCCAGCGCTTCGAGCAGGGTGTGCATGGGCAGCCGTTTTTCGTCGTACACAAGCTTCTTCACGGCAACGAGCGAATCCGCGAAATCGGCCACGCCGTTGCCGTTCATGCCCGGCCCGACGTTGTAGCGCGCCCCGCCGTGCATGAGATCCTTTCCGTTTTCCACGCAGTCAAGGATACTCATGGAAATGAGCGGGTTGGGGAAGAACTGCTGTTGCAGCCGCTCGATGAGGTTCTGGGAGATGGAAAACTGCCGGATGAGCCGATCGAGCTGGGCATACACGGCGGCCTTGAACACCTCGTAGGTGGCGAAGGCTTCGGGATTGCCGGTTTCGAGGCCGATCCGCTTGCCGCTCTTGCGATGGACGCCGTTTGTGAGGGCGAACTCCACGGCGGCGGCGAGATTATAGTGTCCCGCCGAACTCCATTGGGAGGTCTTGCCGGGCATGAGGGGTTCCACGCAGCCGATGCAGCTCCAGTCCCATGCTTTTTCGAGCGGCACGCCTTTCTTCATGAGCATCTTGAGGCCGACTTCCTCGTTGTAGATGGCGGGGAAACCGGAACCGGTCCTCACCAGCTCGGCGATTTTAAGGAAATAGTCCTCGGGGTTCTTCTTGCTCAGGCGCACGGACACGGAGGGTTGGACCATCTGGAGGTCGATGGTGGCCTTGAGCATGAGGTACGTGAGCTCGTTGACGCCGTCCTGCCCTGTTTCGCGGTCGAGCCCGCCGAGGCAGACATTCTGGAAGGAGCAGTACCCCGCATAGTGCTTGATGCCCGCTTCGTCCCAGTACCATACGGCGTCGTTGCTTTTGATCCAGAAACACTCAATGAGTTCGAGGGCGGTGGCGTCGTCGAGGATGCCCTCTGCCCGGTCACGCAGATAATAGGGGTAGAGATACTGATCCATGCGTCCCGGCGAATAGCCGCCCGCGTTGCTTTCCATGTACAGGCCCATGAACAGGAAATGGATCTGCTGGAGTGCCTGCCGGAAGGTGGCGGGAGGGTTGTCCGCGAGGAAGGCGCAGTCGGAAGCGATGTTGAGGAGCTCCGCTTTGCGGATGGGGTTACTCTCCCGTGCGGCGAGGGCTTCGGCGGCTTCGGCGTGCCTGCGGCAGAGGATGCGGAGCCCTTCATTGACGATGACGGCCGCCTGCCAGAAGTCGCGCTTCTCATAGTTGGCGGGTACGGTAAGGTCCACGGCATCGAGAAGCGCCTGCGCCTCGTCCTGAATACCCTTGAAGCCCTTGGGTAAAAGATGATCCGGAAATTCCGGCGTGGTTTCGCCGGGCGCGCATTCGATCTTGATGTCGTTGTCGATGACGCCGCCCACGGCGATGAGTTCGAGCAGATCCTTTGGGGCCTGCCCGTTCCAGCGTTCGCGCAGGGTTTTCCCGACCCAATACGGGTAAATCTCCTCACGGTAGAGGCGTTTCTGCTCCTCGGTCACGTCATAGGGATCCTGATCGCGCACGGGCATCCGGTCGAACTCCCGGCACAGCCACGTGTTGGACAGCTCGGGGCAGATGACCGCGCTGCGCGACCGGCATCCGGGATGCCCGACAATGAGCTCGCGGGGATCGATGGCGATGGTCTTTGTTTCGCAATGCCGTCTGAATCCCTTGGCCCGCCGCACGATGAGGGCCTCGCCTTCCGTTTCCCTGAACGCGCGCGTCTTGGCGAGCGCGCCTTCAAGGCAGATGGACGGGCGGCGGGACAGGAACCGCTCTTTCAGGAAACGGGCGCGTTCCGGCTGCGCCATGCCCTGAGTGGTGTCGATCATGGAAACCTCCGCAAAGGGAAAGGATCAGGACGGGGTGCCGTCCTGCAGGGCGTAGAGGGCGTGAAGTTCTCCGGTCGCGCGCCGTTCGACGTCCGCCGTGCATTCGAGCAGCACTTCCATGATGCTGACGGAAGGGCCGAGGCTGAGGAGCCAGCGCATGGTCGCGGCGATCTGTTCCGGCTGGATCATTTTTTCCGGGGGATGGACGCAGCCCTCGCCGGAGGCCATGTCGGTATTCACCCAGCCGGGGCACAGTGTCGTGACCTTGATCCCCTGCGCGGCGAGTTCCCGGTAGAGCACTTCCCCGAGCCCCACGAGCCCGAACTTGGAGGCCGTATACCCGCCGAGCCCGGCCACGCCGATTTTCCCGTTGCGGGACGCGAGGTTGAAAATGTAGCCGCTTCCCTGCCGCCGCATGATCGGGATGACGTGTTTCATGAACAGGAAGGGCGCGCGCAGGTTTGTCCGGTACAGCAAATCGAGGGTGTCGGCGCCGAGTTCCAGCGTGCCGGGGATGCTGACGCCCGCACTGTTGAACAGCACGTCGATACGGCCCCATTCCGCCGCCAGCCGGTCGACGGCATCGCCCACGGCCTGCCCGTCGCCCACGTCGAGGGCAAAGGTGACGGGCGCGTGCTCCGCGTCCAGCCCAAGCGTTTCGACAAGTTCCCTTGCCGCCGCTTCGAGGCGTTCCGGCGTCCGCGCGATCAGGGCTACCTTGTAGCCTTCCCGCGCCAGTTCTTCCGCCGCCGCCCTGCCGATGCCGCGGCTTCCGCCCGTGACCAGCGCTATGGGTATGTTCGACATGACGAACCTCCGGGTTAGAAAGTTATGTAGTAACCTTAACCTGATATGGTCCCAGCGAAAAGTTTCCCCCGTTCTGGGGCGGTCCTTCCGTTCTTCTTCAGTTCCGACGTGAATGGCTATTCCCCTTTCTTCCATGCCTACAGCGGCTTTCCACTCAAACTACGCAACATTCTTTCCTTCAAGTATCCCTTTCACTTTTTCGCATTTCCCCGTCGGAACGAACTCCCGTTGCGCGGCCTCCCCACCAGTGAAAACGTTTTGGGGGATGAGTGGAGGGGTTCGGGGGAGGGGAGAAGGAGCCCCTTTCCAAAGGGTCACTTCTCCCCTCCCCCGATTCTCCTCCCTACAGTACCAATTCGGACTCATCGATGATCTGCTGGCGGAGCCGGAGGAAAGCGCGGTCCGTGGGCTCGCGGGGGCGGGCCAGATCAACCTTGTAGGTGTTGCAGAGCGTGCCGGGGAGCTTGTTCTTCATGGTGTAGATGCGGTCGCCGAGGGTGAGCGCCTCGTCGATGTTGTTGGTCACGAAAACGACCGTGCGCTTTTCCTGCATCCAGATGCGCTCGGTTTCCTTTTCCATGAACAGACGGGTCTGGGCGTCGAGCTGGCCGAAGGGCTCGTCGAGGAGCATGATCTCGGGGCAGTTGCAGTAGGCCCGGGCGATGCCCACGCGCTGCTTCATGCCGCCGGAAAGCTGATGCGGGTAATGCTCCTCGAAGCCGTTGAGCCCCACCATGTCAATGTACTGCTGGCTGAGGCGGCGGCGCTCCTCTCTGGGCAGGTTGCGGACGCGGGGGCCGACCTCGACGTTGCCGCGCACCGTGCGCCACGCGAACAGCATGTACGACTGGAACACGAACCCCTTGTCGTGCCCGGGGCCCTCGATTTCCCTGCCATCCATGAGCACCCGGCCCACGGAGGGCTTTTCAAACCCGGCGATCATGCGGAGCAGGGTGGTCTTGCCGCACTGCCCGGGGCCGAGGATGACCACAAACTCGTTGCGCCCCACGTCGATGGAGACGTCCCTGAGCACATGGACCTGCGTATTCCCCTTCTGAATGAAGGTCTTGCCGACGCCTTCACACTGGATTTTGGCTTCTCGCATGACATATCCTTTCGCGGCGGCGCGGGGCTACATGATCTCCCGGCGCCACGGGCAAATCTTCTTTTCGAGGGAGTCGATGCCGTAGGAACAGAGCGAGGCGATGAGCGCGATGAGCAGCATCCCGGCGATGACCATGGACGCCTTGCCCGAGTTCATGCCCTGCACGATGACGAAACCGAGGCCCGAGCGGGCGCTGACGAGTTCGGCGGCGAGCACGCAGCTCCACGCCCCGCTCAGGGAAATTTGCAGCCCGGCGAAGATGGACGGCACGGCGGCGGGGAAGGAGACTTCCACGATTTCTTTCATGCGGCCTCCGCCCGCCATGCGGACCACATCATACAATTCCTCGTCGATGAGCCGGATGCCGTTGTAGGCGTTGAGCACGATGGGCACGAACGCGCCGATGGCGATGATGAATATCTTCGGCTCCTCACCGATGCCGAGCCACAGGATGGAAAGGGATACCCACGAAATGGGCGGCATGGGCTTGATCAGGTTGAAGATGGGATTGAAGAACGCGTTGAAATACTTGTTGATGCCCATGAAGAATCCCAGCGGGATGCCGAGGGCGCAGGCGATGCCGAACCCGATGAACACGCGGCGGGTGGAGTCCCACGCGTGATCCCACAGCCCTTTCCCGGCGAGCCTCCGGGTCATGAGGTTCCCGATTTCCTGCAACACTTCATGGGGATAGCATAGCCCGCGCCCGAAAACTCCCATGTAGACGGTCCAGTACCACAGCCCGAGGAACAGGGAGACGGAAACCGTATGCAGGAACCAGCGGTTCATCAGGATGTCGTCGAGGCGCAGGGGACGCCGCTCACGGGATTCGATCTGGATTTCGTTGGCGATGGATTGGGACATGGCTTACCTCCGCATCCCGGCGAGGAGCTTCTTTTCGACGTAGTGGATGAGGATGCCGATGAACACGCCGGTCATGGCCACCGTCACCATGCCGAGCACCACCAGATCCGGTCTGCCGAGCTTTCTGCCGCACTGGATCAGGAATCCGAGGCCTCCGTTGGCAGCGAGGAGTTCCGCGCCCACAAGATTCATCCAGCACCACGCCAGCGCGATCTGGAGCGCGCCGAAGACCATAGGCAGGGCCGAGGGGATGCATACGGTCCAGAAAAGCTGCCAGTTCGTCGCGCCGTAGAGCCTGCCCATCTGGAGAAAGACCGGATTGGTCATGCGCACGCCCACATAGGAATTGATGACGCAAGGCACGATGCCGCCGATCCAGATGATGAACACCTTGCCCGTCAGGCCGATGCCGAACCAGTAGATGGTCAGCGGAATCCACGCGATGGGCGGGATGGGCCGGATGAATTCGAAAATGGGGCGCGCGAGCCCTTCGGCCAGCCGGAACCAGCCCATGGCCAGGCCGAGCGGGATGCCGACGGCGAGGGCCAGAAAGTAGCCGAGGAAGGCTTCCTTGATGCTGATCCACGCGTGCTCCTGAAGGAGCATCCCGTCGGGGCTCGCGTTGGCGAGCTTGGCGAAAAACAGCTCCACCACGGCGGACGGCGACGCCAGAAGCGTTTGCGGGACAAGTCCCATGTCCACAATCAGCTCCCACGACAGGAAGAACAGCGACAACGAAAGGAGCGGCAAAAGGATCAGGGCGCGCTGCCTGTGCGTCTTTACCTGCTGATACTGACTCATGATTCCCTCGCTTGTCCGGCAACCGGAACCTCCTTTTCCCGCGCATGGCCGCGAAACGTCCGGCTCTCTGGCTGCGATGGCCTCCCTGTTCGGAGGGGACGGTCTTCCGCCTCGGGCGGGCCGGGGCATCCCCGGCCGCCGGGCGTTTTTCCATTCAAGACGTGCGGAACACCGCCGCGCTAGTCGAGCTTGTAGCCGCCGAGGGGCTTTTCCTTGATGGATTCCGCGGCCATCTTGAGGAACGTGCCGTTGATGTAGCCGGAACCGCGGATCTTCTTCACTTCCTCGGGAGAGAAGCGCCCCTGCGAGGCAAAGAAGTCGAGCACCTTGTCCTGCCACTGTTCGACCTGGCTGGGGCCCTTGGAATCGTCAAAGATGGCAAGCTGCTGGTCGATGTCGAAAACCGGATGGTATTCAAGATCCATCTTGGCCATTTGCGGCTCGATGTCCTGCCCGGCCCACTCGGTCCAGAAGCGGTGATACTGCTCGGCGAGCTTGGGATTCTTGATTTCCTTCTTGATCATGTTCACGCCGCGCAGCCAGACGCGCAGGAACTTGACCACGATGTCGGGGTGGGCGTCACAGAAGGCCTTGTCGCCCACGAGGGTGAGCGTGAGGACCGCGTTCACGTCGCCGGGCTGATAGATGAGCTTGTTGCCCCGTTCCATGCCGATGTAGAGCCACATGGGCCAGATGCCCGCGAAGTCGCCGATGCCCGCGTCAAAGGCCGCCAGCACCTGCGCCGGGTCCATGTTCTGCATGACCACGTCCTTTTCCGTGAGGCCGAGGGCCTTCAGGTATTCGGACATGCCGAAGTGCTGCGAGGAGGACTGGGTATAGAGGAAGGTCTTGCCCTTCACGGTTTCGGGAGAGCCGAGGAGGTTCGGATACTCGGGGTTCCAGCCCTTCACCTTGAGGGCGGGATTGTCGGGCCGCACCGTGACGGCGTTGACCCACGATTCGTCGTTGGCGATGCCGATGAGGTAGGTATTGTAGCGGAGCGCGCCCACGAGGATGGGGACCGTGCCCGTGCCGCCCACGACCCATTGCTTGGCGGGGAGGGCTTCAAGCTGATCCATGCCGGTCTGGAAGAAATGGATCTGGAAATCCAGCCCCTCGTCCTTATCCCATCCCTGTTCCTTGGCGTACCAGAAGATGAAGGATTCGTGTTCCGGCATGGCGCAGATGTCGAGTTTGAACGGCTTTTCCGCAGCAGCGGCTGAGGGCGCGTGGAGGCACATCAGAGCCAGCGCAAAGAGGATCGTCAGGGTTCTCAAGGCCTTCATGTGAAACTCCTTCGTGAAAGGGTTGCATGGGGGGGGAAAACCCCGCCGGGGCGTTACCACCAGCGGATCAGCTCGGTGACCTGTTTGCGGATGCGGATGAAGTCGTCGGATACGGTGTCCCTCGGGCGGGGCAGATCCACGACGATCTCCTTCTTGATGTTGGTGGGCTTGTTGGTGAGGACGAGGATGCGCTCCGCCACGTAGACCGCCTCTTCGATGTTGTGGGTGACGAAAAGGACCGTCGATCCGAGGGCCTTCCACAGCTTGACCAGCTCGTCCTCCAGATAGAAGCGCAGCTTGATGTCGAGCTGTCCGTAGGGCTCGTCCATCATGAGCAGGTCCGGCTCGACGGCGAAGGCGCGGGCCACGGCGATGCGCTGCACCATGCTGGCGGAAACCTGATTAGGGTAGAGTTCGGCGGTGTCCGCGAGCCCGACGAGGGGAAGGATGGCGTCGAGCTTGCCTTCGATGAGCTTCTTGTCCCACCGCTTGATTTCCATGCCGTAGGCGACGTTTTCGCGCACGGTGCGCCACGGGAAGCAGGTAGGCTCTTGGAACACGAAGGAAATGTTGTGCTTTTGCGGATTGGCGGGTTCGCCGTCGATGTAGATGTCGCCTTCGGACGTGGGCATCAGCTTGGAGAGGCAGTTGAGGAACGTCGTCTTCCCGCAGCCTGTGGGACCGACGATGGCAAGGAATTCGCCCTTGCGGATGGTGAAGTTCATGTCGTCGAGGACGAGCAGATCGCCGAAGCGTTTGGTCAGGTTCTTTACTTCAATCTTGATCGGCCGGGCGTCCTGTGTGGTCATGGCGGTTCTCCTTCTGGATGGCGCTCCTTCCGGCGGCGGGATCAGTCTTCGAGATCAAGGACGCAGAGGTAGTATTTCTTCACATACTCTTCGATGCGCCACACGGTCCGGGAGCCTTGCGGGATGATGAAGGCGTCGCCGGGTTTCACCAGCGTCTTGCTGCCCTGCGCGTCTTCAATCTCGGCGGAGCCTTCGGTAATGACGCACAGCTCCGTGCTCGCATGGCAGGGAAGTTCAAACGCCCCCGCCCGGCAGTCCCACACGCCCGCGTGCATTTTCCCCGAGGGATGGACGGCATTCCGCCAGACATTGGTGAGCGGATCGCCGTCCAGAACATGTTCAGGGCGGCCGGGCACATGTTCCACGGCCTGCTCCGTTCCCAGAAAAATCAGTCCTGTATCCATTATTGCTCCAATTTTTTGAATGATGTTCTTTTAATTTGAACTTAGAGGCATTATTTCCTAACCCCAAAAGCTTGTCAAGCCTTTTGTTCTTTTTTTCTTGAGCATGGCAAGAAATGGATGGATTTGTTTTGGTACAACAGATTATTCAAGTATAATTCATATGTTGTATGAATCAGAGAAGCGAATGGAGGTGACGTATCCGGGTTGCGGGTAGTGAGGATGGACGTTTTTCCCCGCGTGGTCAGATTTCGGGTGTTGCTTCTCGTGGTATCTGTGGAGAGCGTCCTCTTCGCTTCAAGCAAGCAATCTCTCCGTTTTACTCCTGTTTTTTGAGCTGAGGCCGTTGGAACAATTTGTTCTTTTTATTTGAATATGTTTTGTATATTTTATATGAACGGAAAAGGAAGGCCCTGTTCCGGGCTGTTCTCTCCGCAAAAGCCACCGAAGCTTGCGGGCGGAGGCCGGCGGATCTGCGCGCCGGAAGAGCAACACGGCGTGAGGAGGATGTATTCCCCGAGAGGAGGGCCGCCCCGTACTTCTTGCGTTTTTTGAGGAAGTATCATTAACTACGCTTGTTCGAATGCACGTTATTCATCATGTGATACAAGAGGATTCCATGAAGCCATCAAACCCTTCCCGCGTCCTGACCCTTGAGCGGGGGTTGCAGATACTCGAGTACATCGTGGAGCGCCGCAATGTGACGGTCACCAATGTGGCGACGGCCTTCGGCATCCAGAAAAGCGCGAGCCATCGTTTTCTGAATACATTGAAATATATGGGGTACGTCGAGCAGACACCCCAGAGTGACTATGCCCTGACGGGACGGCTGCGGTATCTGGCGGAAGGGGTTGTGCCCCGGATCGAGGTGAGGAATTTTGCGCGGCCCTATCTTGAGGAGCTGTCCAAAGCCGCCGAACAGCCGAGCAACCTCGGGCACTGGGACGGCCGGGAAATCACGTATCTCGCGCAGCGGCTCTTCAATTCGGCGCTCGAAGGGTATGCCGCGGGCAACCGCATCCCCGCGTACTGTTCGGCTATGGGCAAGGCCGTGCTCGCCTTCTCACCCCGCGAAGAGGTGGAAGCCTATGTCGCACGGACGCAGTTCACCCGGTTCACGGAAAAGACCATCTGCGATCGCGCTATGTTTTTGAAGGAACTTGAAGCAATCCGTGAGCGGGGCTACGCGGTCATGAATGAGGAAATGGCCGCCCATCTGGTAGGCGTCGCCGCGCCGGTGTTCAACAAGGAAGGCTATCCGCGCTACGCCGTGAGCGTCGCCGGGTTGTGTTTCCGGCCCGTTGAGGCGTTTGTGGCGGAAGTCTGTGATGATGTCGTGCAGACCGCCAGAGAAATATCCGAATTCCTCGCCCACGCGCGCACAATGGAGGACAAGTAGGAATCGGGCAATTGGGAAGGGGAATCCCCCCTTGACGGAAAGGCGGTTTGCCGGAGGGGTGCCAGAGAAAGCTGGAGCAGACTCTCCGCGCAAGGCGGAACCCCTCGGTGGAGTTTGTGGCGGAACTCCGGAAGGGCAAGAATCCGTGCCTTGTCTGATAAGCAGAACTCCCTTATGATCATGGAAAATCAGTTTGGGAGAACGCCATGCGCCACCGTAGTATTCTATTCCTTCTTGTATTGCTGTGCTGCGTCGCCGTACCCGCGCTGGCTGCTTCGGATCAGGCTCCGGCCTTTGTCCGGACCGCTGTGACCGCGCCTCTTGAGGGCCGCGAACCGTTGCGGGTGATCTTCGCGCCAGACGAAGCCGCGTGCAGAAAAGCTTACGGCGACGACTGGGGCGTGCGGTGCGCCGCCGCTCCGGGGCAGGATGGCGCGGTTGTCTCCGGCGTCCGGCTTTCGCCTGACATCCCCGGCGAATGGCGGTGGTCGGGCGGGGATACGATGGAGTTCCGTCCGAAGAATCCGTGGCCGGAATCCACGGCCTATACGCTTTCTCTGGCAAAGCTGCCGTTGCCGTCGCGCATGAAGCTGGCTTCGCCAAGCCTTACCTTCTCCACGCCGCCGCTTGCCGTGCTCGAGATGGACGGCCGGTTGTGGATTGATCCCGATCTGAACGGTGAACGGGCCGTTTCGTTTGACGTAAGGTTCACCACGCAGCCGGATCGTCAGACGGTGCAGCGCGACGCCGCGTTGAAGGTTTCCGACAAGAGCCTTATGCTTGCCAAACCCGAGTTCGTCTGGGGTGAAAACGGGACGTGCCTCATCAAGTCGCGGATTTTGAGCCTTGCCAAGACGCCCGCCACGGTGACGCTCTCGTTGCCCGGCGTGGCGGCGGAGGTCCGGCGCGACGGCACGCACTGGAAGATCCCCAAGGGCAAGATGGAGGCCCGTCAGCAGGTGACGGCCCCGGGAACCTCTTCCCTGTTCCGTATCAAGAGTGCCTCGCTCGAAACGTCCCGCGACGCCTCGCTCGCCGGGGAATACCGCCTGACCGTCGAGACGAGTCTGCTCGTGCGGCCCGACGCCTTTGCCAAGGCGGTCACCGCGCTCCAGTTGCCCCGCGCGCTTGAGGAAGGAGCCGTGGAGCCCACCCCGTGGACCAAGGCCCCGGTTGTCGACGAAACGGTCCTCAACCGTGCCAAGCCCGTGAAGATCGAGCCGCTCCAGCCCGCCGATCAGCCTGCGGGCACGTTGCGCTTCAGGGTGCCCGTACCGTCGGACAGTTATCTTTTCCTGAATCTTCCCCAAGGGTTCGGGCCAAGCCCCGCCTTTTCTCTGGCAGGGCCGTGGCGGGAAGTCTTCCATGCCGCCCCGTTCCAGCCGGAGCTTGATTTCCTCCAGCCCGGCAACGTGCTTGCCCTCGGAGGCGAGCGTAAGCTGGATCTCCACGCCAGCGGCCTGACCGCCATCCGCTGGAGGGCTTCGCGCGTCCTCAAGCCGTATCTCGGCTTTCTTGCCACGCAGCCGCAGCCGTTTACCAATACGGATATTCCGTTCGACGCCCTCAGCGACGTGCAGGAAGGCGTCATCGCGCTCAAGCGCACCGATCCGGGCGTGCCGCAGTTTACGGTGCTCGACGTGGCTCCTCTGTTCAAAGATGGGCGCGGGCTCATGCGCATTGAACTGGTGGGCATGGACGGCGACAAGGAAGTCGCCTCTGCCAGCCGTTTCCTGCTGGTGACGGATCTCGGGATGATTGTGAAGAAGAACGCCGACGGAAGCCGCGATGTCTTCGTGTGTTCGTTGTCGGAAGGCAATCCCATATCCGGCGCAGCGGTGCATATCCTCGGAACCAACGGCCTGCCCGTGGCCGAAGCCGTGACCGACGCCGGGGGCAGGGCGGCCTTGCCCTCCGTGTCCGGCCTGAACCGCGAAAAGCGGCCCGTCGCCGTGACCGTTTCGGTGAAGCGCGGCGCGGACGAGGATGCGGCATGGCTGCCGCTCGACGATTACTCCCGCGTCGTGGACTATTCGCGCTTCCCCACGCAGGGGCAGACCAGCAACGCCGACGGCATCAACGCCTATGTGTTCAGCGAGCGCGGCATCTTCCGGCCCGGCGAGACGCTGCGTTTCGGTATGCTCATGCGCCGGGGCGACTGGAAGGCGTTGCCGCCCGACATGCCCTTCTTCGCGGAACTGTCCGATCCCTCGGAACGGACGATCCTGCGGCGGCAATTCGTCGTCGGGGCCGACGGCCTTGCCGAGCTGAGCTGGACCGTCCCCGAAGGCGCGCCCACGGGCCGCTATCGCCTCGACGTGCAGACCCCCAATGCCGACGGCTTTGCGGTCGTGCTCGGTTCCGGGGCCGTGCGGGTGGAGGAATTCCAGCCCGACACCATGAGCCTGTCCGCAACGGTCAACCCCGCTCCCGGCAAGGGCTGGCTCAACGCATCTCAGGCCTCGGCGGACGCGGCCCTCAAGAATCTGTATGGCCTGCCCGCCGTGGACCGCCGCCTGCGCGGTCAGCTTTCGGTGCGGCCCGCATCGCTGTCTTTCCCCGGTTATGAGGATTTCACGTTCCACGATGCCATGCCCTATCGGGGGTCGGCTCTGACGCTGGATCTCGGCGAAGTCCGTACCGACGCGCAGGGCCGTGCCGTGCTGCCGCTGCCGCTGGAAAAGCTGCGCGGCGGAACCCTCCATTGCCGCCTTCTTGTCGAAGGCTTTGAGCCGGGCGGCGGGCGTTCCGTGACGACCGTGCGCGACTTCCTTGTTTCTCCGCTTCAGGCCGTGCTCGGCTACCGTCCCACCGGGGCCGGGGGCAATCTCGGCTTCATCCCCAAGGGCAGCGAATCCACGCTGGAATTTGTGGCGCTCGGCCCGGATCTCGGCCGCGCCGATCCCGGCGAGCTGACGTTCTCCGTGGCGGAGCGGCGGTACGTGACCAGCCTCGTCACGGACAAGGACGGGCGTTACCGTTACGACGAAACCCCGGTCGACCGGGAAATCGCTTCCTCAAAGCGGTCTTTCGACGCGTCCGGCAATCTGGCGTGGGCCGTGCCCACGGACAAGCCCGGCGAATTCCTGCTCAGCGTGCGGAACGCCTCCGGCCAGCTCATGGCCCTCGTGCCATTCACGGTGGCGGGCAACGACGACCTGCGCCTCGCCGGGCGGGACGAATTGCCCTCCGGCAACCTGCGCCTGCACATCGACAAGGCGGACTATGCGCCCGGCGAATCCATCCGGTTGTTCCTGTCTTCGCCGTACGACGGCATGGGCCTGATCACGCTGGAGCGCGACAGCGTTGCGGCTTCCCGCTGGTTCCGCGTCCGCGCCGGGAACAGCGTGCAGGAAATCGCGGTTCCCAAGGATTTCGAGGGCCGCGCCTATGTCAACGTGTCGCTGGCCCGTTCCCTGTCCTCGCCCGACGTGTTCATGCAGCCGCACAGTTACGCGGTGGCTCCGCTCACCGTGAATGTGGCGCGGCGGGACATGGGGCTCAGGCTCAAGGCTCCGGAACAGGTGCTGCCCGGTAGCGCGCTCTCGGTATCCCTGTCCGCCCGCCATCCGGGAAAGGCGTTGATTTTCGCCGTGGATGAGGGCGTGCTTCAGCTCACCGCCTTCGCCACGCCCGATCCTCTGCGTTATCTGCTCAACGACCGGGCGCTGGAAGTGGAGACGCGGCAGATGTTCGATCTGCTCATGCCGGATCACGGCCAGCTCCGCATCCCGGCCTTCGGCGGCGATATGGCCTTGTCCGGCGGGCGGTTCCACAATCCTTTCAAGCGCAAGGCCGAACCGCCCCTGAGCTGGTGGTCCGGCATCGTGGAGGTGGGGGCTGAGACGTCCGTCTCCATCCCCGTTCCCGGCTATTACAACGGCCGCGTTCGCATCATGGCGGTGGCGGCGTCGCCGGATACGGCGGGCCGCGCCGAAACCGACGCCACGGTGCGCGGCCCGGTGGTTCTGACGCCGCAGCTTCCGGTTCTGGCTTCGCCGGGCGACGAGTTCGAGGCCGCGCTTGCCGTCGCCAACAATACGGGACAGCCGGCTTCCTTTGCGCTGGCGTTGTCGCCTGACGAGGCCCTGCGCGTGGTTTCCCCGCCGCCCGTTGAAATAGCCGTAGGCGCGGGTTCCGAAAGGGTGATTCCGTTCCGCGTCAAGGTCGGGGATGTGCCCGGCAACGCGGAACTGCGTTTTGCCGTGACCGATGCCGCCGGAAACCGGACTGTCCGTTCCGCAACGCTGTCCGTGCGTCCGGCTTCTCCCCTGCGCGAAAGTTTGAGCGTCGGGTCGGCCTCCGCCTCCACGGTTCTGAAGACAGGGCGCGAGCTGTACCCCTATGAAGCCAAGGGTTCCGCTTCCGTTTCGGCGCTGCCCCTGCCCGCGCTGCGTGGGCTGATCCGTTATCTTGACGCCTATCCGTACACTTGTGCGGAACAGCGCATCAGCCGGGCCATGCCTTACGCGCTACTCATGAATCGGCCCGAACTGCTTGCCGATGCGGGCAGGGCGCCGGACGCGGCGCGCAAGCTCGCCCGGGAACGCATGGACGAGGCCGTGCAGGGCATCCAGTCGGCGCTGAATTGGCGGGGCGTGTCCCTCTGGCCCGGCGGGGAACCCGACGTGCTGGTCACGGCCTATGCCGCCGATTTCCTGCTGACCATGCGGGAGTCCGGGGCGGCTCTGCCCGGCGGTTTGCTGGCCGAGGTCTTCGGGGCGCTTGAGAATGCGCTGGATCGGGTGCCGGATTCGCTGGAAGAAGGCCGTGCCCAAGCCTATGGGCTTTGGGTCTTGACCCGCGAAGGCCGCATCACGACGCAAGCGATGGAGCAGCTCGTTTCGCAGCTTGAGGACAAGTTCCCCGAGTGGCGGAAGGACGTGGCTTCCACGCTGTTGGCGGGAAGCTGCGCGATCATGCGCATGAACGACGACGCGCGTCATCTGATTGCGCTTTACCAAGCTCCGGGCCCCGATTTTCAGGCTCGCGGCTATCTCGACGCGTTGGGCGTTCAGGCATTGCGGGCGTCGGTTCTGGCCCGGCATTTCCCTGATATGCTGGATACGCAGCGCACTGAACTGGCACAAGAATTGCTCGATGTGCTGAATGGCGGGCGGTATGTGACCCTTTCCGCATCCCTTGGCGTCCGCGCCCTGCTCGACATGGGAGGCGCGGCGAACATGCCTTCCGGCATTTCTTTGCGCTGCACGTCCATGCAGCCGGGGTTCGAGCCCGTGGAATCCGCGCCCGCGGATCTTGGAGGCATGTTGACGCTTTCCGCGCCGGGGTGTGCGGCGTATGCGCTGGATATGCCCGCGGGTTCCCAGCCTCTGTACTGGGAAGTTTCGGCGCAGGGTTTCGACCGCAAGCCGCCGTCCGAAGCCTTGGCACAGGGGCTTGAAGTGTCGCGTGAATACCTTGATGCCGAAGGGCGGCCCGTGACGACGGTGAAGCAGGGCGATGTGGTGACGGTGTCCATTTCCGCGCGTTCGCATGGAGGGGCCGTTTCCGATGCGGTCATTGTGGATCTGTTGCCCGGCGGGTTCGAAATGGTGCTCAATTCTGACATCAAGGGCCAAAATCCAAGCGGTGAGCCGGGCTACAAGTCCGTCGATCGCCGCGAGGATCGGATGATTGTGTTTTCGGATCTGGCTGTGGAGCCCTCCGTGTTTACGTATAAGATCCGTGCCGTGAACAAGGGCGTGTACACGCTTCCGCCTGTGCAGGCCGAAGCGATGTACAACCGTAGCCTTCAGGCGCACTCGGCGGGCGGGGTCATGGTCGTCGAGTAGGAAGCCTCCGGCGGCAACCCCGCCCGGGGGCGAGCCGCCCCCCGGACCCCGGCGAAACCGGTGGTGCAGCGGTCAGAGGCGGTATTCGACATCCCGAGCGGCGTTACCGCTCGGGATGTTTGATATAACATCTGATTATATTGTGGTTGGATGATAAGGAAGTTTGGCTGAGGGGAAAATCAGACCCAAAGGGCGGCAAAGTCATGACCGTTAGGTTTACGGGCATCGCACGTAGAGCGATTCCCCCAAACAGGGCCAAGGAGTGGAAGCCCTTTGTCGCCGGAGGCGTTTCCCAAAGGATTTCATGTGCGCAAAACCATCGCTTTCGCCCTCGTGCTGGCGCTGCTGTTGCCGATCGCGGCGTTCTGGGGCTGGCTTGTCCTGAGTCCCAAACCGCCGCTCCTGGACGGCGTGCCGTTTTCGCCGCTGGTGCTGGATCGGGACGGGAATCTGCTCAGGCTGGGCCTTTCCGAAGATGAAAAATACCGTGTCCGTATCCGGTTGAACGAGGTCGCCCCCGAGATGGTGCGGGCGGTGCTGCTTTACGAGGATCGGCATTTCTACCGGCACCCCGGCGTCAATCCGTTGTCCCTGCTCAGGGCTTCGGCGGGGATGCTCGGCGGGGCACGGCGTATGGGCGGTTCCACGATTACCATGCAGGTGGCCCGGCTCCGGCTCGGCCTGTCCACAACTACGCTTTCGGGCAAGTTCGCGCAGATGGCCCGCGCCCTTCAATATGAATACCATTATGGCAAGGGGGAACTCCTTGAGGCGTATTTCAACCTCGCGCCTTATGGCGGCAATATCGAAGGCGTCGGCGCGGCGGCGCGCATTTATTTCCGCACTACCTCCGGACGCCTTACCCGGACCGAAAGCCTTGCCCTTGCCGTCGTGCCGCAGAATCCGGTCAGGCGCTCTCCGCTGAACGGCCCGGATTTCGAGGCCGCCCGTGCCCGGATGCAGATGCTTGCCGATGCCGAAGACGCTCCGGGCGGTGGGCAGGGGGCGACTGCTTCTTTTGGCGCGTCGGGTTTCGCCTTGGGGAGGGCCCTGCCGCCGCTCCGGGTGTATGGTCCGGCGCGGCTGCCGTTCGGGGCTCCGCACGTTTCGAGCGAGACGCTTCCGTTGTCGCGGGGTGGGGAGCCTGTGCGCACCTGTATCGACAGCGGGTTGCAGCGGCTTATGGAGAGGGTCGTTGCCGGATTCGCGGCGCGGGGAAGGCGTTATGGCCTGAACAATGCGGCGGCGCTGCTCATCCATTGGCCGAGCATGGAGATCCGGGGGCTCGTGGGGTCGGCCGGTTTTTCTGACGCCGCCATATCCGGACAGGTGGACGGAACCCGTGCCCGGCGTTCGCCCGGCTCGACGCTCAAGCCCTTCATTTACGGCATGGCTCTGGATCAAGGGCTGATCCATCCGCAAACGTTGCTTCCCGATTCGCCGCGCAGTTTTGGCGGCTATGACCCAGAGAATTTCGACCGGGTGTTCCGCGGCCCCTTGCCCGCTCATGAGGCTCTGCGCGCCAGCCGTAACCTGCCCGCGATTCTGTTGGCCTCGCAGCTGCGCCCGGGTTTTTATGGCTTTCTGCTGCGCGCCGGGGTGGATCTCCCGTTCAGCGCGGACCATTACGGCCTCAGCCTCGTGCTCGGCGGCGCGGAGGTTTCCATGCGCGAGCTTGGCGGCCTGTATGCTATGCTGGCGAACAAGGGCGTGTGGCGGCATCCCCGTCTGTACGAGGGGGAAGCGGCTGGTTCCGCCGTGCCTCTGCTGTCGCCCGAGGCCGCCGTCGTAACCCTGCGTATGCTGGAGGATGACGCCCATTTCGTCAGGTCGAAAGAAGGGCCTGTCCCGCTGCGCTTCAAGACCGGAACCTCCAACGGGTTCCGCGACGCGTGGACGGCGGGCGTGGTCGGCCCCTATGTGCTGGTGGTCTGGGTGGGGAATTTCGACAATACGCCGAACCCGCTGCTTGTGGGCGGCGATGTGGCGGCTCCTTTGTTCACGGATATCGCGCAGGCGCTGGCGTCCGACGCCGGGCCGCTCGATGATCTCGTTCCCGTTCAACAGGAAGGCCTGAACATTACCCGCGAAACCGTGTGCACGGCGACCGGGGATCTCGATGTCTCCCTGTGCGGGGACACCACCGAAACGTGGTACATCCCCGGACGCTCCCCTACGCGTTCCTCGGGCGTGTTCCGCACCATCCTCATTGATGCGGAAACCGGGCTGCGCGCCTGCCGCCCGGTTCCGGGCCGGACCGAGGAGCGCGTATGGGAATTCTGGCCTTCTGATTTGCAGGCGTTGTTCCTGCGGGCGGGCGTAGTGAAGCCGCCGCCACCGCCTTTCAGCCCGGAGTGCGGCCCGGAAGCTGGCGTACAGCCCGGGCGTCCTCCCCGGATCATCACTCCGAAGGACGGAGTTGTGTATCAGAGGCGGTTGTCCGATCCGGAACGGAGCGGCATTCCGCTCGTTGCGAGCACGGATGCGGACGCCAGCGCCGTGTTCTGGTTCGTGAAGGATCGGTTTATCGGGCGCGGCGTACCCGGCGAGCCGTTGGTCTGGCACCCTGGCGACGGCGCGCAGATGTTGCGCGTTGTGGATAATCTCGGGCGGGCTGCCATGCAGAAGATTGTGGTCAGGACTCTGCCGTAGGACAGATGTGTGTTGAAGGAATCTGGAGCCGTTAAGGGCGAGACTGTTACATCCATCAAGTATTCTTACGCAAAAGGGCGGCACCGGTTTATGGTGTCGCCCTAGCCTTTTGTAAAGCGCCATGCCTTCGGCGCGACCGTTCACGCCGGGGTCCGGGGTGCGGCTCGCACCCCGGGCAGGGTCAAGGGACGGCAGTCCCTTGCCGCCGGGGGCATCCCCCTACGCCGAGCCGCAGGGGATGCCGTACTTCTTGAGCTTGGCGTACAGGGTGGAGCGCTTCATCCTGAGCAGGGTCTCCGCGCCGCTGGGACCGCGCACGCGGCCTTCGGTGCGCTCCATGATGTGGCGCAGATAGCGCTCCTCAAGCTCGGAGAGCGTCGGGACGTCCGCAACGGTTTCGAGAAATGGGGAAGGGCGATCGGCGGGCTGATGCGCTGCGGGCGAAGCCCCGAGCACGAAGTCGAGCTGCCCGGCATTGTTCAGAATAACCGCCCGTTCAATCTCATTTTTGAGTTCGCGCACATTGCCGGGCCAGTCGTATTCGCACAGGCGGCGCTGCTGTTCCGGGGAGAGCGGCAGGGGGTGCTTGTCGTGGCGCCGGGCGAAGTGCTCGATGAAGGCCTGTACCAGGCCGGGGATGTCCTGCTTGCGTTCGCGCAGGGGCGGGATGGTCAGGGGGACGACGGAGATGCGGTACAGCAGGTCTTCGCGGAATCGTCCTTCCCTGACTTCTTTCCACAGATCGCGGTTGGTCGCGGCCACGAGCCGGAACCGGGAAAGGATCTCCCGAGTGCCCCCCAGACGCATGAAGCGTTGATCCTGCAGGACGCGCAGAAGCTTGGTTTGAATGAGCGGCGGGATCTCGCCCACTTCGTCGATGAAGAGCGTGCCTTGGTCGGCGAGTTCGAAGAGGCCGATCTTCTGCCGGATGGCCCCGGTGAACGCGCCGCGCTCATAGCCGAAAAATTCGCTCTCGAAAAGGGATTCCGGCATACTCGCCGGGTGCACCACCACGAACGGCCCGCTCCGCAGGCTGATCTGGTGGATGTTCCGGGCCATGATTTCCTTGCCCACGCCGGTTTCGCCGAGGATGAGCACGGGTGCGTCGGTTATGCCCACCCGCAGGGCTTGTTCGAGGGAGGCCCGCAGACCCTCGCCGACGACCGGGATCATGTCGCCGTCTTTCTGTCGGGTAATGGCAAGGAGGCGATCCTGTTGCTGGCTGGCTTCTTCGGTACGGACGAGCTCAAGCCGCAGGCCGGACCGGACCTCAGCCGCGAACAGCCGGGCGAGATCGCGGAGCAGGGCCGGGGAGAGGCGTTGGAACATGCCGCTGGTGAAGGCGCTGTCCATATAGAGGAGCCACGGGTAGGGCTCGCCGACGTCGAGCGCGAGGCACAGCCGCTGGTGTTCACTGTGGGTGGAGGCGGCATTGCGGAGGATGCTTTCCAGCCACTCCATACAGCTCCGCATCCCGTCGCTTTCCAGCTCCATGCGGGTGAGGTTGACCGAGGCCACGAACTCCGGTCTGCCGTCGTCGGTGGGGCGGAACAGCGCGGCGCGCTCGGACTGGAGCTCCTGCTGCGCGATGTCGAGCAGGTGCTGGAACAGCTCGTCGCTCCGATAGGAGGTCGGTTCGCGGTTGAAGGCGGCGTGGCAGCGGTCGAGAAGGATGCGGCCCGGCGTGTCCTCGGCCTCCGGCTCGGGTGCGGGGACGAGGGCTGGGAACGCCTCCCCGGTCGCCGCGATGGCGGCGGTGCGGTAGGAGGCGTTTTCGTCGAGCGGGTGCCCGATGATCTCGGCGACGGACTTGCGCTGCTGGTGGGCTTCACGGTGCTGGCCCATCGCTTCAAGCATGTTGGCGAGTTCGTGATGGGTGAGCACGAGTTCGCGGGGATCTCCGGTGGGTTCCAGTTCGCGCAGGCTGTCGTGAAGGAGGGAGACGACTTCTTCGGCGGGTGCGCCCCGCCCTCGGAGGCGCAGGGCGTGGACCCGCAGCGCCGTGCCCCGGAGCTGGCGGTTGGGCTGGCGGAGGAAGGTTTCGATCGTGGCTTCCACCTCGTAACGCGGGATGGGCGGGTAGCCCCGTTGCTCGAAGACGTAGAGGAGATCCAGCACGAGAGGATCGAGGAAAGGCGAATGGGGGACCCCGCGCGCGGCGGCGCGCAGGGTTTCGTTACGGAGGACGCGGTAGGCGGCGTCGGTGCGGCCCGAAAGATGGTGGTAGACGGCGAGGGCGCGCACGGCGCTGGAAGCGACCTTATGGTTTTGCTCGGGAGGGACGCAGTTGAGGAGGTAGTCGATTTTGACAATCGCTTCGTCCAGGGCGCCTTTACGGAGGAGCAGGAAGCACAGGTGGGCGATCCAGAGCACGGCGACGAGGCGTTCCCCGGCGAGTTCGGCGGTCTGGCGCGCGGATTCGATGATGCCGGTGGCGAGAGGGTATTCGCGCAAGTACATGGCGGCCTGGCTGGCGCAGAAGGAAAGGGGCTCGAAAAAACGTTTGTACCACCAGTGATCCTGCGCGGGGCGGCGCGCATAACACTGCAGGGTTTCACGGAAATGGCCCTTGAGGAAGTTCTCGATGCCTTCAAAGACCGGGATGCGATCCTGCATGTCCTGTTCCTTGAAATGGCGCATCTTTTCCGAACCGTGGAAAAAGCGGTCCGTGAGCGGCGGCTCTCCGCCCGAGAACAATTGCAGGTAATGCCGGAAGATCCAGATCATGGGCATGAAGCGTTCGCTGCCGTTGCGGGCCGAAAGCTCGTAGGCGAGCGGGGAGAGTTCCGTGGCGAGCTGGAGGTAGTGGTGTGAGAAAATACACATGCTCTGGACCACGAGTACGAGTTCGGCGTACCGCCAGCTTTTCTGGCCTGCATCGTCCATATGCGCGCGCCCCCAGCGGAGCAGGAACTGCACGACCATTTCGAAACAGGCGAATACGGCAGGTTCGTTGTTCTTGAGGCGGTCGTCGATGAAGCGGACCACGATTTCGCAGTCTTCCAGTGTGGCGTCTCCGCCGAGTACGCCCATGTGATAGGGGACGCCCGTATCCGGACAGGCGCTGCACAGGGTCTCGGCCATGTCTTCCAGCAGATCCGGCTCGATGCGGGTGATGGCCCATGCCGGGGCTCCGGAACCGCCGTCAGGGGAGCCCTCTGCGGGAGCGGCGGCGACATGCTTCTGAAGGGAGAGTTCCCTCAGCGCGGAGCGGACACGGATTTCGGGCAATCCGGTGATGGCGGCGAGTTCCCGTTCGTGGAGCGGGCGTGCGGAAAGCTGGAGGGCGAGCAGGAGCGAAGCGTGAGGGACACTGGAGGCGAGGGTGGGCATGGCGCGGACTCCTTGGGAGGCGTCCTGTTTTTTAGACGCATCCTGATTTCTGGACGCTGTTCATCCCGTTTTCTAGACGAGTGATAGTTCGCATTTTATCATGCTGTCAAGAACTTCTTGAAAAACGCTCGATTGCATGACTTGAGCCTTTTGGCATCCCCCTTGCTCTTTTAAACGCATGTACCCGCTGGAGGGTGCGCATTCCAATGCCTCAAGGAGGATGTCTTCATGCAATATGCCAGTGTGTTGTTGTTCAACGCCGTGGTCCTGACTCTTGATGGAAACGATGCCGTGGCTTCGGCCCTCGCGCTGGACGGCGACCGTATCCTTGCCGTCGGCGATCGGGACGGGCTCGCTTCGCTCATCGGGCCGGACACGGAATGCAGGGACATGGGGGGCGCTGCCGTGCTCCCCGGCTTTTACGACGCCCACGGGCATATTCTGATGACCGCGCAAGGACGCGGGCGCGTAAACCTCAATTCGCCGCCTCTTGGGACCTGCCGGACGCTCGGCGACATCCTTGCCGCCATCCGGGCCCGTGCGGCGGAAACGCCCGAGGGCGAATGGGTGCTTGCCTGCGGCCTCGACGATACGCTGCTGACGGAAAAGCGGTTCCCCAGCCGTTGGGAACTGGATGAGGCGGCTCCGCACAATCCCGTGTTTGCACAGCACATTTCCGGCCATTTGTGCGCCCTGAACAGCGCGGCCCTGAAGCTGGCCGGGATTGACCGCCATACGCCGGACCCCGCCGGGGGCATCATCCGGCGCGATGCGGACGGCGAACCGGACGGCGTGCTTGAGGAAAGCCCGGTTTATGAAACCATCATGCCGCTGCTGCCCACGCAGACGCGGGAGCAGCGGATCGACGACCTTGCCGCCACCACGCGGGATTATGCCGCGCGGGGCATCACCACGGCGGTGGACGCGGCCTTGTTCTCCTACGACGACGCGGAGCTTTTGCGCACCGTACAGGAGCAGGGGCGCCTCGCGGTCCGGGTGCACGTCAATCCCTTTACGTCGCTTGATCCTGACGATCCGCGGCTGGCGTTCGATGGGAAGGATGTGACCATCGGAGGGGTCAAGCTGCTCGCGGACGGCTCTTTGCAGGGCTATACCGGCTACCTCACCAAACCCTACCACACCCCGTATCAGGGCGACCCCGAATGGCGGGGCTATCCCACGCACAGCCGCGAGAATCTGTTCGCGCTGATCGAAGCCGCGCATGGGCGTGGGCAGTTCCTCATCCATACCAACGGCGATGCCGCCACCGACGACGCCCTTGATGCGCTTGAAGCCGCGCAGGCCAAACATCCCCGCAAAGATTGCCGCCACATCCTGATCCATGCCCAGACGATCCGCGAGGAACAGCTCGATCGCCTCGGAGCGGCGGGCTACACGCCTTCGTTCTTCACCGCCCATGTCTATTACTGGGGCGACCGCCACCGGGATCTGTTCCTTGGCCCGGAACGCGCCGCCCGGATGGACCCCATGCGCTCCGCGCTGGATCGCGGCCTCGTGATCACCGCGCACTGTGACTCCCCCATCGTCCCCGCCGATCCGTTGCTGTCCATTTGGGCCAGCGTCAACCGCCTGACATCCTCCGGTCAGGTTCTTGGTCCGGATCAGCGCATTTCCGTGCTCGAAGCCTTGCGCGCCCATACCTTTAATCCCGCGTGGCAGAATTTCCAGGAAAACGACAAAGGCTCCATCGAGCCCGGCAAGCTGGCCGACCTTGTGGTCCTCGACGCCAATCCGCTGGAAGTCGATCCCGCCGCTCTGCGCAACATAGGTATTCTGGAAACCATTGTAGGCGGGAAAACCGTGTATTCCGCCCGTGCCTGATTGACGCGCGGGCGTGCTCATCCGCCCGCGCCGTCTTCCTTCAACCGCGGGCTCCGCTCCCGCACGAACAAGAGGATCCGCCCATGTCCCAAGCCACCCAGACGACCCCGATCGAGGCTCCCGCGGAAGAACCGGCCGTTCCTGTCAGCCGCCCCCGTTTCATGTTCGCCTTTGTCGTCTTGTACATGCTGTTCCTGCTTGACTTCTCGGCGCGCCTCGGCGTGACTTCCGTGTTCCCCGCCATGCAGAAAGCCCTCGGGTTGACCGACTCCCAGATCGGCGTGGCCGGTTCCGCCGTGCTCTGCGGTATGACCCTGTTCGTGTTGCCGCTTTCCTTCATCGCGGACAAAACGTCCAAGAAAAAAGCCATCACCCTCATGTCCGGCCTGTGGGGAGTCGGCTGTCTGCTGTGCGGGCTCGTCTCGAACTTCTTCCTCATTCTGCTTGGCCGGTTCATGGTCGGCATGGGCAACGCCAGCTATGCTCCGGTGTCCGTATCCATGCTGACGAGCTGGACCAAGAAGTCCCGCTGGGGCTCGGTGATCGGGCTGTACAACTCCTCCATGTCCGTGGGACTCGCCGCTGGGACGGCCGTAGCGGGCATTCTGGCGCAGAGCATCGGCTGGCGCGCGCCGTTCATCGTGATGGGCGTGGTGACGCTGCTGTTCATGGTGCTTTCCATGGCTCTGCCGAAGACTTCGGCCAAGCCTGAAAACGCCAAAAAAGACGACGTGAGCCTGAAGGAAGCCTTTGGCGTTACCTTGAAGAACAAGACGCTCGTCATGCTCGGTATCGGCGTCGGCCTCGGCAACATGGTCTATTCCAGCATGGTGGCGTGGATTCCCATGTTCCTCGTCCGCGAAATGGGCTGGACCAGCGCGGAAGTGGGGGCGTACATGAGCCCGGTATACCTGTTCACCGGCATTGTGATCACGCCCTTGTCCGGGATCATTTCCGACCGTCTCGGCCGGTGGAGCCGCAAAACCCGTGCGTGGCTCGGCGTCCCCTGTTTCGTCCTGTTGGCGGCCTGTTTCGGCTTCGGGTTTATGCTGAAGAGCTTCCCCCTCATCGCGCTTGGGGTCATGCTCTTCCTCATCCCGGTTACCGGCATCCATATCGCTACGCAGGAGCTTGTTCCCGCCCGCTACAAGGCGTCGGCCTACGGGACCTATGTGACGTTCCTCCAGGGGCTCGGCTTCTTTGGCCCCATGCTGGTGGGTGCCCTGTCCGATGCATTCGGCCTGAATATCGCCATTGTGTATGTGCAGTTCGTCTTTGTGCTTGGCGCGCTCATGCTCCTGTGCGCGGGCTTCACGTATCAGGGAGACTTCGACCGCGCACGGGCGCTTGATAAGCGGTAATATCAGGAAGCAGAGGCCTTTTCTGTTCTTCCTTTTCGGATTTGGATAACGAAGCGGCATGACAGGCGTTCATGCCGCTTCGTTTTGGGTGGGCGGTACGGTGCCCGGCTATGCATGGGGCGAGGGAAAGGGGGAACGGGCCGCCGTGAGGTCGAAGAAGTTCAAAAGGGGACGGTTCCGTGACAGTGTATATCAATACCGCCGCATGTTTTTGTGCCCCTCCATTTTCCCGTTGCTATTGCTGGGCGGCGTTTTGGGCCGGGTGGATTTCGACAATACTGGTATCGGTCGTTTATATGCCGAAACCTGTGGGTAGGTGGACAAGATGCACCACGCGAGCGTGACAGTTCGGATGTGCGTGGCGCATCAGGCCGCAAGGCTGAATGCGGCAGCGGTTCCGTAAAAAGTGAGTTTTATATTTGACAATAAATTTCAAAATCAATAAGCTCCGCCAAAAGAGAACGCTGCTGCGATGGCTTGCACATACGTTCATCTCACGGGGATTCTGGCTCTTCAGGAGGCCGAGTTGACTTTTTCGTATAAACGGTGCGCGCGGGTACTAACGCTGGTTGCCGTGTCCTTGCTTGGATTGGCGTTGCTTGTCCGGGCTCTCGTCGCCTTTATTGAGGCGTTGGCCGTGCTTCTCCTTGCCGTGGTCGTGGCGTCGTTGGCCCTGCCGAGGGGGATCAGCTGGTACTGGCGTCAAGCACGGCGGGAAATCCCGCGGTTGTTGCGCAACCTTGGGGACTTGTTGGATACTTCCGCGTCGGAACCGAAAGCGGCGGCTGACGGGCAGGCGAGAACGGAATGATCCGCAGGCTGCATCACCTGAGAAACGGGCAGAGTGGTTTTGTCGTTGCCATCGCCGCTGCGGGCGAACGTGCCCAGCGCCTCCGGGATATGGGGTTGCTTCCCGGTGTCGGGATTACGGTCATGGGCCGTTCTCCGATGGGGGATCTCCTGTCTCTCCGTGTAATGGGAACCACGCTGGCTTTACGTGTGGCCGACGCTGAGGACGTTACCGTCAGCACGGATGACTGACGTTACCGAGGTGAATCCTCCTTTTTCCGGTGCCGTGGGAGTCTCTAACGACTTTCCGAGACGGTTTAATGGGCTCTCCAAGGCACCCCTTCCAGAGCGAAGCTCCCGACATGAACTCTAAAAGCGGAACCTCCACTGTTCCCCCGATATTGCTGCTACAGCGGCAAAACCGGGTAATCTCATTTACATTTTTGAATAGCTGTTTATAGTTGATTAAGATTTTTATTATCAATAATGAAGATCGGCAATCGGCCGATTCGCAATACAACCAGAGAGGAAGTTATGAACAATCGCTTCGGAACGACTTCGGACATGATCATTCAGACGGTGCAGGAAAAAGAAGGATGCGCTTGCCTCGCCATTGACGAAAAAGGTCTGTACCTGACCTCGCTGGCGTATGTGGATCGGCCCCTTGCCGATCCGAACCGCTACGCCGGAAACCGTAAAGATGTGGCTGCCCGATTGAATGCATTGAGCCTTGATGCGGATAGCCTGCTTGAGCAGAACCGGCATCGCATCCCCAAAATTACAGGTGAATCCAAAAAGAAGGTCAACCCTCTTAAGGCATCCAAGCGCAGCATGAAAGGCTGATACGCGGGGTTCATCGGTCCTCATAGCAAAAGCGGAAGGGAAACCTTCCGCTTTTTTTGTATAAAAAGAAAACCTCCCGCTAGGCGGGAGGTTCCGAAAAGCTTACAGCTTTGCATATGTTATAAAAACTCCTTTTGATTTGTTGGTAAAGCTTGCGGTCTGGCAACTGCAAGCGGCAACAAATCAAAAGGAGGTCACAATGAGTGACGTTCAAAGTTTAGCCCACACAAAATGGAACTGCAAATACCATGTGGTATTTGCCCCCAAATATCGCAGACAGGTTTTCTATGGGGAAAAGAAGCGTGAGATCGGCGAGATATTGCGCAGGCTTTGTGAATGGAAAGGAGTGACAATTCTCGAAGCGGAATGCTGCCCGGATCATGTACATATGCTGCTGGAGATACCACCCAAGATGAGTGTGTCGGGATTTATGGGGTATCTAAGGGTAAAAGCAGCCTGATGCTGTATGAACGATTTGGCGATCTGAAGTTCAAATACCGCAATCGTGAATTCTGGTGCCGGGGTTACTACGTGGATACGGTAGGCAAGAACAAAGAGAAGATTAGGGATTACATAAAGAAACAGCTGGAAGAGGATAAACTGGGTACGCAGCTTTGCCTTCCCTACCCGGGTAGCCCGTTTACGGGCCGCAAGTAACAGAAATGCCGATGCCAGATTCGCTATGCGCCTGTTAGGGCGCTGCCGGTAACAGAGCCTTACAGGCGCATATGAAGAACCACCGGCTAGGCCGGTGGGTTCTTTTTATGGGCAACGTCTTTTTCACGTATGGGGTTGCATCTAGGGCCTTTCGGCTTTGTGCGGCGATTGACAACCGCCAACGGGATACATAAGAAGCAAGACCATATGCTGGCTGGTGCCTGCGCTTGCCTCCCCGTTTCCGAACGTGCTGCGTCTATTCTGTCGAGGCGGCTTTGCCGCTCACCGCAACGCACAGGAGGCCCCATGACGGGATGTGGAACGGAACGCTACGCCGACTGGTTTTTTGACTTGGACGGGACGCTGGTGGACAGCGCCCCCGATATCCTGCGGCTGCTCGGCGGCGTGCTGCGGGAGGAAGGGCTCGCCGTGCCCGAACTGGACAAGGGGCGCATCGGGCCGCTTCTGGAAGACATCATCCGCGGGATCTGCCCGGATCTGGCCCCTGCGGATCTGGAGCGCATCGTCCGCATCTACCGGGCGCGCTACCGCGCCTGCCCCTTTGACGAAAGCCCGGCGTTCCCCGGCATACCGCCGCTGTTCGAGCGGCTGTCGGGGCGGGGCTGCCGGTTGTTTGTGGCTACCAACAAGCCGGAGGACGTAACCCGCCGTCTGCTCGACGTCCGGGGTCTTCTGCCGTTTCTGGCCGGGTTCGCGTGCAGCGACTCGCTGCCGGGGCGGCGGCTCTCCAAGGCCGGGATGCTGGCCCTGCTCATGGAACGCCACGGCGTGGAGCCGGGGACGGCGATTATGGTCGGGGACTCGGCGCTCGACATGCGGGGAGGGCAGGAGGCGGGCATGGCCACGGCTGCTGCCTTGTACGGGTATGGGCGGCGCGGGGCGCTGCTCGAAACCGGGCCTGATTTCGTCATTGAGGATGCGGCGTGGACGCGCGTGGTCCGGCTGTCCGGCGGAGCCGCCGGTTTGCATGAAGGAAGGATTGCATGAAGCAGGAAAATCGGCATCAGGCCATTCTCTATGCCGTGATGCGGCAAGGGTACGTTTCCATCGAATCGCTGGCTGAGGAGCTCGGGGTGTCGTCGCAGACCATCCGGCGGGACATTTCCGAGCTGGACAGGACGGGGATGCTGGAGCGCAGGCCGGGCGGGGCGAGCTGCCGCACGACCATTCTGAACAGCACCTACGATGCCCGGCAGGTCGAGGATTTCAAGGACAAGGAGCGCATCGCTCGGACCATTGCGGAGTATATCCCCGACAACAGTTCCATTTTCCTTACCCTCGGGACGACCGTGGAGGTCATCGCGTACGCGCTGCTCGAGCGCTCCGGGCTCATGGTCATCACCAACAACGTGGTGGCGGCGCTCACCTTGAACAAGAAGACCGACTTCGAGGTGGTCCTCGCTTCGGGCTATATGCGCAAGAGCAGCAACGGCCTTGTGGGGGAAAGCACAATCGAATTCGTCAACGGTTTTCAGTGCGATTACGTGATCACGAGCACCGGGGGCATCAGCGAGGCGGACGGTCATCTGCTTGATTACCATACGGCGGACGTGAGCGTGGCGCAGTGCATGATGCGCAATGCAAACAAAGTGTTGCTTGCGGCAAGCCGTTCGAAGATCGGGCGGCAGGCCGTGGTCAGGGTAGCCCCGCTCAAGACCGTGGACGTATTGTTCACCAACAGCCCCGTCCCTTCTCGGTTGGAGGAGGTCGCGCAAGCCGCGGGCGTGGAATTGATCGCTTGTTGATGGAATAAATTTTACAACTATATGGCGATCAATATTTTTGGAAAGGATTCTATATTTTTTTAACATATTGAAATTAAATAAATATAAAATACAGCATCCGTTCATGTCGAATGGATGCTGTATTTTTTTGTACATTTTTTGAAAATGTATTGACACAAAACGACGTTTCGGAGATGGAATGAAACAGAATAGACGCAGTATTGGTTCTCGGACTGGTGACGGCAATCCCGTTAGTCCGCCGGATTGTTCCTTTCGGAACATGACGGCGCCACCCTCAAACCGGAGAGTTTCATATGCGCAAAGGTCTTTTCACTCTTCTGTCCCTTGTCTGCGCCGGCCTGATCTGGGCCGCGCCGGCCCCCGCGAACGCGGCGGACAAGATCGTCATCCGTTTCGCGCACAGCAACACGCCTTCGGACATGGACCCCTACCATGCGCTCGTCACGAAGATGAACGACAAGCTGGTCAAGAAGCTCGGCGCGGATCGCATCGAGATTCAGGAGTTCCCCGCCGGGCAGATCGGCAGCGAGGAGCGCAGCTTTCAGGACGTGCAGCAGGGCATCCTCCAGATGACCGTGCTCGCGGTGAACAACGCCTCGATCTTCGCCCCCTCCCTCGGAGCGTTCGACCTTCCCTACATCTTCAAGAGCGTCAAGGAATTCGACGATTGCGTCGATCAGAACTGGGATCTCATCAACAAGCGCATGGAAGCCGAAAGCGGCACCATCGCCATCGCGTGGCATTCGCAGGGCTTCCGCTTCATCACCAACAGCAAGCAGCCCGTTGCCAAGCTGGCCGACCTCGCTCCGGTCAAGATCCGTACCCCCAACAACCCGATCATGATCGGCGTGTACCGCGCCTGGGGCACGGACCCGGTTCCCATGGCCATGGACGAAACCTTCAACGCCCTCCAGCAGAAGGTCGTGGACGGTCAGGACAACCCGCTGGTCTCCATCGCCACCAACCGCTTCTATGAAGTGCAGAAGTACATCACCGAACCCCACTACAAGCTGTGGACCGGCCCCGTGGTCGTGAACGTGGACTGGCTGCGTTCCCTGCCCGCCGACGTGCAGCAGGCCATCATCGAGGCCGGGCACGAAACCACCGTCGAAATGCGCGCCCTGCTCGACAAGCAGGAAAGCGCCTCCCGTGAGTTCCTGAAGGAAAAGGGCATGGTCTTCTGCGGCGTGCCCACGGATGAGGACGAGTGGATGAAGCGGGCCGTCAGCATCTGGCCCCAGTTCTATCCCCAGATCAAGAACCTTGAAATCGTTGAGGCCTTCATGAAGACGCTGGGACGCCAGCTCCCCAGATAAGTCCAGGTTTGACGGGGGCGGCCTTCGGGCCGCTCCTCCCCTCAGGAGTTCCGCTATGAAGAATCTGCTTGCATGGCTCGACGTTCACTTTGAAGACGCGCTTTGCGGCGTCCTGCTCGTCGGCATCATGATCATGCTCATGGCGCAGGTGGTCGTCCGGTTCGCGTTCGGGCACGGGCTCACGTTTTCGGAAGAACTGTGCCGTTTCTCCTTCCTCTATCTCGTCTATTTCGCGGCGAGCCTCGTAGCCTGCAAGGGCGCGCACATCCGGGTGACCGCGCACACCCAGAAGCTCCCCGCGCCCGTGCGCGTCGGCCTGCTCATGCTGGCGGATCTGCTCTGGCTCGGGTTCAACGCCACGGTGATCTATCAGGGCGCGCTGCTCATCGACAGCATGTCCACCCGCCCTATGGTGTCGGGCAGTATGCTGCTTGATCTGCGTTACGTCTATTTCGCCGTTCCCGCCGCCTTCACGCTCCAGAGCTTCCGCATCCTCCAGCGGTGGTACCGGCATTTCCGGGGCGGCGTTTCCATCCTCGGTCAACAGCAGGAGGAGGTGTAGCATGTCCGCCGATGCCGTTCTTTGGATTGTTATGGCCTTCTGCCTCATCGTGGGCTGCCCCATTTTCGTGTCGCTCGGCGTGGCCTCCACCCTTGCCCTTATTTTGACCAATATCCCCATGCGCATCGTCGCGCTCGACATGCTCAAGGTGATGGACATGTTCCCGCTGCTCGCCGTGGTGGGCTTCATCTTCGCGGGCGCGCTCATGGAAAAGGGCGGCATGGCCCGCCAGATCGTCGACGTGGCCTCGCTGTTCGTGGGCCGGATACGCGGCGGCCTCGGCATCACCACCATTCTGGGCTGCCTGTTCTTCGCCGCCATGATCGGCTCGGGCCCGGGCACGGTCGCCGCCATGGGCAGCATCATGATCCCCACGATGGTCCGGCGCGGCTATTCGCCGGAATACGCGGCTGGCGTGTGCGCCACGGGCGGCACCCTCGGCATCCTGATCCCGCCGAGCAACCCGATGATCATCTATGGCATCATCGCCAATACATCCATCGCGGCGTTGTTTACCGCCGGGTTCGTGCCGGGCTTCGTGCTCGGGCTCATGATGATGCTCATGGCCTATTTCCTTGCCCGCCGCGCCGGGTTCACCGGAACCGTGGACGAGGACAAGGGTGCCCATTTCTGGCCCATGTTCCGCAAGAATTTCTTCTCCCTGATGGCCCCGGTCATCATCCTCGGCAGTATTTACGCCGGGATCTGCACGCCGGTGGAGGCTTCGGTGGTGGCGGTGTTCTACGCCCTGTTCGTCGGGACGTGCATCACCCGTGAGCTGAAGATCATCCAGCTCTGGGACGCGATCAAGCTGACCAACGTCTCGGCGGGCAGCATCATCATCGTGCTCGGCGTGTCCACGCTGTTCGGGCGTATCCTGACCATGCAGCGCATCCCGCACCAGCTCGCCAACGCCATGATCACCCTGACGGACAATCCGTATGTCATTCTGGTGCTCATCGGGCTTCTGCTGCTGTTCCTCGGGATGTTCATGGAAACCCTCGCCACCATCGTCATCCTCGCGCCTATTTTCCTGCCCCTGATCACCAAGGTCGGCATCGATCCCGTGTTCTTCGGCATCTTCTGGGTCATCACCAACGAGGTGGCGCTGCTTTCGCCGCCGCTGGGGGTGAACCTGTTCATTGCCCAAAACCTGTCGGGCATCAGCTTCGAGCGGGTGGCCAAGGGCGCTTTCCCCTACATGATGCTGATCATCTGTTTCATCATAATGCTGATCCTGTGGCAGGATCTGCCCTTGTGGCTTCCGCGCCTGACGGGGCAATACTAGTTTGATAGGGAGTTCGGATATGTCTGAAAAGGACTTTGACCTGATTTGTATCGGCCGGTCGTGCGTGGATCTCTACAGCGGCGAATTCGGCGTCCCGCTGGAGCGGGCCATGACCTTTACCAAATCCGTGGGCGGAAGCCCCATGAACATCGCCATCGGCACGTCCCGGCTCGGCCTGCGGGTGGGCGCGATCACCGGCGTGGGGCAGGAAGACAACGGCCGTTACCTCAAGTGGCAGCTCTCCTGCGAAGGCGTGGACGTCAGCGCCGTGAAGACCGATCCCAAGCGGCTCACCGCGATGGTGCTCCTGAGCATCCGGGGCGACAACGACTTCCCGCTCATCCAGTACCGGGAAAACTGCGCCGACATGGGCCTGACCGCCGAGGACATCGATCCGGACTATCTGGCCCGGGCCGGGGCCGTACTGGTGACGGGCACGCACCTCTCGCGCGAGGGCGTGCGGTCCGCGACCATGAAGGTGCTTGAAACCGCGAAGCGCCTCGGCCTCAAGTGCATCCTCGACATCGACTTCCGCCCCAACTTGTGGGGATTGCAGGGGCACGACGCCGGGTCCAGCCGCTGGGCCGAGGCGTCCGAGCAGGTGACCTCCGAATACAAGAAAGTCCTTCCGTACTTCGACCTCATTGTGGGTACGGAGGAGGAATTCTTCATCGCGGGCGGCAAGACCGAGGCGATGGAAGCCCTGCGCGAAGTCCGCAGGCTCTCGAAGGCGCTCCTCGTCTTCAAGCTCGGGGACAAGGGCTGCGCCGCGCTGCCCGGGGATATTCCGGACAGCTTCGTGGATGAAGTGGTCTATCCGGGGTTCCCGGTGAAGGTGTTCAACTCCATCGGCGCGGGCGACGGGTTCATGTCCGGCTTCCTGCGCGGCTGGCTGCGCAATGAGGATCTGGCCTCCTGCTGCCGTTACGCCAATGCCGCCGGGGCGTTCGCCGTGTCCCGCCTCGGCTGCTCCTCAGCCTATCCGAGCTGGACCGAGCTGCAATACTTCGTCAGCCACGGCAGCAAGCATAAGTGGCTGCGCGAAGACGCCATGCTCGAACAGATCCACTGGGCCACCAACCGTCGCAACAAGTGGAAGAACCTCGCCGTGTTCGCCTTTGACCACCGTGATCCCTTCTCCGCGCTGGCCGCCGAAACGGGCCGCGACGCCAAGGCCATTACCGCCTTCAAGAATCTGGCTTTCCGGGCCGTGGCGGAAGCCTCCTCGGAGCTTGAAGGCCAGAACGATGTGGGCATTCTCGTGGACGACACGTACGGCCAGTCCGTCCTGTTCGAGAGCAACCGCTATCCGTTCTGGGTGGGCCGTTCCATTGAAAAGACCGGGGTTAACCCGCTCATGTTCGAGGGCAAGGCCGACGTGGGTTCGACGCTTCAGGCGTGGCCTGAGAACCATGTGGTGAAATGCCTGTTCCGCCCCGGTGCGAAGGATGCGCCCGAGGTCGTGGAAGAGAACGAGCGCCAGCTGTGCCGCCTCTTCTCGGGGGCGCGGAGCACCGGGCATGATCTTCTGTTGGAAATCATCGTCGACCAGCCGCAGACGCGGGAAGAGCAGGACGCCTGCCTGCTGCGTTGGATGCGCCGCTGCTACGAGCTTGGCGTGTACCCCGACTATTGGAAGATCCTGCCCGTAGCCGACCAAGGCACGTGGCAGGCCATCGAAGCGTTGATCGGCGAATACGATCCGTACTGCCGGGGCATTCTGTTCCTCGGGCTCAACGTGGCGGAAGCCGAGCTGGTGAAGCGGTTCGCCGCGCTGCCCGAATCGCCGCGCGCGCTTGGGTTCGCCATCGGGCGGAGCATCTTCCTCGAACCGGCCCGCAAGTGGTTTGCCGGGCAGATGTCCGATGAGGACGCCGTGGCGACCATGCGGGATTGCTTCCTGCGGCTGGCCCGCGCGTGGAACGGGCGCAACCGCGGGTAGTTTTTCGGGGGCTGCTCGCCCCCGTACCCCTCGGCAGAGGCGCTGCCTCCGCACTCCGCAAGGGGGCAAGCGCCCCCTTGACCCGGCGTGGGAGTTTCCTGTTGCAAGGCTGCGGGAAGCGCTGGGAGGGAATTGCCTCTTTATACGCAATACAGACAAAACAAAATCTCCTCCACCCCAACCCCGGGCGTTCCGCATTCCCCCTGCGGGACGCCCGAACCAAGGCACTTTGAAAGGAACGGCGCCATGAAAACATGCGTATTGTACGGTCCTAAAGACCTCCGCATTGAGGAGCGCCCCGTCTCCGAGCCGCAGCCGGGTTTCGTCCGTCTGCGCATGGGCGGCGTGGGCATTTGTGGGAGCGATCTTCATTATTACCATATCGGGCGCGTCGGGAACGCCGTGGTCCGTGAGCCCATGATCCTCGGGCACGAACTGAGCGGCGTGGTCGATGCAATCGGCCCCGGCGTATCCGGCCTTGTGCCGGGCCAGAAGGTCATCATCAACCCTACCGATGAATGCGGAACGTGCGGCTATTGCCGGTCCGGGCACCAGAACCTCTGCCCGGATCTGCGTTATTACGGATCGGCGGCCCGGACTCCGCATGTACAGGGGATCATGGTCGAATACCCGATGGTGCAGGCCCGGCAGTGCGTGGCGGTCAGCGACGCCATGCCGCTTGATCAGGCCGCCTGCGTGGAACCCCTCGCCATCGCCCTGCACGCTGTGGCCCGCGCCGGGAATCTGCTCGGCAAGCGGGTGTTCGTCAGCGGGGCGGGTCCGGTGGGCTGCCTCATCGCCGCCGTTGCCCGCCTGAACGGTGCGGCGTCCGTGGCTATCAGCGATATGGAGGCGTTCCCGCTGTCCGTGGCGGTGAGGCTCGGTGCGGACGCGGCGTTCAAGGCCGCCGATCCCGCGCTGGCCGATCTCGCCAATGGCTGTGAAGCCTGTTTTGAGGCGTCCGGTTCCGTGGGTGGCATGAACACCTGCCTGAGGAGCGCCGCGCCCGGCGGTACGGTCGTGCATGTCGGGTTCCTCGGCGAAGAGGAGGTTGCCTATCCGATCAACACGATGGTCATCCGCAAGGAAGTCACGGTCTGCGGCTCGCTGCGCGCCTATCAGGAATTCCCGCTTGCCGCCCGCCTCGTGGAATCGGGGCGGCTTGATCTGTCGCCCCTGATCACCGCTTCCTATCCGCTGGAAAAGGCGGAAGAGGCCATTCTCGCCGCCAGCGACAAGACCCGATCCATGAAAGTCGTTCTGACCGGACCGGCACTGTGAGGTTGTTATGAATATCAGTATTTCCGTCGCCGCCACGCCGTGCGCCATGCCGCAGATCATGTTCGCGGGCGATCTGGAGGCGCGCTGTGCGCTCCTCGCAGGGCTCGGCTATGACGGCATCGATATGTTTTTCCCCGATCCGCAGGGCACGGATGCCCGTACCGCCAAAGCCGCGCTGGACCGTAACGGGTTGCGGGCTACCATGCTTGCAGCGCAGGGCGATCTCATGGCCGACGGTTTGTATTTGAATGATGCCGGGAGGTTGTCCGAACTGCTCGAGCGTTCGAAGTACCATCTTGAGCAGTGCGCCGTGCTCGGTGCCATGCCGAACATTGGGTTCATCCGGGGATGGCACCGCAACGATCCGGGCAGCCTGCCCCGCATGGCGGACGGCCTCGCCGCGTATTGTCAACTGGCGGCGTCCTTCGGTGTGGACGTGCTCTTGGAACCGATCTGCCGTTACGAAATCGACTCCATCCATACAACGGATCAGGCCATCGACCTGTGCGAGCGTGCCGGAAAACCCGCCAATCTCGGGCTCCTTCTCGATCTCTTCCATATGAATATTGAGGAAGCGTCCGTGTGCGGAGCCATCTGCCGCGCCGGGTCGCTTGTGCGGCACGTCCATTTTGTGGACAACACCCGCGCCGTGCCCGGTATGGGCTGCATGGCGCTGCCGGATGTCGTGGCCTGCCTCAAGGCCGTGGGCTACGAAGGGTTTCTCGGCATCGAAGCCATCCCCGGATCCGATCCGGAAGGCGAGGCCCGCAGCGGCCTGGCCTTCACCCGCGCGCTGGGCGTGTGAGGCTATATCCCTTAGCAAACAGGCGGCATTTTTCTTTTGCTGGAATGTTTCGGTGCGGCATACCCTGAGGAATTCCTTCAACCATTACAGTAAGGATGCAATCATGTTTTCTCTGAACGGCAAAACGGCTCTCATTACTGGTTCCGGGCGCGGCATCGGCCTCGCCATCGCGGAGGCGATGGCCCATCAGGGTGCGAACATCTTCCTGTCCGACATCAACAGCTCGGTTGTGGAGCGGGCCGCCGGGGAACTGGCGGGGAAATATCCCAACGTGGCGGTACGCGGCCTGACGTTCGACGTAACCGACAAGGCGCAGATCGAGAGCGCCATGCAGGCCATCAAGGATGCGGGGAACGGCCTGCAAATCCTCGTCAACAATGCGGGCATCAACCTGCGGGAACCCGTGGCGGACATGGACGACGCCCTGTGGCAGAAGATGCTCGACACGAACCTCACCAGCGTGTTCCGGGTATCGCGGGCGGCGTTCCCCATGCTCAAGGAAAAGGGTGGCAAGGTGATCAACCTGTGCTCGCTGATGTCCGAAATCGCGCGCCCCACGGTATCGCCCTACGCGAGCACCAAGGGTGCGGTACGCCAGTTCACGCGGGCGCTGGCAACGGAATGGGCGGAACATAACATTCAGGTCAACGGCATTGCGCCGGGCTTTATCGCCACGGACATGAACATCCCGCTCATGGAAGACAAGGATCTCAACGACTACATCATGCGCCATACCCCGGCGAAACGCTGGGGCAAGCCGTCCGAAGTGGCTTCGGTGGCGGCCTTCCTCGCCTCGCCCGCGGCGGATTTCGTGAACGGGCAGGTGATCTTCATCGACGGCGGGTTCATCATTTCTCTGTAATGGGTGGGGTTCCGGCGGCAAGAACCTTTGCCAAGAAAAAGATTCTTGCCGCTCCCGATTGGAAGTGCGGCGGACGTTTGTGTATGGAAGGGACGCCCAATAGTGTAAGGAGGTTCCATGCGAATCAACGGCACCGTCTGGAGCGCGCGGGACATTGCGGCGCGCATTGATCATACTGTGCTGGCACCCGACGCCACGCGCAAGGATATGGAAAACGCCTGTGCCCTCGCACGGGCGTATGGTTTTAAGGCCGTGTTCACGAACCCGTACTGGACGCCGCTGATAGCCGAACTGCTGGACGGCAGCGGCATTGCGGCGGGGATTTCGGCGGCGTTTCCGCTCGGTTCGTTGTCTACCGACGCTAAGGTCGCGGAAGTCATGGATGCCGTGGCCCGCGTCGACGGCAAACCCTGCGCCGTGGACATGGTGACCAACATTGCCCTGTTGAAGGAAGGGCATTTCGACGACTACACACGGGATATCGCCGCAGTGGTCAACGCGGTGGAAGGGCGGGGCATCATCGTCAAGGCGATCCTCGAAACGTCGCTCCTCAATGCGGAGGAAATCCGCACGGCTTGCCGCTGTGCCGCCGAAGCGGGCGTGGACTTTGTGAAGACCTCGACCGGCAGGGCGGGTGCCCCGGCGCTCTCACATATCCGGATCATGCGTGAGGCGCTCCCCGCCCACGTTGGCATCAAGTTCTCCGGCTTCGGAACGCTCAATGCTCCGGAACTCGCGCTGTGGGCCTTTTTCCTTGGCGCGGATGTGCTCGGCTCTCCTTGCGGGGATGTCGTTGTTGATGTGTTGTCCTCCGGCTATGCCGAGGTCGGGATGCTCGCTGGATCTTGATGTGTCCTCAGCGGGGTTTGGCGGCAACGCTCTACTTCATGCGCAAGATGAAATGGCAAGGGAGGTCCGCCTCCCTTTTTTCGTGCGGGATGCGGTGCCTTTTGATCGGTTTTCTGCAAAGGTGGGCTCATTGCATCTTTCAGAAAAGGATCTATAATAAAAGAAGAAGAGGAATAGGATGAAAAGGTTGGGCGCAGGCCTTGAACCTATACTCTACGAAAGGAGGTCTACTCAGATGTACAAAGTTGCGGAACGATGAGGCGGCGGCAGAGGCCCCCAAAACATGAGCAACGATAAACAGGAGACGATTCCGATGGGCAAAACAGTGATGGTTCTGGTTATCCCGGAACCTAAGGTGCGGAAGGCGACGGCAAAGCCGGTTCGAAAGCACAAGGACAAAACAGCCTACAGCCGCAAGGCGAAGCACAAGACCCCCGAATGGGGGTCTTGTTGTGTCTGGGGAGCTGTGACGGGGTTTGCGCTTCGGGCGTATCCTTGGTGTGAGCGAGGATATGAACCTGTTGAATACGGTCGATAAGAAAAGGTGCCATTTTAAGTTTGTATGCTAATGAATGATAATATACCATGAAATATGAATACATTTTTGATGAATAAGGATAAGGAAAAGCCCTGAACACGTCGAGTGCTCAGGGCTTTTTCCTGATTTCCACATGGAAAAACCTGCTAGTTATACTTCCTTACGCCATAGATACCGACGACAACGGAGATGAGCATGAAAGCACCAGCGATGATCATAATAGGAAACATGGACATGGTGGACTCCTTTATCGTTATAGGTTTCAGAAAAAGGAAACACACAGCAGAAAAATCCGTACAAAAGTTTGTAGAGAACACCCTTTCGTCGTGAATCCTGTCTACCACCATTCATGGAAAAGGCACAAACGGAAAAAAATGTTCTTTTTGACAACTAAAACTTATTAGAGGCACTGCCATAACTGAAAAATGCCCGAGGACGGAATCATCCTGCGGGCATTTTCAATAATCGGGCGGAAAGGGGAGGGGGCGGGCCACTTCATCGGTCTTTCTCTCTCTCTCTCTCTCTCTCTCTCTCTCTCTCTCTCTCTCTCTCGTGGCGGCGCTTGGCGATGGCGCCAGGGGTGCTGCCGAAATGCTTCTTGAAAGCCGAGATAAAGGCGGAGACGGAATTGTAGCCGCAGTCCAGGGCGACGGCGGTGACGCTTTGCCCCTGCTCGATTTCGGTCATTGCGTGTTGGAGGCGCATGATTTGCAGCCAGCGTCCGAACGTTTGCCCGGTTTGCCGGATGAACAGGCGGGCGAGGGTTTTTTCGGACATGCCGAGATGGCGGCTCCAATCAGCCATGCATATCGGCGCGTCGGGTGCGGCCAAGGCTGCCGCGCACAGCTCCACCAGACGGTGCTCGGAAGGCATGAGCAGAGGGCCGCCAACTTCCTTGCTGGCTTTGAGGCGATCCATAAGCACCAGTGCGAACCGTTTCCCTTCTTCCGTCGTGAAGTCCGGCTTGAGGTCGTCCACCGCAAAAAGAAGCTCCCGCAGTAGCGGGGATATTTCCAAACCGTGGCACTGCCGGAAACGGGGGGAATCCTCGAACAGGGAAGCGTGGAAGAAAAGCGAGCGGTTCCATGAGGCTTCGGGCAGATACCACTCATGCTGGACGCCCGGCGGGACCCATGTGGCGCGGTACCCCTGCCCGAGGAAGTTTCCCGTTTCCGAGCATAGGACGATGCTGCCCGTGGCGACAAACAGCAGCTCCCCCCAATCGGGGTGGACATGCAGGTCGCTCCATGTCCCGGCATCCTGCCTTTCATTAAAGGCGTAAATGAGTTGTGTCTCATCAACGAAACAGGCTTCGTTCGTCCGGGGATTCCAATAATGCTGTCGCAGCGCCATGATGCCCCCTGAACCGTATCGGGCGGGTTGAGCCTTTTGATACGGATAGATTGTTCTTTAATGTACAATATGTGTTGGCAACGGACGGATTGCGTCAATTGAAGATGCCGGTTCTTTTCTTAATGAAAACACTCCATTCAAAAATAGGTCAGTCTATGCTTGTGAATTGGTTTTACGGTGGCGGGCTTCGTGAAAGCCCGTTTTATGGAAGTCGGGGAACTGATTTTGTCATACCTTTGCCTGTATCAGAAGGGATTCCCGGTGTGCAACTCGTCGGCATCGAATATTGCGGATGGGCAATGAAGGACATGTGAAACAGACTATATCGATAACATAGTGTAATTATTTATTCGTTTATACTTTGTTCCGTTTTGGAACAGAAAATGTCCATTTGGCGTTATTTTTTGTCCGTCCTTCGCAAGTAAACAGGAATATCATGCCATATTTTTCTTAGAAAGAGCGAAGAACTTTTCATTTGACCGCATAATGGTTTTATTTCTTTACGATTACAAAGATATTCCTGTGCGGTCTTTTTTGAAAGCTCTTTCGTTCAAAAAAGCACAATAGCTCAAAATGGACAGTTGGGCAGCGTGTTTTTTTCGGGATTTTTTTCGCATTGCGTTCCGAACGCCCCCATACGACGCACAACCATCAAAGGAGCAAGCTCATGTTGGTAAGCAAAAAGACCGTCTATGTCGGGGCTGATATCGTCACCATGTCCGAAAAGGCTCCCAAAGCCGAAGCCGTCTGCATCGCGGACGGGCGCATCGAATGCGTCGGAAGCCGTGAAGAGGTCCTCGGATACGCCAAAGCGGGCGAATACGACGTCGTGGATTTCGGCGGCGGGACCCTCTATCCCGGCTTTATCGACACCCACAGCCATATGTCCTCGTTCAGCCGCTGCCTCAATCAGGTGTACTGCGGCGCTTCGCTCGGTTCCATCGCCGCCGTGCAGCAGGCCCTGCGCGACAAGGCCGCCGCAAGCGATGACGAATGGGTGATCGGCTACGGGTATGACGACTCGGGCATTTCCGACAACCGCCACATGAACCGCCACGATCTTGATGCCGTCTGCGCCGATCGTCCCGTGATGGTTGTCCATATTTCGGTACATATGGGGTACGTCAATACCATCGGCCTCGAACGTCTTGGTTTCACCGCCGATACGAAGGTCCCCGGCGGCGAGATCGTCCTTGACGGGAACGGCCTGCCCACCGGCCTGCTGCTGGAAAACGCCATCATCGAAGCCTCGGGCCGCTTGCCCGTTCCCACGGAAGCTCAGGTGCGCGAAAGCCTCGTCCGCGCCATCGCCGAATACAATAAGAAAGGCTTTACCACGTTTCAGGATGGCGGGCTCGGGATCAACGGCGAAGCCGAAGTGTTCCTCCGGCCTTACATGGAGCTTGCCCGCGAAGGCCGGCTCAACGCCAGAGCCTATCTGCAGCTTCTGCCTTCCGAGATGGACAAGCTCATCCCCCTCGGCGTGTGGGGCATCGGCAACGACCACATGAAGATCGGCGGGGTCAAATACTTCACCGACGGCTCCATTCAGGGCTTCACCGGAGCGTTGCTTGAAGACTACTACACCCGCCCCGGCTACAAGGGTGCGTTGCTGTGGTCGCAGGAAGAGATCGACGAAATCATCATCAAATACCACTGCCTCGGCTTTCAGGTCGCCGTGCATACCAACGGCGACGCCGCCTCGGAATCGGTCATCCAAGCTTTTGAAAAGGCCGTGGAGCGGTGCCCGCGCACGGATCTGCGCCACATGCTCATCCATGCGCAGCTCGTTTCCGACTCGCAGCTTGAGCGCATGAAGGCTTGCGGGATCATCCCGAGCCTGTTCGCCCGGCACATCGAAGTCTGGGGAGATCGGCACGCCGCCATTTTCCTTGGCCCCGAGCGCACCGCGCGCATGGACCCCGCCGGTTCCTGCGTCCGTTTGGGTATGCCCTTCTCGCTGCATGTGGATACGCCCGTCCTTCCGGTGACCGCCCTCGGCAGTATGCACGCGGCGGTAAACCGCATCAGTGACGGCGGTGTCCTGTTCGGGGGCGATCAGCGCATTACCCCGCGTCAGGCGCTGGAAGCCTACACGACCTATGCTTCCCTTTGCTGCGGCGGGGAACACGACCGCGGGCGCATCGAGCCGGGCCGTTTTGCCGATTTTGTATTGCTCGACAGTGATATTGAAGCCATCGATCCGTCCGGCATCAGGGACATCAAGGTCCTGAAGACCATCTGCGGCGGGCGTGTGGTGTACGAAGCGTAACGCAGAATGGCATGGAGAGGGGCTTTTCAAGACAAGCCCCTCCCCCTTGCCCCAGCGGATATTGCGGCGAAGTGAACCATCACTGCCGAAGACACTCAAGGAGGTTTCCATGCAGGCACAGCGCCTTTTCGATACACTTGAAGAACTGTCCACGTGCAACGCGACGCCCGGAAACGGGGTGACGCGGTTCTCATGGTCGGAGGCGGACAGCCGTGCCCGCCGCGTGCTTGAGCGCGAACTGAAGGCTATCGGGCTGGAACCGTGGACCGACGGCATGGGGAACCTGCACGCCCGGATTGAAGGCTCGACCGGCGCTCCCGCCGTGCTCACCGGTTCCCACCTCGACACCGTGCGTAACGGCGGACGCTATGACGGGACATACGGCGTGGTCGCCGCGCTGGAGGCGCTGCGTTCCTTCCATGATGAAGGATACAAGCCGGAACGCGCCATCGAATTCATCGCCTTCGCGGAGGAAGAGGGGTCGAATTTCGGTTCCACATGCCTCGGCAGTAAGGGCATCGCGGGGCAGATCGGCGTGGAGGGCTTGAAACGCCTGAGCAACGCCGAAGGGTCCGCCTACGATGCACTGCGTGCGTTCGGGCTCGACCCGGATGCCCTGCCCGAAGAACAGATCGATCCCGCGAACGTTAAAGCTTTCCTTGAAGTCCATATCGAGCAGAACGCGATGCTCGAAGACGCCGGGCGCGAGCTCGGCATCGTTACCGCCATTTCCGGGATGCGTCTGCACCGCATCGTCTATAAAGGCCATTCGGATCACGCCGCCAGCCCCATGCAGGGGCGCCGCGATCCCGCCGCCGGATTCGCCGAGCTGGCCTTCCGCATGGAGCAGCTTTGGAAGGACGGCGATCTGCCCGAGGATTTTTCCTGCACCATCGGCGAATTGGCCTGTTCCCCCAATGTGGGGATCGTCGTTCCCGAGTCGGTGACGTTTACCATTGATATACGCCATGTTGACGTGCCCGTTCTGGAGGAGGGTTGGCAGCGCATCGAATCGCTCGTGCGTTCCGTCGCCGAATCCAGAGGGCTTGATCTGGAGCTTGTCCGGCTTTCCGCCAGCGGGGGCGTGCGCACGTCCCCCGAAGTGGGCGAGGTGTTCCGGCAGGCGGCCGAAAGGCGGGGTGTCCAGCCGCTCTTCCTCAAGAGTGGTCCCGCCCACGACGCCGCCAGCCTCGGGAGCCGAGTGCCGGTCGGGCTTTTGTTTGTTCCGAGCATCAAGGGGTTGAGCCATTGTCCGCAGGAGGCCACCGCGCCTGAGCACCTCGCTTTGGGGGCATGGGTGCTTGAGGATGCGCTGCGCTCTCTTGCGGGGGGTGGCCGCCCCTGATGCCGGAACCCTCCGGTTGGTTTTCATTTTGGGTAACTTTATCCACAGGAGCTATTTGCATGAAACGGTTTCTCGTCGCCTTTTTGGTGTGTACCGCGATGCTGCTTGCTCAGACGCAGGCGCAGGCCGCTTCAAAGATCACTGTGATTGTGGCCTCGTCCGTGGACACCAGCGAACAGAACTACATGAATGTCACGTATAAGAAGCTGGTGGAACTCGCTCAGAAGTATTCCGACAACGCGTTCGATTTCCAGTTGTTCCCGAGTATGCAGCTTGGCGACGAACAGGAAACCGTCCGCGCCCTCCAGCTCGGCACGCTTCAGATGTCCATGCTCGCCACGAACAACTATGCGCCCTTTGCCCCGTCCTGCGGCTGGGTGAACATGCCGTATCTGTTTGATACGCTGGATGAATTCCGCGCGCTGCTCGATGCCATGTGGGAACAGAACAACGAGTGGGCCGTCAAGGAAGGCGGCTGCCGTATCCTGTCCATCCTCGACATCGGCTACCGCCAGCTGACCACCAGCGCCAAGCACCCGGTCCGCAAGCTCGCCGACGCCAAGGGCATCAAGATCCGCACGCCGCAGAACGCCCTCATGGTGTCCACGTTCAAGGCTCTCGGCCTCGAACCCACCGCCGTTTCCTTCTCCGAAACCTTCAACGCGCTCCAGCAGGGCGTGGTGGACGGTCAGGAAGGCTGCTTCAACAACGTGGTGACCCTGAAGTTCTACGAAGCGCAGAAGTACGCGACCCAGATCAACTACTCCGTGCACAGCGCCAACATCATCGCCAGCGAACGCTGGCTCCAGAGCCTGCCCGAGAAGGAGCGCAACGCCCTGATCCGCGCCGGCAAGGAAGCTATGGAATATGAGCGCACCAAGGTCGCGGGTATGCTTGAGGCCGACGACAAGCTGATGGTGGAACACGGCATGGAACTGCTCGGCGTGGTCGAAGACCTCCCCGAATGGATCCGCCTTGGCCGTACCGCGTGGCCCAAGTGCTATGAAGTCATTGGCGACGGCAATGCCGAAAAGGGCAAGGCCGTTATGGATATCGTTCTCGCCAAGAAGGAAGCTCTGGCGAAGAAGTAGCCCTTTCCGGGGCATCCGGGGGAGTCATTCCCCCGGACTCCGGCGGAAAAGGGAGCCGCCGGGGGTGTTGAGGAGGTTTCCGCAGCCGTTTGCGGAATGTTTCAGCGGGAGTTTTCCCGCAACGATGTCAGTTCAAGGGGAAATGACATGAAGAAATTGCTTGTTGCCTGCCTGCTGTGCGCATCCGTGATCGGCCTTGCGTTCGGTCAGGCGAAAGCCGCCTCGAAGACCACGGTGATCGTGGCGTCCTCCGTGGACGCGAACCCGCAGAATTACACTAACGTCTTCTATAACAAATTCATCGAACTGGCCCAGCAGTATTCGGACAACGCCTTTGACTTCCAGTTCTTCCCCAGTATGCAGCTTGGTGACGAACAGGAAACCGTGCGCGGCATCCAGCTCGGCACCATCCACATCGCCAACCTCGCCACCAACAACTATGCCCCGTTCGCGCCTTCCTGCGGCTGGGTGAACATGCCGTACATGTTCGACTCGCTGGAAGAATTCCGCGCCCTCGTGGACGCCATGTGGGATCAGAACAACGAATGGGCCATCAAGGAAGGCGGCTGCCGCCTGCTGTGCATCCTCGACATCGGCTACCGCCAGCTGACCACCAGCGCCAAGCATCCGGTCCGCAAGCTCTCCGACGCCAAGGGCATCAAGATCCGCACGCCGCAGAACGCCCTCATGGTGTCTACGTTCAAGGCTCTCGGCCTTGAGCCCACCGCCGTTTCCTTTGCCGAAACCTTCAACGCGCTCCAGCAGGGCGTGGTGGACGGTCAGGAAGGCTGCTTCAACAACGTGGTGACCCTGAAGTTCTACGAAGCGCAGAAGTACGCCACCATGATCAACTACTCCGTACACAGCTGCAACTTTATCGTCGGAGAACGCTGGCTCCAGAGCCTGCCCGAGAAGGAGCGCAACGCTCTGATCCGCGCCGGCAAGGAAGCCATGCTGTACGAACGCACCAAGGTTGCCGACATGCTCGCCACCGACGACAAGCTCATGCAGGAACACGGCATGGAGCTGCTCGGCGTGGTTGAAGACCTCCCCGAATGGGTCCGTCTCGGACGTACCGCATGGCCCAAGTGCTATGAGGTGATAGGCGATGGCGACGCCGCCAAGGGCAAGGCGGTCATCGACGTCGTTTTGGCCAAGAAGGAAGCTCTTGCCAAGAAGTAAGCTGTTCCCCGGCGGGAAGGGAGCCCTTCCCGCCATTCTCCGGGAGGTATCATGAAGGTTTTGCGCTGGCTCGACGAATGGGCCGAAGAATTTTGCGTTTCGATTATGCTGTCCTTGCTCATCCTGCTTTTGGGAACCGAAGTTTTTTCCCGGTTCCTGCTCAGCAAGTCGTTTTCGTGGATCGAGGAACTCTGCCGGTATCTGTTTGTATGGGCATCCTATCTTGGCGTCGCCATCGCGGTGAAGCGCAAGGAACAGCTTCGCGTCCTCATGCTCATGGATACGCTGGAAAAGCATTTCCCGCGTCTGGTGAAAGTCTGTTACGTGGTTTCCGAGCTCTCGTTCGCTGTGTTTTGTGTGCTTGTTTTTTATTACAGCATCAATATGCTTGAGAACATGACCCGTTTTAAGCAGGTTTCCGCTTCCCTTGAAATCAACGTAATGTACGCGTACCTGATCATCCCGATCAGCATGGCCGTTACGACGTTCCGCGTGTTGCAGGGCTTGTACCGCGATTTCCGGAACCATATGCTCCACTTCCAGGGCAGGGGGGACTAAGCCATGCTGCTTGTTTTGTCATTCGTCTTCTTCATGTTGCTTGGCTTGCCTCTGTTCGGCGTTATCGGGCTTGCGTCCATCATCTCGATGATCGGGATGCCGTTCCCGATGGAGTTTATCCCCCAGAACCTGTACACGGGCATGGACCAGTTCCCGCTCATTGCCACCATCGGTTTCGTGATGGCCGGGTTCCTCATGGAGCCCGCCGGGATTACCGGTGAAATCATTGAAGTCGCCAAGAAGGCGGTGGGCAACATCCGCGGCGGCCTCGCCATGGTGACCATCCTCGCCTGCATGATCTTCGCGGCGCTCAGCGGCTCCGGCCCCGCCACAACCGCGGCCATCGGCAGTATCATGATCCCCGGCATGATCGGCGCGGGATACCGCAAGGACGACGCCGCCGCCGTCTCCGCCACGGGCGGGACGCTCGGCATCCTGATCCCGCCGAGCAATCCCATGATCATTTACGGCGTTGTGGCGAACACGTCCATCGCCGGATTGTTCATGGCGGGCTTCATCCCCGGTTTCGTGATGACCACTTCCATGTGCATCACCGCCTATTGCATCGCCCGCAAGCGCGGCTATAAGGGCACCGGCGAAAAGTTTTCCGTCTACGGCTTGCTCAAGGCGATTTGGGACGGCAAGTGGGCGCTGGCGACTCCGGTGATCATCCTCGGCGGCATCTACTGCGGCGTATTTACCCCCACCGAAGCCGCCGAAGTGGGCGTGCTCTGGACGCTGTTCGTCGGCCTGTTCGTTTACCGCAAGCTGACGTGGAAGAACATTTCCTCGGCGCTTATCCGTACCTCGGCCTTCGCCGGGTCGGCCACGGTGCTGGTCGGCGTCTCGATGGCCTTCTCGCGGCTCCTGACCCTGTACCACATCCCGCAGAGCGTGGGTGCGTTCCTCGGCTCCATCTCCACGGACCCGACGATCACCCTGCTGCTCATTGCGTTCTTCATCTTCCTGTGCGGCTTCGTGGCGGATACGCTGGCGATGGTCGTGGTGCTCGCGCCGGTGTTCCTGCCTATCACGAACGCCCTCGGTATCCATCCGATCCAGCTCGGCGTGCTGTTCGTGGTGTGCTGCGAAACCGGGTTCCTGACGCCTCCTTTCGGCGCGAACCTGTTCATCACCATGAAGATTACGGACGTGAAGCTTGAGGAAGTGGCGCTGAAGGCTTTCCCCTACTTGTGCACGATATGGTTGCTGATCATTCTCATTGCGGCTTGCCCGCAGCTGGTGATGTTCCTGCCGAATCTGCTCATGTAGCCCCTCCCGGGGGCCCCTCGTGCGGCGGGTCTGCCCATCCGTCGCGCGGGGGGATTCCCTTCATGTCAACCTTGCGGAGTTTTTGTCATGATTTTCGGAAAGATGAAGTCGCTGCTTGCCGTGCTGGCGCTGGCTCTTTTGCTGGCGCCAGCCGCACAGGCCGCGCCCGCCAAGCTCTCGAGCGCTTGGATGGGCGAACACGAGACCTTTGTGGCGTGGTACGCCAAACAGCAGGGCTGGGACAAGGAAGCCGGGCTTGATCTGACGATGATGCCGTTTGATTCGGGCAAGAACATCGTCGAAAGCCTTGCCGCCTACGATTGGGCAGTCGCCGGGTGCGGCGCCGTGCCCGCTTTGACCACGCCGCTGAGCGACTACCTGTACATCATTGCGGTCGCCAACGACGAATCCGCCAACAACGCCATTTATGTGCGCAAGGACAGCCCTATCCTTGGAGCCAAGGGCACGAATCCGTCCTATCCCAATGTGTACGGTTCCGCTGTGACCGTGCAAAAGGCCGATATCCTGTATCCCAAAAGCACATCCGCGCACTATCTGCTGGCTACATGGCTGCGTATCCTCGGCTTGAGCGAAAAGGACGTGAAGCTTCAGGAAATGGAACCCACCCCGGCCCTGAGCGCCTTTACCGGCGGCGTGGGCGACGCTGTGGCCCTGTGGGCCCCCCTGACCTATGAAGCGGAGGCCAAGGGCTTCAAGTCTGTGGCGAATTCCAAGGATTGCGGCATCACGCAGCTTGTCCTGCTGGTAGCGAACCGCCGGTTTGCGGATCAGCACCCTGAGCAGGTGCAGGCGTTCCTCAAGATGTATATGCGCGGCATCGAAGCCCTGCGCGCCAAGCCCGCCAAGGAGCTTGCCGTCGACTACGTCCGTTTTTACAAGGAATGGACCGGCCGCGAGCTGACGCCTGAAATGGCCGTTGCGGACATCCAGAGCCATCCGGTATTTACCCTTGACGAACAGCTTGCCATGTTCGCCCCGGGCGGCAGTGTCCAGAAGGCCCTCAACGAGATCGTGGACTTCTCCATCAGCCACGGCTCTTTTACCCCGGAACAGATCGACAAGATGAAGGGCAAGACGCAAGTCGCCGCCCGGTTCCTCGAAGCCATCAAGTAAGTCACCTGAAAACAGAGTTTCCTCGCCCCTTTCCGGTCCGCGCCGGGAGGGGCGTTTCGTTTTTCCGCCGGGGTGTCCGCTTTTTTCATATGTTTTTTTACGGCAAACGGAAAATCGTGATCTTGATCACGGAGCTGGGCTTCCGTACGGTGTAGGAATGGGCTTACAGAAAGAAAACCCCGGAGGAATCCGTCATGAAGGAATACAGAAATATCATCGAAATAGACAGGGAACGCTGCAACGGCTGCGGCCAGTGCGTGCTGGACTGTGCGGAAGGCGCCATTGCGATCATCGGCGGTAAGGCGACTGTGGTTTCGGACAGTTACTGCGATGGGCTCGGCGCGTGCCTTTCCGGATGCCCGCAGAACGCGCTTGCCATCGTGCGCCGGGAAGCCGTGCCGTTCGACGAAGAGGCAGCCATGCGCCACGTCGCCAGGCAGAAGGAAGAGCGCAGGCAACAGCTTTTTCAGCCGCTCGGCAAGCACGAGCCGCACGGAACGCTCGGTTGCGGATGCTCCGGGACCACCGTGCAGGAATTCGCTCCACGGAAGCGGCAGGAAAGCAAGGCGGCAGGGCCGGTTGGTGAAAGAAGGCAGACATGGCCCGTCAAGCTGCGCCTTGTACCGCCGTCCGCCCCGTTCCTCAAGGGCGCGGATATCCTGCTTGCCGCCGACTGTTCGGCCCCCGCGTCCGCCCGGTTTTGCGAGATCGCGTCAGGAAAGGTCGTGTTGATCGTCTGCCCGAAGTTTGAGGACAACCAGGAGATGCGCGCCCGTCTGGTCGCTCTGTTTACGGAGGCGCGCCCGGCCTCGGTGACGGTCCTGCGCATGGAAGTCCCCTGTTGCCGGGGCATTGCGGCGGTTTGTCACGAAGCGGCCGAGTTGTGCGGCATCTCTGTTCGTGAGCTTGTTATGGGACGCAATGGAGAGTTGTGTCAGCTGAAGGATTGAGCAAGCGCGGAGAGCCGGGGGAGGAGAACCTTTCTGAAGAAAGGTTCTCCTCCCCCGGACCCCCACCTTTCCCAAGACTTTCGACTGATGGGGAGGTGGCACGCAGGGAGTTCATTCCGATGAAAAGGGAGAGGGACGAAGGTTTTTGGGGACTGCCGGGAATGGGGACTTTGCTCTCTTTAGCGCCGGGTCAAGGGGGAGCTGCCCCCTTGCGGAGTGCGGAGGCGGAGAGCCTTTGCCGGGGCGAGGGGCGGAGCACCAATCAGTTCAGCGGAGGGAACGGATGAAGCGTTCGGCTTCCAGCGCGGCGACGGTTCCGTCGCCCATAGCCGTGGTGATCTGGCGGTACCGCTTGGCGCGGACGTCTCCCACGGCGAACACGCCGGGAAGGGAGGTCCGCATGTCCTCATCGGTGCGGATATAGCCCTTTTCCATATCGATGAGCCCTTCAAAGAGAGCGGTATTCGGTTTCTGGCCTATGAAGCAGAACACGCCGTCCACGGTTTCCTCGGAGGCGGCCCCCGATGCTGCATCCCTGAGCGAGGCGCGGCAGCGTCCGTCCGGCAGCGGGTCCAGCGCGGTGATGGTGGTGTTCACGTTTGCCCTGATGATGCCGGTAGCCAGAGCCCGGTCTTGTGTGGACTGTGCGGCGGCGCAGGCCGGGAACATTTCCACGATATGGACGGAACGGACGCCGAGGCCCGCGAGGTACAGGGATTCGTCGAACCCGCTGTTCCCGCCGCCGACCACGAGCACGTCTTTGTCCTTGTAGGCGGTGCCGTCGCAGACCGAGCAGTAGTGGACCTTTTCGAACGCCGTTTCCACAGGCAGCGGGATGGGCTTCCGCCCGGTGGCGATGATCACCACGTCGGCGGTGAAGCTGTCGCCTTCTGAGGTGCGTATTTCCTTGGGCTGGCCGTCGAGCCGGACCTCTTCCACCTCGTTGACTTCTTCAATGGCGACGCCGAGGGACTCCACATGCTCCCGGCAGGCGGTCATGAGATCCATGCCGTGGATGCTCTTGTATGAGGGCACGTTTTCCACGGTATGGGTCCAGTTCACCAGCCCGCCGCACACTTCCTTCTCCACGATGCGGACGGAAAGGTTGGCCCGGGCCGCGTACAGCGCCGCCGTCATGCCGCCTATGCCGCCGCCGATGATCAGGATGTCGCTGTGCCCGTTCATGACGCCGACTCGTAAAACGCGAGCAGTTCGCGCGGGTTCATGATGCCCCTTTTGCGGGCGGCGACGGCCCCGTTCCGGCAGACGAGCAGGGTAGGCACGCGCTCAACGGAGCAGCGGGCCATGAGATCCGGCTGTTCTTCGGAATCGACGGATGCGAGCTGGATATCGGGGCGTTCGGCCGTAGCCTTGCCGAGCACGGTACGCATGACCTTGCAGTTCGGGCAGAGCTTTTTGTGGAACAGGACAATGCCGTCGTGGGACTTGATCCATTCATCAAAAGTAACGGAATCCAACAGGGTAGCTTCGCTCATAACCGGTTCCTTTGCGGGTTGCGGAAAACGGTGAAACAGGGGTTTTCCCGAAGGGCATTCGGGAAAGCGGGATGTCGGTATTTTCGAAAGGCCGGAGAGGGGGATCCCCACGGGCAGGACGGTATTGCCCAATCCCCCTCACCGGCGGATCATCAGGAGGCGCGCAGTTCGGCCATGAACAGCTTCAGCTGTTCGAACAGCTCCTTGGCGACCTCGGGATGTTTGGCGGAGACGTTGTTGAGCTGGAACGGATCGTCCTTGCGGCAATACAGCTCGTCGCGGGCGGGCACTTCGCTGGAGGCGGCGGCGGTGCAGGTCCACTGATCCTCGCCGTCCAGCGTTGCGGCCTTTTTGTGTTCCTCGTAGGCGCGGTTGTAGAAGGCGGTGTCGCGGTCCTCGACGGCGTTGGCCTTCTTCATCTGGAGGATGTGGGCCGTGGATTCGCCGAGATCCTTACCGTAGATGCCGAACCGGGCATCGGCGACGCTCTTTTCGTCATCCTTCAACCAATGGATGAAGGACCAGTCCTCGGTGATGATGGACCACGAGTACCGGAAGTACCCGGCAATGGCGAATTCGCGGACCTTTTCCACGTCGCCCTTGGCGAGCGGCAGGAGCGAATGGCCCTGCATGGAGGGATGCACGCCGATGCCGAGCCAATCCACCACGGTGGGGGCCACGTCGCAGGACTGGACGAAGCCTCTCACGCGCCGGTTGCGGGGCAGGCCGGGGCCGCGCATGATCATGGGGATGTGGGCAAGTTCCTCATAGGGCCACGGGCGGCACTTGCGCATGATGCCGTGGCCGTGCTCGCCCTTGCCCATCGGGGAACCGTGGTCGGAGACGAGGATGACCAGCGTGTCGTCTTCCATGCCGAGCGTGCGGATATTGTTCATGAGATGACCGAACCATTTGTCCACCATCGTCACCTTTTCGGCGTACAGGGCGCGGATGTGTTCCAGTTCGCGGTCGGTGTACAGGCCGTCGACATGGCCCTGAATGGGCAGGAACATGTCCTTGCCTTCGTAGTCGGGGTCATAGGGGCACTTCAGATCCGGATCGTACACGGAGGGAGCATCCCACGGTTCGTGCGGATCAAAGCAGTCGATCCACATGAAGAAGGACTTGTTGCGGTCGACGCGCTCCAGGTTCCGTACGGCTTCCTTCATGATCTGGGCGGCGTGCTGATCGCCGTCGGATTTCCAGTACTGGCGCTCCTTGAGATGGCATTCAACCTGGTTCATGAGCGGGCGCATGACGTTTTCCCCAAGGATCTCGTCGGCTTTTTCCATTACATGATCTTCATAGTAGTCCTCGGCCTTGAGGCCGCCGCCGAGTTCGTCCTGCGCGTAATACTGGTGATCGGTCTCATGCCCGTGCAGGAAGAACACCTTGTCGAAGCCCCGCGAGTACCCGAACTTGGGCAGTCGGAACGGCCCGGAGTCGTGGATCAGGTAGCTGTCGATGGGCTGCCCCCAGCACAGATCCGCAATGGTGGTGTCGCTGACGTCGAGCTGCGACCAGCCCTTCACCGGCAGGGTGTAGCGCCCTGTGAGCATGGCCCGGCGGCAGGGCACGGTGGGCAGGCCTTCCGTATAGGCGTTTTCGAAGACCACGCCTTCGGTGGCGAAGCGGTCGATGTTCGGGGTCTTGACCCGCGTATTGCCGTAGCAGCCCAGATAGTTGAACTGGAGCGTATCCAACATCACGACGATGACATTCTTCTTTTCGCGCATGATAACACCTTTTGTTTTTTTCGGGTTGAAAGTAAGGGGGCGGGCGATCACTTCGCCATCAGCCCCTTGATGACTTCGGCGTTGCGGACGGATTCCTCCTCCACGAATGCGCGGCAGTCCTTGCTGTCCAGATAGCCGGGAACGAGGTTCAGCTTGTGGAGGTGCTCCACGAACTCGGGAGACTGCATGGCCTTGCGCATGGCGTCGGAAAGCGTGGCCTTGACGTCGGCGGGCAGGCCCTTGGGGGCGAGAAGGGGCATCCACTGGCTGTAATAGGCTTCGACGCCGGATTCCCTCACCGTGGGCAGGTTGGGCAGCAGCGGATCACGGGTGGCATCCATGAGGGCCAACCCCTTGACGTCATACTGATCCAGCGATCCGGCGGTGGAGGTGTAGACCTGCACGCGGTTCCCCGCGATGGCCTGGAAGGCGTCGGCGTCGCCGGAGAAGGGGACGTGGCGGACCTGCGCCCCGGCCTTCTTGAAGAGGTCCATCATGGCGAAGTAGGGTACGCTGCCCACGCCGGATGACGCGAAGAAGAACGTGTTGGGGTTGGCCTTCATATCCCTGAGCATGTCGTCAAGCGTGTTCCAGGGCGCGGTCTTGGCGACCATGACGATGTACGGAGCCTTGAGGATACGGCCCACGAAGTCGAACGAATCCAGCGTATACGGAACCTTGCGCATGTGAGGGTGCATGGCCAGCGGCGCGCTCGGGGTTACGCCGAGGGTATAGCCGTCGGGCTTGGCCCCGGTGACGGCGCTTATCCCGGCGACGCCGGATGCGCCTACGATGTTCTGCACGACCATGACCTGCTTGAGTTCCTTGCTCATGCCATCCGCGAGCATACGGGCCACGAGGTCGGTTTCGCCTCCGGCCGCGAAGGGCACGACGATGGTGATCGGGCGGTTCGGGAACGCATCGGCGGCCACGGCGGAGCCGGTCATGAGGCATACGGCGGCGAGGGCGAGCAGCAGCTTTCTGAACATGGGACACTCCTGGGGATAGAGGTTTTTACTTTCTCCGGCTGGCCCAAAGCGGGCGCAGCATCGGGGCGAGCAGCAGGCAGGCGGAAACCGCAAACAGGACGAGGGCGACGGGCGCGCTGAAGAGGTATTCGGTCAGCGGCATGTCGCCTTTGTAGATAACGGCCTGGCCGAGACGGTACTCAAGCTGCGCGCTGAGCACGTAGCCGATGAGGAACGGGGCCACGGGGAAATCCGCAAAGCGCATCAGGAAGGCGATCACGCCGATGAGCAGGGCCATCCACACGTCGAACATGTTGCTGCGGGGCAGGTACACGCCGAGCAGGGAGCAGATGACGATGATGCTGAGTAGGATTGCTGTGGGGAACTTGATGAGCTTCCCGAAGCCGCGCACGGTGATGATGGCGGTGGGGATGATCAAAAGGTTGGCGAGAATCAGGGACAGGAAGGTCGAATAGACGATGTCGGGATTGTCCGCCATGAGCCGTACGCCGGGGGTGATCCCGTGCAGGGTCAGGGTGGCGAGCATGAGCGCCATGACGGGCTCGCCGGGGATGCCGAGGGCCAGCGTGGGGACCATCGCGCCGCCCGCGACCGCGTTGTTGGAGGATTCGGCGGCGACGAGGCCGTCGGGTTCGCCCTTCCCGAAGTTTTCCCCATTCTTGGAAAGGCGCTTGGCGGAAGAGTAGCTGACGAAGGTGGCCGCCGTCGCGCCGGTGCCGGGGAGGATGCCGAGGCCCACGCCGATGAGCGATGAGCGCAGGAGGATGAGGCCGCGCCCCTTCCATTCCTGCCATGTGGGGAAGCTGATGCGCTTGCAGTCGATGGCCGTGGGCTCCACGTTGGCGTGGACCTCATAGGCCCGGTAGAACAGTTCCGCCAACGGGAACACGCCGACCACGATGGGCATGAGGTCGATGCCGCTGACGAGCTGGGGCGAGCCGAAGGTGAAGCGCATTTCGCCGCTCAGAGGGTCCACGCCGATGGTGGCGAGGAACAGCCCGGCGACGCCCATGAGCAGGCCTTTGATTTGGTTGTCTTCGGACAGGCTGGTGATGCAGGCGAGGCCGAGGCAGATGAGGCCGCAGATTTCCAGCGGGCCGCCGTACTTCACGGACAGATCCGCAAGCTGGGGGGCGGCGATGACCAGCGCAACGCAGGAGAACAGGCCGCCGAGGACGGAGGACACGGTGACCCAGCCGAGGGCCTTTTCCGCCTTGCCCGCCTTGGCCATGGCGTAACCTTCGAATCCGGTACAGGCTGATTGCGGCGTGCCAGGCGTATTGAGCAGCACGGCGGAGATGGACCCTCCGTAAATCGAAGTGGCGTAAACGCCGAGCAGCAGGGCGATGGCCGAAGCGTTGCCCATTTGTAGGGTGAAGGGGATACAGATGGTGATGGCCACGGCCGTCCCAAGGCCGGGAAGCGCCCCGACGACGGTTCCGAACATCGCGCCGATGCACAAGGCCAACAGGCAGTCGGGGCTCATCGTGATCATGATGCCGTGCATGATATCGGAAAACATACGGTTCTCCCGAGGGTTAGAACAGGCCGAGCCAGAAGGGCTGCGGGACGACGACGCCCAGAATCTTCTCGAACACCAGCCACGTCAGCCCCGCGCCGAGCAGGGCGAAGGGGATCATGCGCCGGATGTCCCGGTAGCGCATCAGAGAGAAGAAGAGGAGCAGGAAGAGGAACGTCCCGAGGGGAAGCCCCACCGTAGCGAACAGGATGATATAGACGGCGATGGACGCGACGACTTTGGAAACGCCCGGCAGGCTGGCCCGCAGATCGTGGGCGTTGAACGGCTTTCCGGGGTTGAGCAGATACAGGATCGACAGGCCGATCCAGCCGAACAGCAGGATGCGGGGGTAGGTCATCGTACCCATTTCGCCGGGGACGGCGAATGCGCCGACGTCGACCGCGTACGTCTCGCGGAGGAGCAGGGCGCCGATGCCCAAAAAGAGCAGGCCAAGCGCGGTTCTACCAGAAAGAAGCATTTTCACAGGACCTCCTATACGGTTAGGGCTTCAGCCCTTTTCTTGGACGATTCGTGAAAGCAGCTTGAGGCAGGCTTCTTTGGAGATGGTTTCTCCCGGCCGTAAGGACCAATAGGCATCTCCGATTTCAAGGACGGGTTCCCGGCCGACCAGCCCTTCGCGGGACATGAGCGGCGGTTCGGACAGGCTGGACACCGTGCCCCGGAGGTTCAGCTCACGCAGGGCCAGGTGAAGGTTGCGGTCGATTTCCGCAATGCGTTCGGGGTCATAATCCCAAATGACGATGGAAAGCGGAAAGCTCATGCGGTGCTCCGGCGTTTCGGTTGGCGTTCCTGAATCCGTGTGTCCGAAGAAGCATGAGTTCTTTTTCAGTCATAAGCAAAAAATAGTCAACAGATAATTTTATTTTACGAAATCTAAATATGATAACATATCATATTTTAACAAGATAATTTTCAACATATAAACTTGCTCTTTCCATTGAGACTGGCTATACAACAGAAAACGCGTAGAAGCGTGTTCGAGGTCCAGTCTTTTTCTTTCCTCGGTTTTCCCAACTGTCTTACAAAGGCTCAGTATGCTTTTCGATAACGTCACGCTCAAAAAAGGCATGGATTTCGCGGCTCAGCTGTATGCCGCCCATCGCCAGCTTTCACCCATCGATCTGAGGGATATTCTGCTCGGCTGTTTCAGCGGCCTGCCCATCGCGGGGAAAAACCAGTGCGATCATATCCGTAAGAACATTGTTTCGCCGTCTCTTGATGGTGCGTCGCCCGTGCTGATGCTCATCGCGGCGCTCAGCGAAATGGACCGCCTGACCGGATGGAGGCAGCTCCTGCCCATTGAGCTTGCGGACCTGATGAGCCACATGCTTCCGGGCGACGAAGACGCGCCGGTGGTCTGCCACGGCTCGCGTACGCTCCAGTTCGCCGTCTGGTTCGCCTCCAAGGGGCGGGAAGTCTGTTTTACTGGGGAAAGCGCGCTTGTCCCGCACATCGCAGCCATTGCGGGGGGGCAGGTCAAAGGCCTCGGCCCTTCCAGCCCGTACCCGGCAAACGCGGGTCACATCGCCATCCATGATTCCGATTCCCGGAACGCCGAACTCGGCACGTTCCTACGCCAGCTCGATCACCAATCCTATCAGGGGGCGGTGGTCATGACGAACTGGTCGTTCCTCAGCAGCGCCAGCCCCCGCACGTTGCACCTCAAGCAGCGGCTCATCGAAAATGGCTCGCTATACTCCGTCACACAGCTTCCCGGCGGGATCATCCCGCGTACCCTTCCCGCCTTGCTTCAGCTCGGCCCTTCCGAGCCGGGCCGCACGGTACGGTTGGTCAATGCCAAAGATTGGTGCGTGCCGAGCCGTCAGGGGCTGGAGATCAGCTACCTCGATCCCATCCTTGCGCAGGCGTGCGACCGCCCCATCGGGCGGCTGCCGCGCTGGACGCCCAAGCCCCCGGCGGAAAACGTGGATTATGAGGCTCTGATCCAGCGTGGCTGCGATCTGCGCCTCAAGTCGAGCCCGCTGGTGCAGACCTCGGCCCCGTCCTTACGGGAGGAATCCCTCGGCGGGTGTGCGGCGCTGGTACGGGGGCAGATGCTCGCCAAGGCCAGGGACGGAGAACTTTCCAACATCTATAGAGAAGTCACCCTTGCCGATATTGATGAAAGCGGATTCGTTACCGACGCCAGCCGCCTCGTGCCGGATGCCGCGCCCCTGCCGCGTTCGCGCCGGATCGCCCGGCTTCGGGAGGGTGATCTCCTGCTCACCTGCAAGGGCTCGCTGCAATCCCTCGGCAAGGTGGGCATCGTGACCCAGTGCGGCGATAACTGGCTGCCGAGCCAGACGTTTTATCTGATCCGTACGGAATGTATCGATCCGATCTGGCTATTCCACTATTTGCGTTCTCCGCGGGCCTTGAACTATCTGCGCTCAAACATTTCAGGAACGAGCATCCCGCAGATTCGGGTTGCGGATATCGCGGCATTGCCGATTCCGATTCCGAACGAGGAGATGCTTGCCTCCGTACACGCCGTGCATCGCCAAGCCCTCAAACTGCTGCAAAAGATCGACAAGTTGCGTGATGAGCTGGATGGCCTGCTGGATGCGCCTGCCGTCATGCTCGATTCGCTGATGGCACCGGAAAGCTGATTTCCAGCCGCCGCAACGAGAACAGGGCGGTCCGCGCGCATGGCGTCGGACTGCCCTGTTTTTCTGCAAGCCTCGTGTTCCTGCCATCTTCTGCCCAGGGGCTCCGCCCCTAGGACCCCCGGCAGAGGCGCTGCCTCTGCACTCCGCAAGGGGCGAGCCGCCCCTTGACCCGGCTGCGCGTTTTCTTTCGGCGGCTTGCCACCGAAAGAAAACGCTTGTCTGGCAGCGGAAATCACGGGATAAATTTATTTTAACGGTGAGTTACGTTTCTTTAATCTCGCAGCGGAACGAACTCCCTTTGCGTAGCCTCCCCAATTTCAACCATGCCAATCCGTTACGCCAGCCGGAAGCCATGCCGCAGAGGATCGGCGGGATCGATGACCAGTTTGAGCAGGCCGGTCACGTAAGCCGAACCGGATACTTCAGGGATGCCTCCCTTGTACGGCCCGACCATTGCGGGCTCGACGATACGCGCCCGGAACTGGGTGCCGATGACGCTTTCATGGACAAAAGCTTCGTTCAGGCCGAGCTCGCCCTTGGCGAACAGCGAGGCCACACGGGCGGACGTGCCCGTCCCGCAGGGTGAACGGTCGAGGGAGTCAGGCAGAAAAACGACGGTATTGCGGTAAGTGGCTGTGGGATCATCCGGCTTTGTATAGAACATGACGTGCGTGATGACATTGATGAACGGCTGGAGGGGATGCTGGAACTTCACCGCCGCGCGCACAGCATCGCCGAATGCCTGCGCGGCCTTTTCGATGGCGGAACGATGGCCGGAACGGAGTTCAAGGCCGGGAAAATACGCGGCGTCGGCAATGGCATACGTGTTGCCGCCGTAAGCCACATCAAAGGGGACAGCCCCTATACCGGGAACCTCAACCGTCCCCGAGCAGAACAGGAAGGAGGGCACGTTGCGGAACGCGACGCTGGTCACGCTGCCGTTTTCCACGGTGGCCCGGGTGCGCACGAGTCCGGCTGGGGTATCGATGTTCACTTCGGTCACTTCCCCGGTAATGGGCACCCGGCCGCTTTCCAACATGGCGGTGACGCAGCCGATGGTGCTGTGCCCGCACATGGGCATGTGCCCGCCCGCGTCGATGAACAGGATGCCCATGTCGGCCTCGGGATGGCACGGTTCCACCCAGATTGTGCCGGACATGTTGCTGTGCCCGCGGGGTTCCATCATGACGGCGGTGCGCAGCCAGTCCAGATGCTCCTCGGCATAGGCCATCTTGTCCTGCATGGTTTTCCCCTCGATGCGGGGAACCCCGGCGATGAGGTTGCGGGTGGGATTGCCCGCGGTATGCGTATCAATCGTTTCAACGAGGTGGCTGAGATGCATGGCAGGTCTCCTGAGATGTTCCGCAGTCTGTTTGAAAATGTATGGTGATATTAATTAATCAATGACTAAATTACACCATGAACTTTTCCCGCCGTCAATCCTTTTCCGCCGTGATCCTCCGGGCAAGCTGTTCCTCCGGTCGGCTTTTTTTGCCAATAGATTGCAATAAAAAGTAAAAACACCGTCCATTGAAACGGTGTTCTACACAGAAATTCCCCTGCCGGATGTCTTTTGCCTCGACAGGCGTAAAGGCACCTTAACAGGCTACGGTTTTTATGCTTAAAGAGAGCTTTTTTGAAGGGAACCCGTTTCAGGGAGCCCTGCATAAAAGGCTTTGAAACGGAGAGAGGGGCGCGAGGCTGAGCCGGCAGGCTTGGGGAAGCTTTTCTTGAGAAAAAAGTCGCTTCCCTCAATGCGGTTATACCACTTCAAACGTTCCTGTCCCTAGGGGATTGTTCCCCTGTTTCGGCAATCTGGACCCGCCCGGGCAGAAAGTTTTTCTCAAGGTACCCGCTGTCAGTAAAGAGCGGCTGTATGAATCAGCGGCACCATTTCCCAAGCAATCGTTTCAATGCTTCCGGGTCAAAGGGCTTGCCGATGTGTTCGTTCATGCCCGCCTTTAGGCTCTCGGCTCGGTCCGTGTTCATGGCGTTGGCGGTCATGGCGATGATAGGAAGGGCGTTGAAGCGGTCATCTTTCCGGATCAACCGCGTCGCCTGATAGCCATCCATGATCGGCATCTGGATATCCATAAGGACTAAAGCGTATTGGTTTGTTTGAATTTTCTGTACGGCTTCCAGCCCGTTCTCGGCCAGCTCCACCTCAAGCCCAAAGGAATTGAGAATGGCAATAGCTATTTCCTGATTGATTTCATTGTCTTCCGCTAGGAGGACGGTTTTTCCCTTCAAGCTGGAAGCGGGAAGGGCTTCAACGGGGGCGCTCTGTTCCGTTTCGGGATGCTGCGCCGCCGGGGTCGCTGCGTCCTTCTTTTCAAGTTGGAGCCTGAAGAAAAAGGTTGAGCCCACGCCTTCCTCGGTCACAGCCCATATTTCCCCATGCATGAGCTCCACCAGCATCTTGCAGATGGAGAGGCCAAGCCCCGTGCCGCCGTATTTCCTTGTCGTCGAGCCGTCCGCCTGGGTAAAGGGGATAAAGAGTTTGTCCAATTGCTGTTGGCTCATGCCGATACCTTGATCGCGGACGGAAAAGAGCAGCGTGACGTTTTCACCGTGCACACGTTCGCAGAGGACTTCGATTTTGATGGTTCCGTGATGCGAAAATTTGACGGCATTGGAAACGAGATTCAGCATGATTTGGCTGATGCGCAACGTATCGCCGATCAGTACGTCGGGAATGCCCGGATCAATATGGGTTTCGAAAGATTCGTTCGCCGCTTTGGCTTTGGGCTCATTGATGCTGACGACATCGCGCACCAGCTTCTCTATTGACAATGTATTCTTCTCTATCTCGAGCTTCCCGGACTCTATCTTTGAGAAATCCAACACATCATTGATGATGGATAAAAGATTTTTGGCAGAAAGTTCCATCTTGCGCAGGTAGCTCTCCTGCACAGGGTCTGTACAGCTTTGTTTCAGCAAATAATTCATGCCGATGATGGCATTGAGGGGCGTCCGTATTTCATGGCTGATTCTGGCCACAAATTCGCTTTTGGCCTTGCTGGCTTCGTGCGCCCGTTGGATGGCTTCGGCATAGGCCTTTTCCGTTTCCTTTCGCAGCTGGATGTTGCGGGAAATGCCAACCATGCCGAAAGGCGCATTATCTTCCGAGTAGTACAGTGTCTTGATGGTTTCTAGGTATATCCTTTTCCCATCGGGATACAGCACCTCTTCCTCGCGGATCAAGGTATCGAGTTTTCCCCTCATGACCTGAAGGTCGTCCTCAATAAATTTCTGAGCGGCATTTCCTGAAAGCTGAAAAAGCTCCACATCGTCTTTGCCTATAATCTCTTGTTCGCTCTTGCCTATGAAAGCGCCGAACGCTTTGTTGCATCCCTTGTATATTCCGTTCATATCTTTATAGAAGATCAGATCTGGAACGGTATTTAAGATAGTCTTCAACAGAGCGCTTTCTTTAAGCAGCCTCTCCTGAGAAAGCCTCAACTGATCCGTGCGCTCCTCAACAAGGCGATTCAACCTGTCCTGATCCTGCTTCACTATTCTGGCCATTGACCGCAACGTATTGGCCAAGACGCCAAGCTCGCCTTGGCCATAGACGTCCAGAGTCGCCTCCAACTGTCCGTTGGAAATCCTGCGGGCATACTCGATAATCTTGTACAGGGCCTTCACTACATTATAAATAAGAATGGATCCGATGAGCAGGCCAATCAGGATTGCCAGAAGGGTCAGCAGAAAACTGTTCTTCGTGGATGATAACACCGTCTTATTGATTTGCGTGTCATCCATCGCGATCAGGACATACCAGTTCAGGTTTTTGATTTTTTTGTAAAAGCCCGTATAGGTTTTGCCGTTGAAGGCATACGTGGCATACCCTTGTGGAGTCCCGTCGCTTAAGGTGTGGTCATCCAGCTTTATGCTGTCCGGGTGTTTGCCGTCTTTTGTGCTCTCTTTGGCCATGAGGATATGGGCCGTATTGTCGAGCAGGAAAATATCTATCCGGGACGAAGTGATATCATGGTTAAAGCAGAGAACGGATATGCTATCCAGTTCCACGGAGGCAACCAGAACGCCTTTATTCCGCTCGTTGCCCACAGGGACAGCGATATAGACACATTCTTTTTGAGTGACGCGTGAGACCAAAGGGCCGACGATCGCCGTTTCTCCGGCGATTGCCTGTCGGAAGTATGTGCGATCCCCATAGTTGTTGCCGTAATCATGCGAATTGAGGCTCGCCCGGATATTGCCGGTTTCATCAAGGAGGAAGACGTCCGTGATTGTCGGCATGACGTGCTTGATGGCCTCGAAGAAGGCGACAACGCGTTCATGTTCCCGTTGTCCCGTGTTTTCCAGTGATTCCTTGATGGTTTCCGACTTTGCGGCAACACGGAAACTGTTTTTTATATCCGATATGGTCAGATTGATATTTTCCGCGACAAAGAACGATGTCGCTTTTATATCTTTCTCAATGACATGCCGCATGGCTGCGGAATGTGTTCTGTATGTCATATAAGATGAAAGGCAGACGGCAAGAGCAATAGGCACTGTGATATACACGAGGAGTTTCGTTTTGAGCTGCATAGTGCCTACCGTATTCGCACGGGGTTACAGAAATGCCGAGAAGCACGCTCTGCCGAGTCCAAGCTTTTCTCTTATCATTTGAGGAAGAACTGATGCCGCCTGCTAGGATACGCACGGCTCCCCCCTTTGGGAAGGGCTGGCGAGGTTTCCATCCATCTCATCTTTTTTGCACCTCAAAAATGCAGCAGTAAGGATGAGAGGCAATATAATGCGGCAGGTATGGTGCAGTCCAGCGTTATTAGCGGCGTAATATTAAAAAACACATCCAATGAGAGGTATGCCACATTTATATTGATAAAAACGGTATGCCGCGAAAAACATCCTCAATACGCAGTTGTCCGCACATTATCCTGTTATACAAAACTACCCGATATTCCATGTATAATCTGCAAGAGAGTCCCGGTTTCCGGAGCTTTCCGGGCCAGGCCGCAGCCATGCGCCATCTGAAAACGGTCGGAAGGATACGGAGGGCCGCACAGAGTCCCGGCCTCCCATTCGTCAGTTCCTTACCCCGTTTTTTCCTCTCCACGCGGGGCGGCTGTAGAATCCCGGACAATCAAATGATGCTTGAATTCGACGCGGGTGATGTTGCGGTCGGATGACTCGCCGGACATCTTCGAGTGGAGGATTTCGAAAGCGTTGCGTCCCTTGTCCGCAATGTAGTGCTCGACAGTGGTCAGGCCCACGGGGAGGAATTGCGAGGGAAAGATGTTGTCGAACCCGCACACGCTGTAGTCCTCCGGAACCCGGCGCCCTTCGGCACGGATGGCGTCGAGCACGCCGTAGGCCACCATGTCGTTGACCGCCACGAAGGCCGTGATGCGCCGCTCGCCGAGGCATTTGCGGGTCAGCTCGAAGCCGACCGCGTGCTCGATGGAAATGTTGTCCCGTTCCTCTTTTGGGGTCACCTCGCGGGAACGCACGATTACGGAGCCTTCGGGGCATTCGTCGCGGTAGGTGTCGCGCACGCCTTCCAGACGGCGGACGCGGGCGGAATTGGCCTCGTTCAGCGTGGTGGAGATATAGGCTATGTGCTTGTGCCCGAGGCCGATCATATAGTGTGCGATGATGGCCCCGGCGCTGTAGTTGTTCATCTCCACGGTGTCCACGTTGAGGCTGGTGTTGCGGTCCCCGATGACCACGACCGGTACAAGCCTGTTCACGCGTTCCACCAGTTCGGTGGACTGCGGCATCATGGTGAACACCACGCCCGCCAGATCCGAACCGGCCACGGCGTTCAGGATGCGGATTTCGTTTTCGGCGTCGCGGTAAGTCGTGTAGACGAGGGTGTCGCAGTCTTTGTCGGCGGCGGCTTGCTGGATGGCCTGTACGATGGTGGAATAATAAGGATTGAGGACGTTCGGGCAGACGATGAGGACTGTCTTGCGATCAAAGAGGGAGGGCCGCTTTTTGGCGGTGGGGGCGTAACCGAGGGCCTCGGCGGTTTCCCGCACTTTGCGGACGGTATCCGCGGAAAAGGAGACGTCCGTCCGCCCGCTGAGGATCATTGAGACCGTGGCGGGGGAATACCCGGACTGCCTGCTTATATCAGTCAAGGTGACTCTGGTTCTGGGGCTCACGACATCCTCTTTTTCGTTGTTATGGGGAACATATAGGCACAAGAACTTTCGGGTGTCAAACCGGGCTTAGATTTATTAAATTTTTAATTATACTATGTGAAAAAAAGAGGTTTAAAAAGTATATTTTTGAAAAATTCATTTTTTCGGCAAAAAGACACGGACGATATATTGCCATATTTCGGATTAGATGGCATGGTTTCAGCGGTGTTATGCCAGTGTGGGCAGAACGGAGCCCTCTTTGGCATTTAAAAATGAGGCGGAGTTTTTATTAAATTTTTAATAAGCGGACGGCGGATCCCACCAGATGGCCTCGCCCCGCGAATCCCTCACCCGGCGCCACGGAACGGGCGGACGGGCAACCCGGGCGGCGGAAGGCCGTCCCAAGGAGCATCGCATGAGCGCACCCAGCAAGCAGGAGATCCGCAAGGTCGTCCTTGCCAGTCTGCTCGGAGCCACCATCGAATGGTACGACTTCTTTCTGTACGGGGTTGTGGCGGGCATCGTCTTCAACAAGCTGTTCTTCCCCACCACCGACCCGTTCATAGGCACCATTCTGGCCTACAGCACCTTTGCCATCGGCTATCTGGCCCGTCCCCTCGGCGGGTTCGTTTTCGGCCACTTCGGCGACAAGCTCGGACGTAAGAGCATGTTGGTGCTGACCATGCTCATCATGGGGCTGGCGACCATCGGCATCGGCCTTGTCCCGACCTACGCCCAGATCGGCATTGCCGCGCCGATCATCCTCCAGACCCTGCGCCTCTGCCAGGGCCTCGGGCTCGGCGGCGAATGGGGCGGCGCGGTGCTCATGACTTATGAATACGCGAGCAAGCGCGAACGCGCCTTCTACGCCAGTATTCCCCAAATGGGCCTTGCCACGGGCTTGTGCCTCTCCTCCGGCGTGGTGGCGCTCCTGTCGTGGGGGCTCACGAACGAGCAGTTCATGGCATGGGGCTGGCGCTGCGCGTTTCTGCTCAGCGTGGTTCTGGTGGGCGTGGCCCTCTATATCCGTATGCATATCCTTGAAACCCCCGACTTCCGCAAGGCGCAGGAACGCGGCAAGACCGAACACAAGAGCCTGCCCATCGTACGCGTCTGTAAGGAGCATCCCGGCAATATCGCGCTCGGCGTGGGCGCGCGCTGGATCGACGGCGTGTTCTTCAACGTCCTTGCGGTGTTCGTGATCACCTATCTCGTGCAGTATGTGGATGTGCCCCGCACGGAAGCGCTCACCGTGGTGATGATTGCCGCTCTGGTCATGTGCCCGTTCATCCTGTTCGCCGGGCGTCTGGCCGACCGTTTCGGGCGCGGCAAAGTGTACGGTTTGGCAAGTCTGCTCTGCGGGCTGTCCATCTTTCCCTCCTTCTGGCTGATGGAAGGGAGCGGCGGCAACCTGTTCCTCATCGGGCTTGCGATTGTCATCCCGCTGAGCGTATTCTACGCGGGCGTGTTCGGTCCCGAGGCTGCGCTGTTCTCCGACCTGTTCCCGCCGGACGTACGCTACACCGGCATCTCCATCGTATACCAGTTCCCCGGTTTCCTCGTCGCGGGCATCGTGCCCGGCCTGTGTACCCTGTTCATGAAGTGGAATGACGGCGATCCCCTCTACGTTTGTCTGTTCACGCTTCTTGCGGGCCTCACGAGCGCGGCGTCCGCCTTCATCATCCAGCGCAAGCACAACGCAGCGGTCCGCAGAAGCGTCGACGGCGAAGTTGAGCATGTGTAAGATGCTGTAGCGGGATTGGGAATTGGAGAAGGAAGGGCTTTTCTGAGGAAAGGCATCTTCCTTCTCCAGACCTTCCATTCCTCCCTTCCAAAGGTTGTTACGGGATGGGGAGGGCGCGTGACGACGGTTCGTTCCTGTTGGAGAGCCTTGGCTTGAAAGGCTGGAGAACGTGCGCATAGGGAACGGAGAGCGTTGCGTGTGGAAGCAGTCCGCCGGAAAAACGGAGCACATCCGGTTCGGCGAGGTTCATGGGGTTTTAGATGATGCGCGGAGGCCGTTGCGTTTCCGCACAACCGATTGAAGGTAAGCGAAATGCGTATCCTGCATCTTTCCGATTTTCATTTGCGCGGCGACGGTGGCCTTTCGTTCAGGGTGGTGGACACCCTTGAATGCCTGCGGGTCGTTGCGGACCATCTCAAGACGCTTGTTCAAAAGCCCGATGCCTTGGTCATCACGGGCGACTTGGCCGACAGCGGGGACGCGCACGCCTACAGCCTGCTGCATGAGGCGCTCGCACCGCTTTCCCTGCCGGTGTACGCCGTGCCCGGCAACCATGACCGCCGCGACCGGATGCGCGAATTACTCGGGAATTGGTGCCCTGCCGATGCTTCCGTGGCTCCGTACCTGTGCTATGCCGTGGAGGATGGCCCGGTGCGCCTGGTCATGCTGGATACCATGCAGCCGGGTTCGCATTCCGGGCACTGCCCTGAAGCCGTAGCGGGCTGGCTGGAACGGACGCTCGCGGCCCGGCCCGGCGTCCCGACCCTGCTGTTCATGCACCATCCCCCGTTCGTGACCGGCATGGGCGCGATGGACGAGCCCTTCGAGAATGTGGGCCGCCTTGCCGATATCCTGCGCCGTTCGCCGTGGGTGCGCCTGTGCTGCGGGCATATGCACCGCCCCATCGTGACCCAGTGGGCGGGCTGCATCGCGTTGACCTCCCCCGCCGTGTCCATGCAGATCGATCTCGATCTTTCCCCCGAGGGCGGAGACACCTTCCGCATGGAAACCCCCGGCTATCTGCTGCACCATTGGGACGGCAGCGTCCTGAACAGCCATATTTGCCAGATCCCGTGTTCGCCCACGTTCTCTGGCCCTCACCCCTTTGTCGGCTCCGTGAACCCCGTTGAAGGATAGCAACTCGGGACGACATTCCCCCAAAAAAGGCTCCCTGCCGGACTGACGGCGGGGAGCCTTTTTGTTTTCAGGAAAGGACGGTTTTTCTGAAAGGGAACTCGCGCGGCAGGAAAGGTCGCCGATTTGAGGCGGGCAGGCCAGAGGGGGCCGCCCACTCCGGCTCGGGAAAACCCCTATTTGCCGCTTTTCTGTTGGGCCGTTTTGGCGGGCTGTTTCGGTGCGGCTTTTTCAGGTTTCGCTTGTGTGGCCCTTGCCTTCACCGGGGCGGAATTTGTCGGCGCTTTTGCGGATGCCTTGGAATTCTGCGCCGGCTTCTGCGTTTGTGCCGCCTTGGCAGGGGCCGTTGCGGTCGTTTGGGCCGTTTGCGTCGCGGCCTTGGGCTGTTCCGCTTTTGTTTTCACGGGCGCTTTGGCTGTCGCGGTCGTCTTGCCGTCAGCCTTGGCCGGAACTGCTTTTTTCCCGGCGACGGGCTGTGCCGCCTTGCCCTCCTTCCCCGCCTTGGCGGGTGCGGCTTTGGCCTTGGCCGGTTCCGAAACCGGGGTGTTTTTTGCGGGTACGGCACCCTTTTTGGTATTTGGGGCTTGGGCTGCCTGTTTCCCGGGTGCTTCCTTTTTCGGGGGGATGGTTTTCGATGCGGCTTTGGCTGTCGCTTGTGAAGGCGTCGTCTGTTTCCGGGCGGCAACGGCTGGCCCGCCGTTTTTTTTGTTCTGCGCGGGTTCCTGTTTTGCGGGCGGGGCTGACGCCTTGCGGCGGGTATCGGCCTGTGTCCGGTGTTCGGCTACCGCTGCGGACGTTTGTTTTCGCGTAGCGGAGCGCTTTTGATTCGAAGCAAGGGCGGCCTTGTGGGTGAGGGTGGGTTTGCGGGAGTCCAGCGCCATGAGCTTTTTGATGGCTTCGGCGTCGGATTCCTTGGACTGGACTCTGCGGGCACCGATGAAGGTGGAGCTGAAATAGGGATCGGACAGGGCGGCGATGGATACGCTTTTGCCGCGTCCGGGGCTGTGGATGAACGAGCCGCCGCCGAGATAGATGCCCGTATGGTAGCCGCGCCGGGGATGGTTGAAGGCGACGATGTCGCCCGCCATCATGGAGCCGGACTTGATGGGGCGGCCCATGACGGATTGCTCGCGCGCCGTGCGCGGCAAGGTGACGCCGACATTCCGGTAGGCCCACTGCACGAACCCTGAACAGTCGAAGCCTTGCGTATCGGTACCGCCGGGCACGTAGGGCGTGCCGAGGGCTGTTTTGGCTTGCTCGATAAGATGCAGGTTCGGCAAAGGGATTCCCGACTCCCGCATCGTGGACAGGCTCGCCGTACGGTTGTCGTAAGCGAAGCGCTCCTCTTGGGACATGGAAGAACGATCGGCTTTCTTCCGGTTTTCCAGATACGCCTCAAAAGAGTACGGATCGTCGTACACCGGCTCAAAGGCGGGTTGCAGCTTTTTGGAGGAGCACCCGGAAAGCGCGATGGCAGCAACGAGAAGGGCAACGGCGCAGATGGAGGAGTGGCGAGCTTTCATTTTTTCGGGCTAGGCAATTTCCCGAGTGATGTCAAGATGGTTACGAAGCGTTTATCATACAAAAAGAACCAAATAATATCAGTATGTTTTGTGATTGAAAAACACACACTCCTGCCCGGTGGGGCGGTGAGCGGGCGGAGTCCCTGTGTGGGCCTCTGGAATGAGCCGGAACTGTGGGGAAAACAGGCTTTGCGAGAAAGAAAACCCCTCTCCCGCGGGGATACGGGAGAGGGCGGGGTAGGGGCATTTTCCGGCAGGGAACGGTTACTTGACGAGCTTGAGGAACTTGTCGGTGACGTAGGAGGCGTTTTCGACCTTCTTGAGTTCATCCGGGGTGATGCTGCCGATGGAGGCGAAGAACTGGGCTGTGTCGGCTTGCCACTGCTGGACTGTGCTCATGCCCTTGGAGGTATCGAAGAGGGCGAGCTGTCCCTTGATGTCCCATGCGGGGTGGGATTCCAGATCCAGCCGGGCGAGTTCCTTGGAATAGGTCTTTCCGGCCCAGTCGAAGAAGAAGCGCTGGTATTCGGGGATCAGTTCGTCGACGCTGGTGGTCCGCAGGTGTTCGACGCCGCGCAGGTAGACGGAGAGGAACTTTGCGGTGATTTCGGGGTGGGCGTCGGCGTACTTGGTGTCGGCCACAAGGACGAGCGGGGTGCCCTTGCCGCACAGGGCGGCGCTTCCGGCGACCTTCCAGCCCTTGTCGGTTCCGGCGTACATGTGCGGGGCCCACAGCGCCACGAAGTCGCCGATGCCGTTTTCAAAGGCCGCAAGGGCTTGCGGCTGATCCATGTTCTTGATGGTTACTTCAGTGGGCTTTACGCCGACGGCATCAAGCCACGCGGTGAGCGCGAAGTGGGCGGAGGAAACCGTGGTGCAGAGGATGGTCTTGCCCCGCACGTCCTCTGGGCTCCCGAATACGCCGGGATGCTTGGGATTGAGGCCCTTGGTCTTGAAGACGGGATTGTCGGGCCGGGCGAGCACGGCGACGCAGGCGGACTCGTCGGTGCCGACGCCGATGACGCTGGTGCCGTAGCGCAGGTTCCCCATCATGGCCGGGACCCCGCCGAGGCAGGAATACTGCCATTCGCCTGCGGGTAGGGCGTTGAGGATGGCCATGCCCGAATCGAAGAACAGGATGTCGATATCCAGACCGGCCTCTTTGTCCCATCCTTTTTCCTTGGCGTACCACATGGCGAACGTTTCATAGGAATCCATCCACGCCGTGCGGATCTTGGTGAGCGGGGCGGCGGAAGCGGCGTTGCACAGGGAGAAGGCCAACAAAACGGCGGCAAGGCCGGAGAGGAACTTGTTCAGGCGCATAGTGGACTCCTTATGAGGGGTTATGCTTCTTGTTGGCGGCGAGGCAGGCCAGAAACGCGTGCATGATCCCCGCCGCGGCGAACGAGGTGATGCCCGCGGAGTCGGTATCCGGAAGGACTTCCACCAGATCCATTCCGACAAGGCGCTGTCCGGGGCACACGCCGAGGATCAGCTTGAGGGCCTCATGGGTGGTGAAGCCGCCGATTTCCGGCGTCCCGGTCCCCGGCGCATAGGCGGCGTCGAGGAAATCGATATCGAAGGTGACGAAAACCGGGGTTCCGGGGCGGATCCGCTCGCGCATGATGCGGATTGTCTCATCCACACCGATGTCGTGCAGTTCCCATCCGCTGATGACGCGCATCCCCTTGCCCTTGGCGTAGTCGAGGCTGGACCGGGAATAGAGCGGGCCTCGGATGCCCGCCTGCGTGCTTTGTTCGGGGAGGATCAGCCCTTCCTCGATGGCCCAGTGGAAGGTTGTGCCGTGGTTGTAGGGTTTGCCGAAAAAGTCGTCGCCGGTGTCGGAATGGGCGTCGAAGTGGAGCAGGGCCACGGGGCCGTGGCGCTTCGCCACGGCGCGCAGTTCGGGCAGGGTGATGGAGTGGTCGCCGCCCATGATCACCGGGACGGCCCCGGCGTCGAGCACGCCCGCGACGGCGGCTTCGATGCGCTCGAAGGACTCGTCGAGATAGCCGGGGATGATATCCACATCGCCCGCATCGACGCCTTGGCAGTGCTCGAAAATATCCACGTCAAGAACGCTGTGGTAGGACTTCAGGATGCTGGAGGCATCCCGGATGGCAGCCGGGCCGAACCGGCATCCTGGCCGATATGAGGTGGCCGTGTCGAAAGGCACGCCGAGCACGGCGAAATCGTTGCCGGAACAATCGGCGGAATACGGCAGGCGCTGAAAGGTGCGGACCCCGCAGAAACGGGGGGAAGCCAGTGAATTGACGGGAACGCCCATGTCATGCTCCTTGTCCTTGTCGGAAGGTGGTTTTGTTTTTTAATAAGCAAGGTACATGCCATAGTGTAATATATTGAAATAAAAATAGATTGTCCTCAGGACAGCAGTGAAAGGCTATTCAGATATGAATAATGTGTTGTCCCACAGGGGAGGAGGAACAAATATTGATTTCTCTATCATCCGGTAATATAACACAAAAAAAGAAAAAATTCCCTGTGGAGAGCTTGTTATTCAAACATGAATAGCCTATTCAGTATTGAATACATCCGCAGGAGGCTCCGCCATGTCGCCGTTCGATGCCGCTTTACCGAGTACGGAAGATTTGTTTTCCGTCATTGAGGCCATCCACGACAACGTCGCCATCGTTGACCACAACGGCGTCATGCGCTGGGTGAGCAGCTGCTTTGAGCGCAATTACGGGATCAGCCGCGACCGGGTCATCGGCAGGACCACCTATGAACTGGAGGCGGAAAAAGTGTTTTCGCCATCCGTGGCGGCCCTCGTCCTCAAAACACGCCGGGTGGTCACGCTGACCGAGGCCACGCGTTCGGGGCAATACAATATCGTTACCGGCGTTCCCATCTATGATGATGACGGGGATGTCTCGTTTGTGGTGAGCTACAGCGTGGACATGCGCTATTCACGCCGATTGCATGAGGAATACCAAAAAATCAGCGCGCTGGTGTCCCCGAATGCGCCCCAAACCTCCGGAGGCCTGCCTTTCAGCGGGACCATGAGGGCCATAGCCGCGACCATCGAAAAGCTGGCCAAGGTGAATACGACCGTGCTCATCACGGGAGAATCCGGGGTCGGGAAGAACGTGGTCGCCCGTCTGGTGCACCATCTGAGCGACCGCACGAACGGGCCGCTGGTCGAAATCAATTGTGCGGGCATCCCCGCCCCGCTGTTGGAGTCGGAGCTGTTCGGCTATGAGGCCGGAGCGTTCACCGGAGCCAGCCATAAGGGGAAAGAAGGGCGGATTGCACTGGCGGACAAGGGCACGCTGTTCCTCGACGAGATCGGAGAACTGCCCCTGCGGCTCCAGTCCAAACTGTTGCAGGTGATCCAGGAAAAGCAGATCGTCAAGCTCGGCGGGGTAAAGCCCGTTTCCATTGATTTCCGGCTGGTGGCGGCGACAAACCAGGATCTGGAGGCGCTGGTGGAGAAGAAGCGTTTCCGCAGTGACCTGTTTTTCCGGCTCAATGTCCTGCCGCTATGGATTCCGCCCCTGCGGGAACGGCGCGAGGAGATCGTGCCGCTGTGCCTGAGCATTCTGGGGGAGATGAACGCCAAATACGGGACGGAAAAGGTTTTTTCCGATGAAGTGAAGCGGCATCTCGCCGCCTACTCGTGGCCGGGGAATATCCGTGAGCTGCGCAACGTTATCGAACGGCTCGTGATCGTCTCTTCAGGGGGCGTCATCAAGGCGGACGAATTGCCGGAACACATGTTCCGGCATCAGGAGAATCCGGAAAGCCCGATAGGCAAGAGCCTGCCCGATGCGCTGGAGACGCTTGAACGGCGCATGATTCTGGAAGCGTATAAGGCCTGCGGGACCACGACCGGGGTTGCGAAGGCGCTGGGGATCAGCCAGCCCACGGCCGCCCGGAAGATTGCGAAGTACAAAAACGAGGCATCCGGAGAGAGATAGCCTAGGGAAGCCTCTTTTTTCGCCGGTCGCGCAATGCCCTAGTAGGGAACTTAGAAGATATTTTCCTCTGGAGAGATGGAATGGCGGAACGTGGAGAGGCAAGGCTCGCAATGCGTTCCGCCTTGCAGCAGGATGCCGTTTGGAAGGGGTGAAACCGTGTATCAGGATGAAACCCGTCTTGGATAAGCTGTCCGACATAAAACAGGGGCCGCCCGGCGAGGATAAACCGGGCGGCCCTGTTTTGCCGCTATCAGCGGGGAACGGAGGCCGAAAAGGAGGATTACACCGTAACAGGTTATAACTATTTGTAATTATAAGTTGTTACTGTGTAATGAAAACGTGGTGGCTTGCGGGCTAGACAAGCGCTTCGATAGCGTTGCCGAATTCCGGGGAAATGAAGACCTGCGACTCGGGTTCGCGCTCCTGAGAGGACTGGGTACAGTCCTTGGGTTCGGGCGCAACGTAGGGTTCGCACACTTCAACCACGGTCTCTTTCTCGCCGTGTTCGGCTGAGACGTAGGTCACGGTGTCCAGATGGCAGACCATGTTGTCACGGAGAAAAGTGCTTTCGCTTACGGAAACGGCGGTGTCACGGGTGGGAGTCGACATAAGAATTTCTCCTTTGAAGTATGTGGATACGAAGTATGCCATGTCTCCTTGATAGGACCATGCCCGAGAGGAATCAAGTTGTTCTGTGCGCTCAAACAGCCGGAAAAAACTTATCTTTTTGAAAAACACATCGGATTGATCGCTCGAACACCCGACTTTTGGACTCCATTGCCGGTCGTTCCGGTGAAGAGAAAAAGCGGAGTGGAATACGAGAGAAAGCGTTTGGTTTCGGAAAATTACAAACCGTCAGTGGGGTGTAGCGGATAGCGGGAAACACACTCCATCGCCATTGTTTCGCCACTCAACGGCTTCTCTGCGGAATGATTTCACTTTAATGATATTTTTTGTCCGTTGCACAGAAAAACTCCCCATCGGATGTCGACGGGGAGTTTTCTATAACGGCAAGAGGGGGCTTTTGAAGGAAGGCACCATCCTCCCCTGCTGTGGGAGGGGAGGATACGAGGGAAGCGTTTGGCCTTCCCCCAGAAGAGATTTTAGGGAAAATATTCCACTTTACGGCTGAGTTAGGCTTGCGTCGCTTCCCGCACGGTTTCGGCGAGCTTGAGGAATGCGGCCTTCGCCGGGGTGTCGTCGGGCATGGATACGATGGGATGTCCCCTGTCCGCGGCGACGACCGTGGCGGGATCGAGCGGGATCGCGCCGAGGAAGTTCAACCCTTCCTGTTTGGCGAGGGCTTCGCCGCCGCCCTTCTTGAAGAGATCGATCTCCTCACCGCAATGGGGACAGAAGAGGCCGCTCATGTTCTCCACAAGGCCGAGCACGTCCGCTTTGACGACCTTGAGGAAATCAAGCGCCTTGCGGACGTCCGCCAGCGAAATCTCCTGCGGGGTGGTGACGACGACGCACTTGGCGTCGGGGATGGCGTCAAGGATGGTCATATGCTCGTCACCGGTCCCGGGAGGGGAATCGATGAGCAGATAGTCCAGCGCGCCCCACTTCACGTCGGCGACGAACTGCTGAATGGCTCCAACCTTTTTGGGGCCGCGCCAGATGATGGCGGCGTCCTTGTCTTCGAGGAAGGATTCGATGGAGATGAGCGAGAGGCGTTCGCCGCAGGAAACGGGCACGAGCTTGCCGTCTTCGTTATCCACCCTGACGAACCCGTGGGAGCCGAGCAGGTGCGGGACGCTCGGGCCATGCAAATCCACGTCGAGGATGCCGACGTTGAAGCCCTGCGCCGCCAGCGCGGCGGCGAGGTTCACGGTCACTGAGCTCTTGCCCACGCCGCCCTTGCCGCTCATGACGAAAAGTTTGTGCCGCACGTCTTTCAGGTTTTCGGACATGACCTTGCGCTGCATGGCCGCGGTCATGGGGATCGTTGTCTGCCCCTGTTGTTCCGAACATGATGCCATATGTATTTCTCCAGACGGTTGTGAGGGATGAAGACCGCATCGGCGGAAACCGCTTCTCCGGCGGGAGGCGTTGCTTGCCGAGGCTTCCGGCTATTCCGTCCGCAGCTCACAGGCGGAATAAAAGACCTGCCCATCCTTGGGCTGCGTCACGGCCTTGCCGTCGGCGACGAGCATCTCCAGATGCTTGATGGCCTCGGTGACGTGGATGTTCAGGCCCGCAGCGGCTCCGGCGGCGGTACAGGGGCGGCGTTCGATGAGCGCGAGGATGTCCTCTTCCTTGATCTGCGTGCGGAAAGCCGTATGCGCCATGTCGTCGAGATGTTCCGCGATGATCTCGACCGTGCCGGGCACCCCAGCGAAATGCTTTCGGATTTCCAGCAGCCGGGCGGCGGGAACGGGCAGGGCATAGGTTTCCGCCGGAGGGCGGCATACGCTGTTGATCTGCACCTTGTCGGGCCGGATGCGTTCCGCCAGGCGGGCGATGGCGTCCACGGAGGCGTCATCGTCGCTTATGCCGCCGAGCAGCATGACTTCGAGCCAGATCTGCCCGTTGAAGGCACCGCGGAAGGCGATCAGCCCTTCGACGATGCGATCGAAATCAAGGGACGCGGCGGGGCGGTTCACCTTGTCGAGCAACGCGGCGTCGCCTCCGTCCAACGAGGGGATTACCACATCGGCGGCGGCGAGGTCGGCGCGGACTTCCGGCATCCACAGCAGGGAGCCGTTGGTGAACACCACCACCGGAACGTCCGTCATGGCCTTGATGCCCCGGATGATGTCGCCGAGCCCGGAGTGCAGCGTGGGTTCGCCGGATCCGGCGAAACTGATGTATTCGGGCTTGTCCCCGTTTTCGAGCTTGCGGCGCACTTCGTCAAGGATATCCGCGGTGGGAATATATTCCTTGCGCTCGATGGTGTGGTTCGTAGTCCGTCCGAGCTGGCAATACACGCAGTCGAACGAACAGCTTTTGAAGGTCAGGGCGTCCACGCCGAGAGAACGGCCCAGACGCCGGGAAGGAACCGGGCCGTACACATGTTTGAAGCCAGTGTTCATGTTCTGTCCTTTTCTCGCGGAATCGCCCGCGTTCGGTGCCATGCCCCGGAAATGGCCCGGAGTTCAGGCTTTGCTTTCGTCCGGGGCGCCTTCGATGGCTTCGAAAGCCCGTTGGCTCACACCCGCGTGGGAGGCGATGGCTTTCCATGCCTCGGCATAATCCCCGGCAAAGGGATTTTCCCCGTTCCGGCTCTTGGTCGTCAGCATGAAGCCTTCCAGAAACGCGGCCCTCGGTTCCGGAGCTTCGGCGAGCTTCGTCTCCAGGGGCCGGATATGCTTGGCATAGATGTAGTCGGCGATCTCTTTATCGGTATGGCCCCATGAGCGGCCTTCCTCGATGGCGGAGGTGATTGAGCAGATGATTTCGTTCATGGTGTTATTTTCGGGGTTTCGCCGTCGGCGGGCTGGATGAGCCGTCGGCAGTGAGGGCAGCCGCACGTCATTTCACGCGCGTTGCATACCAAATAATCACCGCCTTCGATGATCAGCCGTCGGCTGTTGACGAGGCAGTCGGCAATTTTATGACGCGCGTTCCGGTACATGGCTTGCGCGGTGGTCCGTGCGACGTGCATCCGTTCGGCGCACGCCTCCTGATTTAAGCCTTCCAGATCGATGAGCCGGATGGTTTCATATTCCTCGACCGTCATGACGATGGTTCCGTCGTCAATCCCGGCAAGAGGTCCGAAAAGCGTATTCTGAGGCAGGCGGCAGACGCGTCTCCACTTTCTGGGTCTGGGCATGATCCCTTCCTCTGTTGTCCGGGAACCGTTCCGGGGCCTCGGCATGGAGCGCCCCATCGATCATTTTTGACATATGCCCTATTCCTTCACGCCGCATCTGTCAACAATCAAGCCGCGTTATTTTGGGGTTCCGCTGTCCTTGCCGCTCTTTTTCCAGCAAACATCCGCAAGGCGGACAGACCCTGAACGGAAAACCGCAGTGCGTCCCCCCGTTCAGGGGGATACGCCTCTCCGGAAAAACGGTTTCATCTTGATTTGCCGTGCGCGGTATGAAACAATCCGCCGCGTTTGTTCCGGTCCCGGAAAAACCGCTTGGGGAATCCGCAGTTGGAACATCCACCACGAAAAGTCATCTTGAGAAAGTTGGAAAAAACAATGCGCAATCCCATTCCCAGAGTGGCGGCTATCCACGATCTCGCCGGGTTCGCCCGGACGTCCCTGACGGCGGCCATCCCGATCCTGTCCAGCATGGGCATTCAGGCCACGCCCCTGCCCACAGCCATCCTGTCCACGCAGACGGTGGGCTATAACGATTTTACGCTGCTCGACCTGACGGACGACATGGTCCGCATCCTTGATCACTGGGAGCGCCTCGGGCTGCGCTTTGACGGCGTGTACTCCGGCTTCATGGCGTCCACGGCGCAGATGGATTCGGCGGCGCGGTGCATCCGGAATTGCCTCGCTCCCGGCGGCCTGGCTGTGGTCGATCCCGTGCTCGGGGATGACGGCAAGCTGATCCCGACCATGACCCCGGAGATGGTGGCGAAAATGCGCTGGCTCATCACCTGCGCGGACCTGATCACTCCGAATTTCACCGAAGTCTGCCTGCTCCTTGACGAGCCTTACAGCCCGGAAGCGGATCTGCCCACGCTCAAGGGCTGGCTGCGCCGCCTCGCCGAAAACGGCCCCAAGACGGTTGTGGCGACGAGCGTGCCGCTTGCGGACGGGCAGGCCTCGCGTAAGCCCGAATGCACTTCCGTCCTCGCCTACGAACGGGATGAGGACCGTTTCTGGCGTGTGGACTGTTCCTATATCCCAGCATATTACCCCGGAACGGGCGATGTGTTCGCCAGTGTGCTGACGGGGAGCCTCCTGCAGGGCGACAGCCTCGCCATTGCGCTTGACCGGGCCGTGCAATTCGTCACCTTGGGCATCCGGGCCACCTTTGGGCAGGGCCTCCCCAACCGGGAGGGGATTTTGCTTGAGCGCATCCTTGATACCCTGCGTGCGCCTCTCGGGTCGTATATGTGCCGCCTCGTAGACTAGCGGGTTTACGGCGGACAGATGCGGCATTCCGGTTTCCGGGTGCCGCTTTTTTTGTGCATGGCTACAATATTCCCATAATCTTTTCATTATGTAAATTTTATTGCCGAACCCATCAACCCTGCCTCATGCACCAAACATCCAACACCCCGCAAACCAAAAACCGCCGCGCTAGAGGTAGACGAGCAGGATGGTCATGGCGATGGTGCTCAGGAGGATGGACAGGGAACAGATGTTGCCCGCCATGATCACGTCGCCCTTGAGCTTCATGGTGAAGATGAGTGCCAGCGAAGAGGAGGGGGCGAGGGCGATGACGGCCATAGCCTGCCGGATTTCAAGCGAGAAGGGCAGATAACGGTAGAAGAGGAACGCCAGCACGGCTGAGAGCGCATAGCGGACTGTGATGTGTTTGATGAGGCACCGGAAGCTCTTGCTGTCCATTTGCAGATTGATGTTCACGCCGATCATGAGCATACAGAGGAACGCGTTGGCGTCCCCGGCGATCTTGGTGAAGATGATCACGGGATGCGGCAGGGCGAGGTGCAGGAACGCCATGACGATCATGATCAGATAGATGCAGAAAGGGATGGACGAAAAGACGTTGCGCAGGAAACTCTTGATGGACAGATGCTGTGAGGCGTCGGTAACGCTGTTGGCGAGCGCGTAGGTACCGCCCGTGCACATGATCGCGTTCCCGGCGTCGAACAGGCAGGTGGCCAGGAACCCTGTGGGAGGCAGGAACCCGGCGACGAAAGGCATGGCGAACGTGCCGATGTTGTAGCCCGAAAGGTTGAGCATGGAAAAGGCGCGTTCCTGCCGGGCCTTGCCGTGGGTCATCCCGTAGCCGGTGGCGACCATGAGGACGTTGCAGAGCGCGCCCAGAGCGACGAGCCAGAGCATTTCGGAAGTCACGGGCACGCCGTTGATGCTGGTTATGATGATGCACGGCAGAGTGATGTAGAACACGATGCCGGAAAGCACGCGGAACGTCTCCGCCTTCAGGATGGACAAACGGCGGAGCAGGTAGCCGAGCATGATGAAGGTGATGAACGAAAGAACTTTGAACAGTGCCTCTTCCATGAAAAATCCCCTTTCTGCACCAGCCCGCGGGATTGCGTTTCAAAGGGCAATCCTCCGGCGGTGTGGTGTTCCCATGTACGGGGCGAACCTATTATACCCACTTTCCGTTCCTGTATACTCCCCCCTCCGTACGGCGCGGAAGGCCGTCCCGCCGAGGCTATCCGAAGGGGCGGCACACAAAAAGGCAGCCGCACCAGGAGAAGAAAGGGGTGCGGCTGCCTTCAAGCTTGTGCCGGCGGCAGGATCGGAGGAGGGCTATACCAGCGAACCGGCAGCCTCGTAGATCCCTTCGGAAAGGGTGGGGTGGGCGTGGATGGTTTCGAAGAGATCGCGGGCTGTGCAGCCACGCTGGATGGCGAGGGTGGCTTCGGCGATCAGATCGGAAGCGTGGGCTCCGGCGATGTGTGCTCCGAGGAGCTTGCCGCTGCCTTCTTCAACGACGAGCTTGAACAGCCCGGCGAGTTCGCCCATGGCCTGCGCCTTGCCGAGCTCGCGGAACTGGAACACCGAAGTTTTCACGGCGAACCCCTGTTGCTTGGCTTGCGCTTCGGAGAGCCCCACATCCCCGATTTCCGGGGCGGTGAAGATGGCGGAGGGCACCACATCATAGCGCTGCGCCTTCCTGTCTTCGGGATGCAGGATGTTGTGCACGGCGGTATGGGCTTCCGCGACGGCCATGTGCGCCAGCATGATGCGGCGTGGCCCGATAACGTCGCCGATGGCGTACACGCCCGGCACCGAGGTTTCCAGAAAGTCGTCGGCTTCGATCCAGCCCCGGGCATCGACCTTGACCCCGGCGGCGTCGAGCCCGAGGCCGTCCGTATGCGGCACGCGGCCCACGGTGACGCACACAGCGTCGGCCTCAAGCGTGCGCGGGGCGGGCGGGTTGGCCACCTCCACGAACGGAGACGCGCCGATCTCCACGGAGACGCCTGTCCCGGTGGGCGTTGTGGCGGTCACCGTGCGGGCCAGTTCCACGGCGATGCCCTTCTTTTTCATTTCGCGCTGCAACAGGCGGCTGATTTCCTCATCCACTGAGGGCAGGGGCAGTACGCGGTTTTGGCCTTCCACGACCGTCACCTTGGAGCCGAACGCCCGGTAGATGAACGCCAGCTCGCAGCCGATGACCCCGCCGCCCACGATGATCAGGCTGGGCGGTACGGCTTGCAGTTCCAGCGCGTCATCACTTGACAGCACGCGGGCATGATCGACGGGCAGGGCGGGCAATTCCAGCGGCGAGGAACCCGTGGCGATGATCACGTTGTCGCTTTCGACCTCTTCCGTGCCCTCCGCCGTGGTTACGCGCACCAGCTTCGCGCTCACGAGTTCGGCTTTGCCGTAGACGACGCGGACTTTGAGCTGGGCGCACGTTTTTTCAAGGCCGGTCTGCAGCGTGGCTGTGACCTTGCGCTTGCGGTTCACGATGGCGGGCATGTCCGCCTTGAGCGCGCATTCTCCGGTGATGCCGAATTCCGCCAGCCGTCCGCTTATTTCCAGCACGTCGGCGGACGAGCGCAGGGTTTTGGTGGGGATGCAGCCCGTGTGCAGGCACGTGCCCCCGAGTTTCGCCCGTTCCACGAGCGTCACTTCTACCCCGGCCTTCGCCGCCGCAAACGCCGCCGAATAGCCTCCAGGCCCGGCCCCGATGATGGTCAGTTTCATATCGCCTCCTCAAAAGGTGCTGCTTGATGCGCTTCCAGCCGGGACGAGTCCCCGCTTCCTGCCAGTGGGAATTCTTTAGGAGAAACCAGCGGAGGATGCAAGGCCGATCAGCCGATACTCTGGCGAAATACGTTTTTTATGCGCTTTGAAATAACGATTTTTTCAGAAAATAACGATTTTTCTTTTCTTCTAAATAGATCAGTGATTTTTCGGCAGATGAGGGCTAGCGCTTCCAGTGGAACGTGAATACCTGTTCGACGTCGGGGTGCAGGCTCAGATGAACCGGGCAGGTATGGGCGGCGCGTTCGATCATGGTTTTCTGTTTGTCGGTGTATTCGCGGTCGGGCATGGTGAAAACGACTTCAAGCTTGCCGATGCGCCGGGGGTTCGCGCTCATGGTTTTGGTGACTTCGATGCTGGTTCCGGTCACGTCCACATCGTGCATTTTGCCGTAAATGCCGATGATGGTCATGGCGCAGCTGGCCAGCGCCGTGGCGCAGAGATCCGTGGGCGAAAAGCCTTCGCCCTTGCCGTTGTTGTCCACGGGGGCGTCGGTGATGAGGCGCGCGCCGCTGGCGACGTGAACGGATTCGACACGAAGGTCGCCAAGATACGTTGCGGTAATGGTAGCCATGCCAAACTCCTTTTTCATGGACTGTACCGGAATCTCCCGCAAGAGCCTACCCCCCCGTTATGCCTTGCCTGTAGAGTCCCGTTTCCGCCCATATGGTTTGAAGTGCGGTGCGTTTTATTGACAACCTCTGTGATTTCCACCATTGTTAAAACAGATACCGAGTCTTCCCGCACTGATGAGTGCCTTTTTAGGGGATGGAGGATGGCTTTGCTCGGAAAAACAGACTGGTATAGCGCCGAAAAGAAAATCATCCTGACGATCGCGTTGGCTATCCTGATCGCTTCTGTATCGGTCTTCGCCATTCTGTATCTGATGATGAGTCACGCCTTGCAGGAGGATATCCGGGCACGTGCGCGCGTGGTGAATGCCTATGCCGAATCCCATTTGAATCTTGAGGGATTCGTCCACATCAATACGCCTAAGGACATGCGGCGGGACACCTATCAGGACATGCAGTCCATGCTGGATAATATCCGGCAGATCGCCAATGTCCGGTATCTCTACACCGCCAAGTTCAATGACCGGGGCCAGCCCATGTATCTGGTGGACGGCCTGCCGCCGAATTCTTCGGATTTCCGCAGCCCGGGCGACCTCATTGAACAAGACATCGTCCCCATGTTGAACCGTTGCCTGTCCGGCGAACTCATCGAATCGGATGGTGTGCTGAATACCGAATGGGGTGCGATCTTCCTGACGTGTATGCCCGCCTATACCATTGGCGAGGCGGAGCCCATCGGGGCCGTGGTTATGGAGTTCAACGCTGACGTCATCTACAAAAGCAAGCTTCGGGCCATGCTGTACAGCGGGGCGCTGGCCTTGGTGATCGTGGGAGGCTGCACCTTTATTACGATGCTCTGCCTGCGTCGTCTGGCCACGCCTTTTTATAAGAAGCTCGCCTACACGGACATGCTTACCGGCATCGGCAACCGCACCGCCTTTGAACTGGAACTGAAGAATCTGGAAAAGAGGCTTCCCCACCCGTTTACCATCGTCGCGTATGATCTGAACTACATGAAACGGATCAACGATACCTACGGTCATGCGGCGGGGGATGCCTATCTCCGGCGTATGGCCCACCTGCTGATGCGCGAGGAGCCGGTAAGACGGGGGCTTTCATTCCGTATCGGAGGGGATGAATTTGTGACGCTGTTTGAGGGCGAGGAGGAGGAAACCCTGTTGCGGGAGCTAGAGGTGTTCCACATGGCGGGGGCACAGGCCGAAGTCAATGGGGAGCCCGTCACTTTCGCCTATGGGGTCGCCTCGTATGATCCCGCCCTCGATAAGGGCAGTTTGCACAATACCCTGAGCCGGGCCGATGCTCTCATGTATCGCTTTAAGAAAGCCGCTAGGGGAGAAAGCTGAGAACCGGTAAAGACCGGGCAATAGCTTGAAAACCTTACAGAACGCCGCCCTTCCCGGATTTCGGGACAGGGCGGCGTTTGTATTTGGACGGTTTCCTTCATGGAAAGGAAACCGGATAGAGGCTTAGTGCTGTACGGTCGACTCGGGTTCATTGAGCATGTCAGCCATGCCAAAGCGGAATTGGCTCACGGCGGAGGCACAGTCGTTTTCAAGTCTCTGAATGTTCTTGCCCGCTCCGGCCTTGAAGCCTTCACGGTAGGCGCTGGTCATCAGATGGATGAAAATGTCGAGATCGAGTACAATAGGTTCTTTTTTATCTTTCATCGTCACATCCTGGTTGTTGTGTATGGTGTGAGCATACTGTAAGTGCGGAAAACAGATCGTCTATTATCTTTCATCATGATAATCAATAGGATATGCCATATAGGAGAACATCAGCACTTGCGCTGACGGTCTCACGGCTGACCGTGCGGGACGCTGGCCGGAGCATCCTTCCCCCAATGCATGTCGGTCTGATCGCTTTTTCCCGTTTCCGTCTGAGGGAATTGGCTGTTCGGATGGTTTGGGGAGCTCCGTCGTATTGGCTGGCTTCCTCTAGTACGATGTGACGCGCAATGCTATGATAAAAAGAGTTTCCGGGCAAAAAAATGCTGAATACCTAGTTTGGGGTGCATACCTTTTTTCCTTTTCATAAGAAAAATGCGAGATAGCTTTCCGGCCAGCAAACCTTGGCGTCCTCGTTTTTCCAGAAAAGCACTGCCCCTGTTTGCGCGTTTCCCGTTACGGCAAGCCCCGGAATAGGGTCTTACGGGAGAAGCCAGCGGGAGAGACAAGGCCACAGCCGCCCTAAAAGCTGTAGCGGATAAACAAGGTATACCGGGAAAAACGGCGTATTGAAGGCAAACGCGGAGAGGCCCCTGGTCTGGACTGGGAGGGCCTTCTTCATGAAACGACACCGTGTCCGTGGATTCCAGCACGGTACGGATGTCCCCGCTCGGTCGGCCCCGTTGGGTATAGGCTCCGCGATTGAATCGAAGGAGAAGAAACTGGCGCCCGCGCTGAGGCTCACCGCCTGCAATCATCTGAAACGATGCGATTGCCAAGGATTTTTCGGGCGGTTCTTTGCTGGCAGGATTTCGCCTCGGCATGTTATATGAGGACAAAGCCTTTACAGCATCGGCGCTGACAAGAGGGCGTCCGTATCAGGCCCGCTTGTCTTTTATCTGCCGCAGGGTCGTGAACAGGGCCGGGATATCCACCGGCTTTGAAATATGGGCGTTCATCCCCGATTCCAGTGATTTTTCCACGTCATCTTCGAAGGCATCGGCCGACATGGCTATGATGGGTATCCTCTCCGCATCATCATGTGCCAGAGAACGGATGCGCCGGGTGGCCTCAAGGCCGTCCATGATCGGCATTTGGATATCCATGAGGATGGCAAGGTAATATCCGGCTTCGCTGCCGCGGAATTTCTCCACGGCCTCTTGGCCGTTCCGGGCCGTGTCCACTTGCAGTTTACGCGTGGTCAGGAGGGTCACCGCGATTTCCAGGTTGAGAGCATTGTCTTCCACCAGCAGCACGCGTTCGCCGTCGAACCCCTCCTCTGGATTCGCGTCGCACGCAAGGGGCCTGTCCTGCGTCAGGGAAAGCAAAAGATCGTATAATGTCGAAGCGAACAGCGGTTTTTGCAGGAATACGTCGGCTCCTGCCTCAAGGGCTTTCACCTTGATCGCGCTCCAGTCGTAGGCCGCAACAGCGATGACCGGCCCGTTCTCCTCAACACTTTTCCGTATTTGCCGGATCAATGCGTCGGCGGCTGGCCGGGCGTTTCCCCAGTCCACCAGTACGATTATATCGGATTCGCCCTGCCGTACCGCCGCATCCAGCCGCTCCAGTGCCATATCGCCGGAAGCGAAGCCCTCAGCGGCCACTCCGAACCGGAGCAAGAGCGAGCAGGTGTATTCGAGCTCTTCGGCATCAGCATCGACGACAAGAGCCTTAAGGTGCCGGAAACGTTCCTCCAATGAAACCGGGGCCTGCGCCTCGTCGTTTTCCAGCCAGATACGGGCGACGAACGTGCTGCCTTTGCCGGGAGCGCTGTCCACCTCGATGCCGCCGTTCATCATGCGGGCATACTTTTCGGCGATGGACAAACCGAGCCCGGAACCGCCCTGATTGCTCCTTTGCTGCGAATCCTGCTCAAACGGCTCGAATATTTTCTTGAGGAAAGACTTTTCCATGCCGATACCGGTATCCGTGACGGTAAAGACGAGTTCCGATGCCTTGTTTGAGCGTTTATCCTCCTGTACCGAAAGCAGTACGCTGCCGCCCGGTTCCGTAAACTTGATCGCATTGCCGAGCAGGTTGATGAGGATCTGGTTCAGTTTGAGCTCATCCCCCACATAGGCTTCAGCCAGGTTCCGCCCAAGCAGGACCTGAAAGCGTACCTGTTTTTTCTCGGCCTGGCCATAAAACATGGCGGCGAGGTTTCGTGTGAATGCCGCAAAGTCGAAGGCTTTTTTCTTTAATATGGCTTTCCCGCTCTCGATTTTGGACATATCCAAGATATCGTTGATGAGCGCGAGCAGAAATCTGGCGGAGTTTTCCACTTTATCCAGACAGTCCCACACCCGATCGGGGTCATCCCACGATTCTTTGGCGATGGAGAGCATCCCCATGATCGCGTTCATGGGGGTGCGTATGTCGTGGGACATGCGCGAGAGAAAATCGGACTTGGCTCGGTTGGCCCGTTCCGCCATTTCCAGGGCGTTGCGCAGCAGCTCCGAACGCTCCTCCAGCTTCTTCTGGAGTACCTTCTGCTCGGTGATATCCGTGATGTCAATGTAGATGAAGAGGTACACGGGATCGCCCTGTATGACGTCGATGCAGTCCCCGTTGAGCTGCAACCATGCGTCATCGTTTTGTAACGTCTTCGCTTGAACGGTGAAATGCACCGGCTTGCCTTCCCGCATGGCCGGGTAGTGTTCGTTCAGGGCCTGCTGGTTGCGCGCGGAATCCCAGTTGACCAAAGAGTACGTGGCATCACCCGCCGCCAGCGCACCGAAAAAGTCGATGAAGCGGTCATTGGCATCAAGGAAGGTAAAGCGTTCCTGAGCACATCCCGCCCGGATTTGGAATTTGGCTATAAAACCGGGCAGATTGTCATAGGTGATGCTTTTTTCCGTCTGTGCCTGTACGAGATCCGTGATATCGGTGAACACGCTGTAGATAACAGGGATACCGTCCACCGTCTCTTTCGTAAAAGTCCCGACGACTTTGATCCATATACGGCTGCCGCCCTTCACGGGCATCGGGCAAACAAACTCATAAGACGGTTCGCCATGTTTCAGAGCCGTTTTGATGAATTTCCCCATGGTTTCATAGACGTCGGGAAAGGCTGAATAATACTCGCTGACATGGTTATGGAAGGTTGCTTCATACTCTTCGCGGCCATACCCCGTTTTTTCATAAAAAAAATCGTTGGCCCAGATCACTGTAAAATAGGGATCAAGCAAATGTTTCCCCACGCTGACGTGCATGGAACTCATCAGCATGTTGTATTCATGGGTAATCCGGTCAGGCTGTTTTAATGCATCATATTCCATGAATAGATCTCCTCAATGAACTCTCAAAACAGCCTTGTGTTTTGCGTATGCTTTTTTGATGGGAAAAAATGCGTTGCCAATATAAAACAGGTTTCATATCAAGCACATGATATGCATTATTCTTTATTATAATTTACTACTATGCAATACCTCTGAGGATGTGTCAAACTGTGCCGCATTTGACCGTTATGGGAAAAATATTTCCTGAACAAAAAATCGTTTTTATACATAAAAATTTTGTTAAAATAAAAATAATCAAGTGCTAACTATGTACATTTGCCTAAAAATATTTATCGCAAATAAAAAAAGAATTCTGAATATATCTTTTTTGAACAACCGATATATCCGATCAAAAGGTCCCAAATCTTCCGCTTGTTGGGGTAGAGCCAAGGAGGTAATTTGTTTTATTCGCTATATCGTAATGGCAGCCCTGAACACGGCTCACCTCTGACATGGACATGTCGGTACTGCCTCCCGGAGAACCCGTCGCCGGAGCATCTATTTTTAACGATATACAGATACTTTTTTTGTCAGAGCAAAAAAACAATTGTCCTCCTCTGAGGCATGCTTTGAAAAAAAACTACCAAGTGCTAAAAGGGCTGCGTGGATTTTCTGTCCAGGTTCAGGAATCGCATCCCAGAAAAGGCATCTATGAAGTTCGATCCGGAAAGCGCTTTGCACCTATTGCTGGAACAAGCCCTCAAAAATGTTACACTGGACGGGTACGCGTCGTTTTTGGCGACGTTTTTCGTCCAGTTTATGCCCGTGGCCTCGCTGGCCGTCAGGGAATTCGATACCAACCACATTACGCAACTCGCGCACTATGCTGTTAATAAGACAGTCTTTTCTCCTCCCAGAGTAGTGACTATCCCTGATGCGCTCGTCTATGAACTGTACCTTGATCCCGATTGTTCGGGAGATAAATACAAAGCCAGTATCCTTTCCTCAAAAGACGGCACATCCCGCACCCGTGTTTTCACGATGTTGCATATGGCGGAGGAGACTTCCATCTTCTTTCCCCTGCTCGTCGACGATCGCTTCCTGCACTGTTTTTATATTTCCATCTCGGCGATAGGCAAAAACAAATACACGGAAGAGCATCTTCAGATTTGCGAGAGCCTTCGCATCCCTTTGGCGAACGCCCTCACGGTTCTTTTGCAGAGGAGAAGCGAGTCGCCGCTTTCCGCGTTCCCGCCTCTTGCCGCCGGGCAAACGTTCAATGGAGCGGAGGTCCCCTCCATGATGCTGGAGGAAGTGACGACTTCATACATCCATCATGTCCTCGCATACACGCGGGGCAGGGTCAGCGGCCCGCGCGGCGCCGCCAGGATACTGGGGATTCCAGCCAGTACCCTTGTCTCCAAGCTCCGCAAGCTCGGCGTAAACCCCAAAGCCTATTTCAAGGCGGGGGACTGAGCCCCACGGAGCCGCCGCCGCATGGTTCTACGGCACTGGCCGCTGTATGATACTCATTGCAAGTGGAGGCCCTCCTTCTACAATCTTCTGAAAAGACACGATTGTCCAAGGAGGCTTCATGCGTTTCCTCAACTCTCGAACGCTCAGGTACTTCGGCCAGCGGGCCAGAGAACTGGCTCACAATTTCGAGAATGCCCACCATCCTTATGAAGAGCGGCAGGGCGGCCGTTCGTGGGAAGACTACTATCGGCGGCGCTGGCAGCACGACAAGGTGGTGCGTTCCACCCACGGGGTCAACTGTACGGGGTCCTGTTCTTTCGATGTGTTCGTCAAGGACGGGATCATCGTGTGGGAGGCCCAAAAGACCGACTATCCCACGCCTCACCCCGATTTCCCCGACTACGAGCCTCGCGGCTGCCCTCGCGGCGTCTCGGCCTCGTGGTACGTCTACAGCCCGTTGCGCGTGAAGTATCCGTATATCCGCGGCAAGCTGCTCGAAATGTGGAAAGCCGCGAAACAGGCCAACAACAACGATCCCGTAGCCGCTTGGGAGGCCATCCAGTCCGATCCGGCCAAGCGCAAGGCCTACCAGCAGGCGCGGGGGAAGGGCGGTTTTGTCCGCTTCTCGTGGGATGAGGCGTCCGAGATCATCGCCGCCTCGCTCATTTCCACCATCAAAAAACATGGCCCGGACCGTATTTTCGGCTTCACGCCGCTGCCCGCCATGTCCATGACCAGCTTCGCATCCGGGGCGCGGTTCCTGTCCATGCTCGGCGCGAGTATGGTCAGCTTCTACGACTGGTACTGCGACCTGCCCCCGGCCTCCCCGCAGATTTGGGGCGAGCAGACAGACGTGCCCGAGAGCGCGGACTGGTACAACGCGGGCTACATCATCTCGTGGGGTTCCAACCTGCCTCAGACCCGCACGCCGGACGCCCACTTCTATGTCGAGGCCCGGTATCGGGGCACTAAAATTGCCGCGATTTCCCCGGACTACGCCGACTTCACCAAGTTCGCCGACCATTGGCTGCCCGTACGCGCGGGTACGGACGGCGCACTGGCCATGGCGATGGACCATGTCGTCCTGAAAGAATTTTATCTCGATCGTCGCGTGCCGTATTTTGAGGATTACGCCAAGCGCTTCACGGACCTGCCGTTCCTGCTGTTCCTCGATGAAGAGGAACGGGACGGCGAAACCGTGCTTACGCCGGGCCGCTGCGTACGCGCTTCGGATCTGGGGCTCGGCGGCAACAACCCGGAATGGAAATTTGTGATCCACGACCGTACCCGCAAGGGCCCGGCCGTGCCCAACGGCTCCATCGGGTCCCGTTACGGCGAAGAAGGGACCTGGAACCTTGAGATGCGCGACTGCTACGACCGCGCCGATCTCGATCCGGTCCTCAGTTATGCGGATCTCGGCGATGAGACGGAATGGAAGCTTGCCGCGTTCCCCGTCTTTTTTGAAGGCCAGCCGTCCCTTCGCAAGGGGGCCGTCCCGGTGCGCCGTCTGGCCGTCACCGGCGCGGACGGCAAACAGCAGGAACGCCTCGTCACCACGGTGTTCGACATCCTCGCGGCAAGCCTCGCCATCGATCGCGGGCACGGCGGGGATGTGGCGTCCGGTTACGAAGACGCTCGGGCCTACGCCACTCCCGCATGGCAGGAGGCTATCACAGGCGTCCCCGCCGAGGATATGATCCGCGTGGCCCGGGAATTCGCGGACAACGCCGAGCGCACGGGCGGGCGTTCCATGATCATCATGGGTGCGGGCGTCAACCACTGGTACAACAACGACGTGACCTACCGGGCCATGATTTCCCTGACCACGCTCTGCGGCTGTCAGGGCGTATCCGGCGGGGGCTGGGCGCACTACGTGGGGCAGGAGAAGGTACGCCCGCTGGCGGGTTGGACCACCGTGACCGTGGGCAGCGACTGGATGGGGCCGCCGCGCCTGCACAACGGAACCTCGTTCTATTATTTCGCGCTCGATTCGTGGCGTCACGAGCTTCTCAGCATGGACAAGCTCACGCCGCCAGACCGCAAGGGGAGCCTCCCCGACCATCCGGCGGACTGCAACGCCCTTGCCGCGCGGCTCGGCTGGCTGCCGTTCTACCCGCAGTTCAAGGAAAATTCCCTCGAAACCTGCGAAAAGGCGGCCAAGGCCGGGGCGGCTTCCAATGAGGAGATCGTGGCCCATACCCTCGAACGCCTCAAGTCCGGGGATCTCGAACTGTCCGTGGACGCGCCCGACGATCCCGCCAACGTGCCCCGCGTCATGGTCTTTTGGCGTGCCAATCCGCTTGGCTCCAACGTCAAGGGGCATGAATACTTCCTCAAGTATCTGCTCGGCACCGAAAGTTCCTTCCTCGGCGAGGAGGCCCGCCAGCCTGAGACCATCCGCACCACGCCCGAGCCGGATTCCCCGGAAGGCGTGGGCGGCGGCAAGCTGGACCTCATGGTGACGTCCGAAATCCGCATGAGCACGACATGCGTCTATTCCGACATCGTGCTCCCGGCGGCGCACTGGTACGAATACCACGACCTGTCCTCGACGGACATGCATCCGTTCATCCATCCCTTCAATCCGGCGACCGACCCCGCGTGGGAAGCCCGGACCAACTGGGATCAGTTCAAGGCCATCGCCCAGAAGTTCTCCGAACTGGCGGGCAAGCATCTCGGCGTCCGCAAGGACATGGTGGCGACGGCGCTCCTGCACGACACCCCCGGCGAGATAGGCCAGCCCTTCGGCGAGGTCCGAGACTGGCGCAGGGGCGACGCGGAACCCGTACCCGGCAAGACGATGTTTAATCTCAAGGTCGTGGAGCGGCCCTATCCCGACATCTACAAGATGTACTCCGCGCTCGGCCCCAACGTCGCCAAGCCCGGCGGCGTGGGCGCGAAGGGTGTGTCGTGGTCGTGCGCGCCGGAATACGAACAGCTTAAGGCGCGTCTCGGCGTGGTTTCCGAGCCGGGCGTCAGCGAAGGTATGCCCCGCATCGACAACGCCAAGGACGCCTGTGAAATCATGCTGGCCCTGTCCCCGGAAAGCAATGGCGATGTGGGGGTGCGCTCGTGGGCCGGGCTGGAAAAGCAGACCGGTTTCAAGCTCAACGATCTTTCCCGCCCGGTGCAGGATCAGCATTTGACCTTTGAGGGCATCACGGCCCGTCCCACAAAGGGCTTCACTAGCCCGAACTGGAGCGGCATTGAAGTCCACGGCCGGACCTACGCGCCCTTCGAACTGAACGTGCAGCGGCTGGTGCCGTTCCACACGCTCACGGGGCGCCAGCACTTCTACATGGATCACGAATGGATGCGCGGCCTCGGCGAGTCCCTGCCCGTGTACCGTCCGCCGCTGTCCCTCGCGGCCATAGGCGAGATCTCCGGACCGCGCATTCCGCGAACGGACAAGGATCTGGTGCTCAACTTCCTGTCGCCGCACAGCAAGTGGTCGATCCATTCCTCCTATTCGGACAACCACATCATGCGCGAGTTGTCCCGTGGCGGTGGGGAGATCTGGCTGAACAACGACGATGCGGCCTCTGCGGGCATTGCCGACAACGACTGGCTGGAGTGTTTCAACGCGAACGGCGTGTTCATGGGCCGCGCGGTGGTGAGCCATCGTATCCCGCATGGCAAGACATACATCCATCATGCGCAGGAGCGTACCGTCAACGTGCCGCTTTCGCCGATTTCCGGAACGCGCGGCGGCACGCACAACAGCCTCACCCGGCCTCTCGTCAAGCCGACCCAGATGATCGGCGGGTACGGGCAGCTTTCCTATTTCTTCAACTACTACGGT